>Ga0126379_10000161_pt1 | contig 33351 bp, 34 predicted proteins | sample PanSoiMetPlot_24_FD_92640 | JGI IMG/M metagenome (GOLD analysis project Ga0126379, IMG submission 92640) | Tropical forest soil microbial communities from Panama - MetaG Plot_24 | ecosystem: Environmental > Terrestrial > Soil > Tropical forest > Bulk soil | place: Panama | collected 2016-02-17
GGCGTCACAACTACCCCGTAACCAACTACGTCGCCGACACCTTCCAGCAGGGCGTGTTCCAACTGCTCCAGCCTGACCGGAATGAAGGTGACATTCACCTTCAAGTTGCCGGTTCTGAGCTTCTGGTTCGCGAAGCGCTGAAATTCATCAAATGCTTCATAGAAGATTCCATGCGGAATGCCTCGATCGTAGAAAAAACCGGAGTGGCTGGGCACAACAAGAACCCGTATCACGTGCCTTTTATTCATGCCCTCCAGATCGCCAACATGACGTGCAAAGGTGATCGGCAATTCCAGCGACGCCGTAGATTTCACTGTTTCATTCCCGGGGGCCGCTGTCGACTGCTGCAGCCTTTCGGACCGGAAATCCGACGAATTATCGCGAGGGCCGCAATAGACAAGTACAAACGCCATTGCCGGTAAGGCAACCGCGAACCTCAGAAACGTATTGCTCATTCCTTACTTCCTTCGGCGCCTAGAATGAAAGCTCCAGACCAGCGAGCGGGCCTTTCTGGGTCAGATCGAGGCCAAGGCGGTCAGGTGTGCCGTGGACGTTCAAACGAGTTCCCAGCTGATAGCCGGCGTTGGCAGTGATGTGCTTGGTCAGGGTGAATCCGAGATCGCCAGCCGATGACACAAAGTTTCCGTAGCCGAACAAATACATCCCATAGACGTTTCCTTCGATAAACACTCGAGGGGAGTTTGTCAGGTACAACCGGAATTCCGGGCCGGCAACCGGGATGGGGGCCCAAAGCGTTCTACTCGCGGAAACTGCGGCCTGATGCGTGCCGTCAGCAGTGACTTGCGCAGCAGCCGCGATTTTCGCGTAGGTATGAAAAAGATCGAATTGTACGGCAATGCCCAGATGACCACGTCTGCGGCGGATGATGTCGTACTGGTAGCCGGGAGCGACTTCAAAAGCATGAAGCTGGCTTTGAACGACAGCACCGGCGTGGATGGGATTGCCGTCCCAAATGATGTCACGACCGAGCGTGGTCGTGCGAGAAGTCCAGAACGGTACGACGACGAGATAGAAATGGTTTTTGTGAGTGAACTTCCAGTCTAGTTTGCCTACGAAGGTGGAGTAGGAATTGAAGTTCAGGTCTCTGGTCAGATCAACCGGATAGGTGTCGCCCTGAGCGCGGATGGTACCGGAAGGGTAGGAGTAAAACCAGCCGGCATCGAACCTGATTTTATACTGATCGAACTCTTCGGCCTTCTGAGCCCACACGGCGGCCGGAGCGACAAGTACCGCGAGTAAGAGCGCCAGCGGGACGAACCCCAAGAAGGTTCGTGAATCCGGGCGTCGCCTGATCAGGAGCATGAGCATCTTTTCAGTCCTCCAATGTATGGGACAAAGGTACTGGTTGCGCGGGCAAATCGTCTATATTGCGATTCGTATTCTCCCAGTCCCCGTCCAGTCTCGGTTGCACCACATCGAACACTCCCGGCCCGTTCGGCGGGCAGCCGCCAACTATAGAAACATTGATGTTGGCATTAGTCACCGTAGGGGGTAATTGTCAAAAGTAACAGCACTTGACCCGGCCTTCAGGACCGCAAGTCTCGCTACTTCTCCACAGAAAAATACATATACCGGGCCAGACCCACATGGTTTGCCTGCTGGTTGGGGGTTTACCGGTGTTGTTCTTCTATTCGTAATAGGCGTTGAATTGGACATGTGTTCCAACCGGAAACAAAGAACACAAATACAGCGGAGTACTCCATTTGCCGTGTTGGCTTTCGTAATACCCTTCGCCAGCGACGTACGGGATCAGGGGTGGGAATAGACCGAAAAAGTCCGATCGAGGGTAAATTTGTTTCGATATCCCACGTGAACATGCCGTTTTTCCAGTCGAGATCCGCGCGGTTGCGATCTGAAACGTGCAAACCGGCCCTGAGCGGCAAATTGAGCGTCGCAGCTGTCAGCAGATGATCTTCGGGAAGAGCATCTGGTGCCGTGATGTAACGGTACCCTGCTTCCAGAACCAAAAATCTCGACTTTGTATCATCCAGATCAAACTTCGCAACTTCTTTGAACTTGATCAATGACTTCAAGTACGGCTGAGAATATATTCAACTTTTAATGGGACCGCACTGGTTGTTATCGTCAAAAATGACAGTAGGGACGCGAGAAAGTCAGTCCACCCCCCCGTCACCGGCGCACGACTACTTCTTCGGCGGCGGCTGCTCTTCCATCTGTTTCAGCTTTTTCTCCAGCATCATCTTTTTCTGCTCCTCGGTCAGCTTTGGAAACAGAAAGGCAATCCGTAAGCTCATCGTCCAAGCAGGAGTTCCCACGGGATGAACAGCGTTGCCATAAAACTGTGCCGTCAGCGACACCGGCTGGTAACCGAGCTCCACGATCCGTCACACTCCCCCGCCAAGACGAGACCACCTATGGACTCCCACTCGGAGCTTCCCAGTTGGCTGTGAGGGCGCGATGGACCAACCGCCCCCGGATGAAATTGTCAAAAGTGAAGCCCTACGCCAACTTCACGCCGGCGTCTGTCGACACCACGATTTGTGATCAGGTTTTGCGGTCCGAAACATCTGGTGGGTAGGAAAAGCGGGACACGAAGACCCGATCCGCGAGTGCCTCATGCATCGCCGGAATCAAATCCGTGTCCATGAGCACTTTCACCACGTAGCCCAGCCCTCCCGCGGCCAGGCAGGTCGCCAGAATGTCCGGGTCCTGATGAACCGTCAGAAATATGATCTTGGCACTGCTCTCACATTTCCGTAGCTCTTTCGCGACTTCTATTCCACTCATGCCTGGCATCGAGATGTCCAAGATCACCAGATCGGGTTTCAGCGCCAGGGTGGAGTCCAACGCCGTTTGCCCATTGGTCACCATGCCAACGACATCGAATGATTTGTCCAGTATTTTGGCTACGGCACTTAATACCGGAGTGAGATCATCCGCCACCACCACGCGCTTGCCCGTCATCAGCTCACCTCTCTGAGCTTTCGCGAGTTCCAGACGACATAGAGGAGATTCGGAGCAACTTCGGCCTGCAGAGAAATCTGCCGCCTGGAGCAGACTTCTTTCAGCTCGAGGCCGGACCCTACAAGCAAAGTGCTCGCAATTCTCCGGGCTGACTATTGGCAGAACTACCAAGTAGAGGAGGAAAAGTGTGAAACTGGACTAGATACTGATAATCCTGTGCTTGATGGCGTATTGCACTAACTCGGCGTTGGTCTTCAGCTGCAGAAGTTCCATAACGGCGTATTTGTGCGCCGCTACCGTGCGTTTTGTGATGTTCAGAGTGGATGCAACTTCTTTCATCGAGTGCCCTTCCGCCAATAATTGAATCACTTCCCGCTGTCGGGGTGTGGGTTCGGCAACATGTTCCCGGGCTTTAGGGTTCCGTAAGGAGATCTTGGCCTGGCCCTCCGCGGCACTTGGCGTCACATAAGATCCGCCCTTCAGCACTTGTTCAATCGCTTCGGTCAGCTCAAACGCAGCTGCTTGTTTCAGCAAAAACGCGGAAGCTCCCGCCCGAAAAGCCTCCCTCACGAGGTCGGGCTCTTCAATCATCGTCATAAAGATCAGCTTCACCTTGGGCATGGTCCGTTTCAGCTGTCGCGCGGCGTCCAGGCCGTTCAGTTCTGGCATAGCAATGTCCAGCACTACCACCTCGGGCCGCAGCTTGGCCGCGGCTTCCAGCAACGCTCGTCCGTCGCTCGCTGTACCCACAACCTCGCACCGCGGCTCCACTACGCGCTTCAGTGCATCCATCAGCATCTGATGGTCATCTGCCAGGAGTATGCGTGGGCGTCTCATGATCCTATGCTCCCACCGTCTTTATTCTGGCGTGGTGCTCTTTTTCGGAGGCGGACAGTGGTACCTCCGCCAAGATTTCTGTTCCGTGCTCCGGTTCCGACTTAACCACCAGCGTACCCCCGACAAGCCGAAGCCTCTCCTTCATTCCGATCAGTCCGATTCCGGCGCGCGCGTTCTGAGGGGCCAAGTCAAAGCCCATGCCGGCGTCCGAAATGCGAAGCCAGATACCCGTCGCGTTCGCTCCGATTGAGACCTTTGCGCCTTTGGCTTTGCTATGTTTTATAACGTTCCCGAGAGACTCTTGTGCCACTCGAAATAGACACAGCGCCACATCTTTCGGCATGTCCAGACGAACATCGCAATCGCTAAGATGAACTGCGATCTTGTACTTCTCGCTCATTTCTCTGCAAAGCCCATGCAGCGCCGACACCAGGCCCACATGCTCCAGTCTGGTGGAGTGTAGTTCATGCGAGAGAGTATGCAGGTCAGACGACAACTCCTTGGTTCCCTTCAGCATCTCCAGCACGCTCTCGCGCGCCTCCGTTTCTGCTATTGGCAGTTTCTTCCACAGTTGTCCGAGGCCGATGCCTAGCAGTGCCAGGCGCTGGCTGAAATCGTCATGCAACTCCCGCGAGATGCGCGCGCGTTCTTCCTCCTGCGCATGGATCAGCCGCCCCGTCAATGTCTGCAGCGATTCCCTTGCCTTCTTGCGCTCGGTAATGTCGATTCCGATTCCCCCAACGAAAATCTGACCCGAAGTGTCTTCGAATGGAAACTTATAAGCCAGCCAGGTGCAAGGCTCTCCGTCGGGACCTATCGAATCCTCGGTAACTTCTATCGGGTGGCCAACTGACAGGGCAGCCTCATCATTTTCCCTGAACTGCTCGGCAATCGCGCGCGGATAGATTTCGAAGTCCGTCTTGCCCCGCCGGTCTTCCTCCCGGATGCCGAAATGTTTTAGATAGGTTTCGTTCATGTAGATGTAATGGCCTTGTTCATCCTTCATCCATGCCACCGCAGGACTATGGCTCATGAACAGGCGGAATCGTTCCTCGCTCTTTCGCAGACCTTGCTCCGTCCGCTTTTGCTCCGTGACGTCTCGAATGATGACGGTAAATGACAATTTTCCGGAGACATTGCTCTGCGAAACAGAAGCCTCAATTGGAAATTGCTCGCCAGTCGCCCTTAGTGCCCACAAGGTGCCCAGCGCATCGGGGAAACCGGCGGCAGCAGCGCCGTCGCGGAAGCGTAGTGGGATGAAACGTTCGATAGGACTGCCAATCGCTTCCTGTCTCGGACAATCGAACATCTTCTCGGCGGCGCCATTGAACAGCAAAATCTTATCCGTATCGTCGACGGCGATAACCGCGTCCATTGCTGATGCCACGAAGGAAACTATCCGGCCCTGGCTCTCCAGCAGTTCGGTCTGCAGATGTTTTCTTTCGGTGATGTCTACTGCCATTCCCAGCATGCGCTCGGGCTCACCTCTCGAGGAATACTGGAATTCCCCCTTCGCCGTGACCCAGCGCAGCGTCCCGTCCGGCCAAACCAGGCGGAATTCTCCCTCATAGAGCCCATGATTTTTCTTAGCATCACTTACGGCTTCCGAAACCTGCTCCCGATCCTCCGCGCACACATAGCGTTGCAAGAACTCGTCCGCTCGCTCCACATACGTCTCGGAATCGATTCCGACCTTCGTCTTCAGGTCACCGAACCAGAAGACCCGCCTGCTCTTGGCGTCCCATTCCCATCCTACTGCGTTGCCCGATTCCATTGCCAGGCGCAGCCGGTCGTTGGCGGAACCGAGGTTTGCCGCCAGCTCGCTCTTTCCGAGGTACTCCTTGATAAACGCAGCACTAGCCAGACAAACGATCGCGACGATCGCCACCAGCACACGGAACGTTCGCATACCGCTTGCATCACCTTTTCGCAACAACTCCCACACGATCAGGAACGAGATCAGCGCAACTACAACCATTGCCCACGCTGACGCCTGTGAGCTTCGGCCGCTATCCGATCGCGTCGCTCTCAGTTCGCTTCCCCCTGACTGCCGTGCTCGCAGCGGTATCCACACAAACCAGCAAACAGCAGCAATCAGCGCCACACCATACAGTTTCCCGTTGATGTACCCTGCTGAGTCGATCGCAAGATTGGCTGCCACGGAACTTAAGGCGTACAGAGTCGACGCGCCTAGCAAATGAAGGTAAATTGATTTCCAAGGGAGCGAGGCACGAACGCTCAACAAACCCACAGCCAGAATCAGAGCCCAATTCTCTAGTGCGTACAGAACATAGAATCCCAAAGTGTAACTGGTCGCGTTGGGATACAACTGGTGCGGAAAGACAGCGTAAACACAGAGAAAACCCCAGAAAATCACCAACAGAATGGCGTTCAATACCGCTGGGTATAGCTTGCGGTCGGTTGGGTTCCGGTGGGGAAATGCCGCAACAGCCGCCATGAGCAGTGCGACATGCAAGAACAGCGCGAGATCAGCAATCAAATTATCGAATACGTCAATGTGGAGGCCCAAGCCGTAATATACGTAAATCCATTGGTCTAACGCCCAGAGCCCGGTACCGATTGCCAGGAACACCCAGAAAGGCCGGCTCCCCAGTGTATTCTCGATAGCATTTCGAATGGCAAGCCCCGTTGCCAATAGCAGCAGAAGGAAATAAGGGATCCCGCTGTATGAAAGCACCAAGGAGTCCGGTTTTAGTGCCAGCGCCAGGCCCGCTTTGATAACAACAATTGCAAGCAGTGTGGTCGGCCAGAACGCAATTCTCGCTTTTCGTTCGGGACCCGAAAAGAATCGTAAGCTTCCACCAATGGCGGTGGTCCACCTTGCCCCCTGGGCGAAAAGGTCGTCCGGAAACTTCTCGTATCTACCCACCTTGGGTGATTGAGCGGTCATAGGGCTCGCCTCAAGAACCTCCCGACAAAACAGTCAGCCTATGGGCGGAAATCGGACAGCAAGAACAACAATATGAGCGCGAATTGTTTGAGCCTCAGAGGTAAACTGCGGGCTGCGCAACACCGTGGGCGGTCTTAGAGTTGGCGCGATCCGTGGCCGAGGCATCAGCCATGCAGTTACACTCTAGCACAACTTCTAAGCTCTGCAGCCAACAAGCCGGTGACATCCGTCCCAAGCCCTCGCTGGCCCTCCCGGCCCAGGCGCCCGCCCGAAATAGCCCGGGATTGCCGACTGTTAGTTTTGACAATTCTCTCCCCGCCGTCAGAAGGCGTATCCTCGCGCTGCTAAACCACCAATGGAGGGGACTCAGGATGAGGAGCGGTCACCGTGTTCGATCTGGCGCTCAAGGTCTCGTCGTCACGTTCATCTGTGTGACCGCAGTTCATTATTCCTCGCCGCTCACTCAAGGTGCCGGGTCCCATGGGAGTGTCGGGGTAGTGTTCGGCCCGACCGTCCCCAACACTCAGCACGCCCCTGCCCGCGCCCCAAAAGGGATGGTGTGGATTCCCGGCGGGGAGTTTTCGATGGGCGCTCAAGATCCTCCGCAGATGGATATGGTCGGTATGAAAGCCACTACGGATTCCCGGCCCATCCACCGAGTCTATGTGGATGGCTTCTTCATGGACAAAACGGACGTAACCAACGCGCAGTTTGCCGAGTTCGTCAAAGCTACGGGCTACGTGACGATTGCTGAGAAAACGCCTGCCGCCGAGGACTTTCCCGGTGCCCCGCGGGAAAATCTGTACGCCGGCGGAGTGGTGTTTTCTCCCCCGAATCATGCCGTCGATTTGAATAACCACTATCAATGGTGGAGTTACGTCAAGGGCGCAAATTGGCGGCACCCAACAGGTCCGAAAAGTTCCATCAAAGGAAAAGAAAGCTATCCGGTTGTTCAGGTGGCCTTCCCAGACGCCGAGGCCTATGCAAAGTGGGCCCACAAGCGACTTCCCACGGAAGCGGAATGGGAATTTGCCGCGCGGGGCGGTTTGGCTGGTAAGCCATTTGTTTGGGGCGAGAAGTTCAAGCCAAACGGAAAGTTTATGGCGAATACCTATCAGGGACACTTTCCCGATGAAGACGCAGGCACTGATGGATTCGTCGGCTTAGCACCCGTGGCTCAGTATGGGCCCAATGGATATGGGCTTTACGATATGGCTGGAAATGTCTGGCAGTGGACAACCGATTGGTATCGTCCTGACTACTACTACCAACTGGCCCAAGCGGGCGGAGTGGCTCGCAATCCCAAGGGACCTGACGCCCCATTCGATCCTGCGGAGCCCAACGAGAAAAAAAAGGTTCATCGCGGCGGTTCTTTTCTTTGCACCGATCAGTACTGCTCGCGCTACATGGTGGGAACACGCGGAAAAGGTGAGATTACCACTGGGACGAATCACCTGGGCTTTCGTTGTGTCTCGGATCCGAGCAAATAACACCAAGGAGCACGAGATTCTCAAAGTTCAAATTCGATAAGGAGACAAACTATGCGGCAAGAAATTCGCAATACGACGACAAATCTCGCAATCGTGCTGATTTTGCTTCTCGCGGCGTGCAACCTCGCGTGCGCGCAGGAGGTATCCACCAACGCCATGCCTGGAGTGGACTTCTCCAAATACCACACCTACAAGTGGGTCACGATCGAGGGCGCAACTTATCCCAATCAGATCGTCGACGCACAGATTAAACAGGCCGTTGACAGCCAGCTTGCAGCAAAAGGCCTAACCAAAACCGACGGTGACAAAGCCGATCTCCTTATCGGATATCAGGCGTCCGTCAGTTCCGAGAAACAGTGGAACGCCTACGGCACGGGCGGTTTCCGCTGGGGTGGTGGCATGGCCACCGCTCAACAATCTACAATCGCCACTGGCACATTGGTTCTCGACATGTACGATCCCGCTACCAAACAACTCGTCTGGACTGGCCGCGCGAGCAAGACACTCGACGCCAGCGCGAACCAGGAGAAGAAGCAAAAGAATCTGGACAACGCCATGAAGAAGTTGTTGAAGAATTTCCCGCCCAAGAGTTAGGGGTGGGCCAGCTTTGCCGAACTTAACGAAAGGACCCAAATGAGAAATACTCGTACGTTAGGAATCATACGATTGGTCGTCTTCGTTCTCCTGGTTGCTGCGGCATTCAATCTTCCCGGCTGGGCACAAAACCCGGAATTGCAGCAGCGTCTTGCGGAAGTCAAGCAGGCAATGGCACAGAACAAGCAGGCGCTTGCGCAATATACCTGGGTCGAGCAGGTCACCATCAGTTTGAAAGGCGAACAGAAAAAGCAAGAGCACTTCCAGGTGCGCGTAGGCCCGGATGGCAAACAACAAAAGACTTCGCTCGATCCGCCTGCCAACGCTCAACCGGAGGGTGGCCGGCTGAAAAAGCGCATTGTCGAGAAGAAAAAGGAAGAGTACAAGGACTATGCGGACCAGATGAAAATTCTGGCGCAACAGTACGTTCCGCCAGACAGGGACATGCTGCAGCAAGCCTATCAACAGGGAAACGTCACGATGGGTTCGGTCCCGGAGAATCCCAATGCCGCAAAGCTCGTCATTAAGAACTACTTAAAACAGGGGGATTCAATGACCCTGATCTTCGACAAAGCCCAGAAGGAACTCCTGCAGGTTCAGATAGCTTCCTACATGGACGATCCCAAAGACGCCGTGAACCTCACCGTTCGGTTCAGCAAGCTGCCGAATGGCCCAAACCATGTCGCCAGCATGGTTATCGACGGGGTCAGCAAGCAACTGAACGTTGCCACTCAAAACTCGAACTACCAACACCTCTGAGTGGACTCTCCGCCAAACAGGAGAATCACAGCTTTAGAATCTCTCCGCAATATTTACCTGTTTGCGGCAACTACCAAGGAGCTCGAGAAATATCCGAACGCAGAATTGGCGGGCGTCACCGACAACACCGATCACGTGTGCGCCGCCATGGTCAACGGCAAACTGCGCATGGACGCCACAGAAAATCAGGAAACCGTGGTCCCCATCGCCGTTCCCGTCGAAACCGTCCGCGATAGCGTCCATTGTCTGGAAGAAGTCAGCACTGGAATTTGATAGCGCGTCGCTCCGGGCTAGGAACTTCCGGATATCCTGGCGTTCACTTCCTGCATCTAAGGATATATCGGACCTCGCGTTTGCTTGCGCGCGAAACGACTTTGTATTGTCCCCAACGCAGCTTGTTTCTCGCCTGTTTAGCTAACCGTTACCTCCTACCTCACAATTACATCTAAGCCAATAGAGGGCAGAAAGAAGGTGCAGTATGAGGTTCTCTAGGTTCCTGAAATTTTTGAGTTTGTTTTTGGCGCTAGCTTTAGGACCGGCGTGGGCCGAGGCCGACAACCCAAGTGCCGCCAACTCTAGAAGCGCTCGACCGGGAACGGTCAACTATGTCGAAGGACAAGTCTCGCTCGACAGTCAAACCTTGGACGAGAAATCCGTTGGGTCGACCAAGGTAGACGCTGGCCAATCGTTGACCACTGAAAACGGCAAAGCGGAAGTCCTGCTTACTCCAGGCGTGTTTCTCCGACTCGGCAGCGAAAGTTCCGTGCGCATGATCTCCTCCAGCCTGATCGATACCCAAATCCAGCTCAGCCACGGTAAAGCCATGGTCGAAGTCGATCAAATCTATCCCCAGAACAACATTCGCGTGCAGCAGGACGGTTTGACCGCCCGGCTGCTGAAAGCCGGCCTATACGACTTTGACCTGGACAGGCAACAACTCCGCGTCTTCGACGGGAGAGCCGAAGTCACCAACGGCGGAAAAACCACTACGGTCAAAGGCGGGCACGAACTGACGGTGCAAACAGACCTGGCTCTCAAGTCTCAGAAATTCGACCGTAACGCCGCCCAGGACGATGACTTGTTCCGCTGGAGCAGTTTGCGTTCGGCTTATCTTGGCGAAGCCAACGTCGACCAAGCAGGTTACTTCGCGAACTATAGCTGGGGCCCGTGGGGCGGGCCAGCGTGGGTTGCAGGTTGGTGGTGGGATCCCTGGTTCCGCACATTCACGTTTATCCCTGGCGATGGAGTCTTCTACAGTCCTTTTGGCTGGGGCTTCTACTCGCCATTTTATGTCTACGGTGCACCGGGCTTTGGCTATGGATACGCCCGCTACTATCACCAGTTCAGCCCCGACTACCACAATTGGGGCCCTGGCACTCACTATCCTGGCGATCCGCGCTATGCGACTGGACTGCACAATGTGTCAAGCTCCACAGCTCATAATTTCGGTTCTGTTTCGCCAGCGCGCGTCGGTAGTCTGGGCTTCCACTCCGGCCCACGCGGCTTCGTAAGTTCCGGTGGCGGTGGATTCCATGGTGGCTCAGCCGGAGGCTTCCACGGTGGTACGGGCTACGGTGGAGGGTTCCACAGTGGTGGTGGCGCCTTTACGGGAGGCGGCCACGGAGGTGGTGGCGGCGGCCACGGTCGCTGAGTCAACGCGCAGTATTCAACTCATCCTGCTAAATCGGGACGGGCAAGCTGGGTCAACCCTACTGTTGGCCCAGTTTCGTCCTAGCTTCGGTTCCCCTCACCTTTCGTTGTTGTCATTTCCGCAGCGCACCGTTCGTATTAGCGTTCGACGGGAATCTAGGAACATCGTGCTGTGCCTTGCCCCGGTCGGATGGCTTTTGCTGTACCGCTATTCCCTAACTGGATGCGCTGCGAGTCCCGCCGGGAAATGCAACCTTGCTCAACACCCCGGGCGTGAAGGCGTCCCTCCCTGGTTTTCATTCGCCGGAGAATCGCAACGACGGAAAGTCCTAACCGCCCGAAGCCATCGGCTTTGCCGCTCTGCGTTGAGTATTTGCGATTTCACTTAAAAGAAACAGATCCGTGAGCAGAGCGCGGAGATGGATGGAAGCGTTCAGGTTGTCGATCAATTGAGAGCTGATGGTGGGTTGTGCGAGAACCAACTCAACCGCGGAGAGCGAGTCGTGGGCATCGCGCTCAAGCACGGCAAAGAATGCCTGGAATCGTTGGGCCGGCTCAAGGCGTTCTTGCTTGACCGCCGCTGCACAGCTTTCTGCCAGACCAGACATCGCTCTCACGGCGCGGCCCAAATATTCGCGGATCTGTCCGCCAGAATGGCTTCCTTCGTCACTGGGAAGTCCTTGTGCCGCGTAGGCCAGCATAAACTCGTAGCATTCCTCGATCGTGTTGCAGCGCTCCGAGATATCAACCAGCATCTGTTAACCCCTCGGTCCTTGCCGCCTGGGATCTCGAAGGTGACGCTGAGGCTTCGACCGGCCATCGCACCGGATCGTGTTCTTTAAGATAGAAGTCGCGGCTCATCCAACCGAAGATCATCGACTTGGTAATGGCGCGTTTCTCCGGCCGCAGCCCAAAGTAGATATGCACCATGATCAAAGCGATCAGTCCGACGCCTGCCAGTCCGTGTAGCACGTACATCATGCCCCATGTCATGTCGCTGAGCAGATACGGATTGCGGGGGAAAAAAATCGTGCGTACCCGAAACATCATAAACACACCGGTCACGATCGAGGACAGACCTGCGGCGATGATAGCGCCGTGGTAGAGCTTGTTCTCCAAAGGATACTTGGCGAATCTGTCCGGCGGTGGCGCGGACTTCCCCACAAACCGGAATATTCTTCTCGACGCATCCCGCAGGTCAATCCTGTCTGGCCAGATAGACCAGAAGTCCATAAAGAAGGACGCGTGAATGATGTGAAAGAGGATGGAGACGGTCAAGACGGAGCCTGCAATCCAATGATAGGTGACCCAGTCGAACAGGACACCCATCTTCGGGAGAAAGGCGGTAAATAGCAACGTGATCATGGAGGCGGCCATAATCCAGTGGAACAGCCGCGCGGTCAGCGAGTGCCTGGGCACACGCTCAGGTATGCGCGCCGCGGCTGCAGGTGAGTCGCTGTTCAAAAACTCCCTGGGTTTGGCGAAATATCGAATATAAGTGGCGTGAACCATAAGGAAGAGCAATCCCGCGATCGCTGCTAACCATATTAAAAACCACGCAATGTGGATCGGGACATTCTGCCCCCACGGACTGGTGGCCCACTCTAGGAAGTCCATGTTGCCTCCTGCACTCCTCCGATGGCGCGCTTTACCAGATTCCTCATCAGCGGGACCTTGTAAGCATTAAACTGCAAGGGGACAGCTCCCTGCACCGCTAGTTTCCCGGCCATTTCTCCGGTTGATGCATTCGGTGGTTTGCCGCGGACCGCGTCTTCGACAACCTTCAAGCGCAGAGGACGAGCGGCCGCGCCATTCACCGCTATGCGAATTCGCTCTATGCTGCCATTCGATACCAGCATCGTCGAGGCCACATTCAGCAACGAAAAGTCCCATACATTCCGGTCCCGCACTTTCTCAAAATAAAACTGTGCGCCGGCCCACGTGGACGGAATACGAATGGCCGTCAGCAGGTCCCCGGGCTTCAAGATGTGCAGCCGGGTGATATCGATTTGAGGTCCGATGAAATAGTCTTCGGCGTCCAACACACGCTCACCCTTGGAAGTGCGAATCACAAATTTGGCATCGAGCGCAATAAGCGCGGGAGCAGAATCAGAAGGATTCACCGCCACGCAGCGGTCCGCATGCAGAATCGCATGCTCCCGGTTGCGACCCTCCGGCGTATCGGCATAACAGATGTTCCCACCCGCGCGGTAACAAGGCCAACCGGCGCGGTAGTACCAGCATCGAGCATCCTGAGACACGTTGCCGCCAAGCGTGCCCTGGTTCCGGATCTGCGGAGAGGCTACCAATTCCGCGCTCTCCTTCAGCAGCTGGTACTTCTCTCTGATGACGGGATGCTGGACTACTTCCGTCAGCGTGGTCATCGCTCCGATCTCGATGCCGTCGGCGGTGGTACGAACTCCCTTGAGTTCCCCGATCCCGCTCAAATCGACCACGACCTTTGGTTTTTTGATGCGGTCTTTGAGCCAGTCGAAGCTATCCATACCTCCGGCCAGCACCCAGCCGTTGTCGCCCTGCTGCTCGAGCACCCTTTGCGCATCATTAATAGAATTTGGCTGAACCAGCTCGAAAGCCGGCATTACGTCTCGGATTACAGCCATGGCTTCTCCTTTCGCATTGTCACTAAATGTGCGCCATTAGGGGATGTTGCATGGGACGTCCCGCTTCGAGGGACGTGAGAATGGTGTCCGCATTGACGGGCGCGCGCTGAAAGATCTCGTCACCCAGGGCATCTGACAGTGCGTTCAAGATCGAGGCGCACCCGCCGCCAACGGGCGGCTCGCCCACGCCGCGGGCGCCGACCGGTGTTTCGGGATCTGGAATATCGAGCGCCGCCCATTGCATGTCGACAGGCACGTCCAAAATCGTTGGCGGCTTGCTCTGGTAGAAGCGCGTCGAAAGCATGGCGCCGTAGTGAGAGTCGTACACCCACTTCTGCCCGATCGCATGCCCAATGCCCAGAACCGACCGGCCCAGCACCTGGCCGCCGAGCGAGCGGGGATGAATTACCGAGCCCACATCGGCGTAGGCGAGGAAATCAACGATGTTGTACTTGCCGGTCTCCACATCCACTTCGACCTCAGCAAAGCTGGCAACATAGGAAAATGTCGCGCCATCGCGCGGGTAATTGTCCTTCGCGGCCGCCAGAAGGCCCTGGCCAGCAAGCGCCGCTGCCGACGCCTTTGTCCGCTTGTTGAGGTCGGCGGATACTTCGTGGCCATCGTAGATGCCCCCGAGTTGAATCGCGTACTTCGCGGCCTGCGCCAGAGTCATGCCGGCGCCACCGCCCTTGCTAAATATGCGTTCGTTGGCAACATCGTAATTCTCTGGCTTGCCGCCGAGCTTCTTGGCTGCGATCTCCTTGAGTTTTTGCCGGGCATCCATCGCGGTCGCATAGGCAGCGCGTGTCATCGCGTGAGTGGTCTGGCTGCCGCCGGAAACGCAGGTGAACGGAAGGTTCTTTGACGAGTCACCCCATGTGACGTCACACTTCTCCCACGGTACTCCGAGTACTTCGGCACCCGCGCGATGTACGTCGATGACCGACTCTGTTCCCAAGTTGCCAATTCCGCACCGGAAATTCACCCGACCATCTGGCTTGATAACGAGGAGACCATCGAAACCGACCGTCCCGCCAACATAACAGCTGAGCGATACGCCGACGCCGCGCACCTTTGTACCGATCCGCTTCGGCGTGCGTGCGACCCTCTCACTCCATTTGAACTGTTCTGCCCCGCGGTCAAGGGCTTCCTTGAGAAACGCGCTGGTCGTATAAGGCCGCTTGCCTTTCACTTCTGGCCCGAATGATGCCTTGCCCTCCGGACAATTGATGCGGCGGATCGCGACTTGGTCGAGCCCGAGCTTGCGCGCCGCTTTCGCGATGGTCGGCTCCATAATAACGATGCCCTGCAGGCCGCCAGGCGCGCTCTGCGCACTCCTGGGCGGTGTATTCGTCAGCACCGTGACTCCGCGCCAGCGCATGGCTTCTGGTTGGTAGAGGAGCGACACGATACGCCCCGATGTGGGGACATCGCCGTTTGCGTCATAGGGCCCGTTGTTGGAGATGACGAACATATCGAGGGCGATGATCCGCCCGTCCTTGGAAAAGCCGACTTTCATCCGCCCTAGCAGACTGGGCCGCGCCCGGCCGATGAAAGTCTCCTCCTCCCGGCTGATGCGCATCATCACCGGCGCATTGGCCTTCCTCGATAGCAGCGCGGGAATAATCAGCGAAACGCCCGCCGTGACCTTGCTGCCGAAGCCGCCTCCGGTATATTCGCTGACGAGGACAACTTTGCTCACATCGATGTTCAACCATCTCGCGATGGCAGGAACAGTCTGCGCGGTGCTCTGCGTGCCCGTGTGAACGTAGACCCTCCCATTCTGCCAGTAAGCCAGCGCACTGCGCGTCTCAAGAGGCTGATGGCTCGTGTCTGGTGTCACAAACGTTTCATCGAGCACCAGCGCCGCATTCTTGAATCCCGCGTCGATGTCACCGTACGACCATTCATCGGGCGTTTTCCCCATCGGCAGACGCCCGTACTTCGCGTCGCTGAACTCCGCCTCGGTCCACTTGAGCGCTCCGATCGTGGGAGGTGGAGGGGCCGGCGGCGGAGCTCCCGCGACGGCCGGCGGTGTCGGAGACTGCACCCAGATGTTTCCATCGGTTCTTGGATTGGGGCCACCGGGCCGCAAGGTATCAAGCGGGTCGATGGCGAAGGGAAGCGGTTCGAACTCGATTCGAATCTTTTCAATCGCTTCAGCGGCAGTGAGCTCATCGACCGCGGCCACAGCGAGAATCGGTTCGCCTTGGTAGAGCGGTTCCATGGTGAGAGCCCGCTCGCTCTTTGGGTTGGCCCGAATCACCGTACCGTTGTCGGTGAGTGTATCAGCTGGAGGTGGAAGTTCGTCGGCCGTGAGAATCGCTTTCACGCCGGGCATTGCCAGCGCTTGGCGTAGCTCGAGACGCCTCACGCGCGCATGCGGCAAGGGACTCAGCAGCAACCTGCAGAACAGCATTCCTTCCGCGTGAAAGTCCTCCGCGTACTTTGCCTGCCCTGTAACCTTCGCGTAAAGGTCAGCCGTTACGTAATCCTTGCCGATCAATTTGTGTCCGGCCCCGTACACACGTGGAGTCGGTGCAACAGATTTGGCATCGTTCTTAGGCACGGCTTGCCCTCCTCATGTTCTCTGCGCCGCGCATCATCGCGGTCAGAATCTTGTCGTAGTCCTGACACCGGCACAGATTCCCCGAGAGGCCCTGCGCCAATTCGCCACGCGTGGGGTTGGGATTCGTCTCCAGGAATGCCACCGCCGCCATGATGAATCCCGGCATGCAGAACGCGCACTGGAATCCTTGTTCGTCGATGACGCCTTGCTGGACCGGGTGCAGCGTTCCGTCAGAACTCGCCAGCCCTTCGATCGTCAAGACTTTTTTGTCGCGCACTGTGTGAGTCAGCACCGAGCAGGAATAGTGCGGCACGCCGTCAATCAGCACGGTGCAAGAGCCGCATTCGGCTCGATCGCAGCCCAGTTTCGTGCCGGTCAGCCCCAGTTTGTGGCGAAGTGTCCAAGCCAGCGTTTCTTGTTTCATAACGTCTGCCCGCCGCTGCTGCCCGTTGACGTTGATGGTGAGGAGTCTTTCACCTGTGCCGCGACCAGGCTGGCTTGCCAGAATGGAGGGCCGGAAGAGATAACTTGCTGAGGAAATTGCCGCGCCGCCTATGATTACTCCCTTGATTAATTCGCGCCGTGTAAGCGTATTTGCCGGGTACTCAATCGCTTTTGGATCTTCGCTGTCGCTCATCTCCTGGTCCCTCCTCTCGCATCGAACCTCAGTGTCGCGGCGCGTGGACTATCGACCGGAATTTGCGATTTGGGCCTCTAATTCGCTCATCGTACGCTTCCCCTATGGACCCTGCAAGGTCTCCTCGGCACGCCGTGGGTCAATGAAGAAGGCGAGTTGGAAAGGGCATACCGCACAGCCCCAAGGGTGAAAGTGCATCGTGAAGCTTCTTCAGATCGACTTTCACCAGAGATCGTGAGAGGAGTCAGCCTGCTTCTGATTCACAATCCTCGTATGGCCAAAATCTCTTCTTGGTGTGGCCGCCTGAGCCAGGAATCAATGCTCTGCGCACGTTGATGATAGAACAGGCGCGGGATGTCTTTCGCTAAAGGAAATTCCCGGCATCCTTAATATATGTGAATATATGTGCTGATCGTGAGCCCATCGCCCGCTGTCCCGTCGACTGGGACTCTAATCGAGCGCTTGATGAGCGGCATGGAGATAGCTACTGCTGATGAGATTTAGGCCAGCCTATCTAAGTTCGCGCATTGGATGGCCTTTTCCATTCCGCTGGTCAAGCATCAATCCATCAAAATTAGCTACTGCAAAGGAACCATGTGCGTTTCGGCGGCAACTACCAAAGTGTCTCTATGGCGTGGCAGCACCCTGAACATGGCCGCAACCTGCCGTTTCCTCGTGCCCATGGATGCGCGTATCGGCCCAGCGCTGTTCCCAGCCATCCAGATACGCCTGCGCTTCCTCCAGGCTTTCGAAGCGCTGCCCTTTCACCGATTACGGCATTTTGGACAACGGGATGCTAACGGTTATTGTGAATGCCACACCGTGATATGCAGACCGACCGATTCCGCAGAGATATACACGCGAACGTCATGTTTGCCCCCTGGCTCGATGGCATACCAGGCCGTCATATCCGCGCCAGTGAAATCATCCGTCTCCGTTTCCTGGTGAGTAGACCAATTCGAGGGAACTAGGACCTCGAGGCGGGAGACCAGATCGCGGAATCGTTTCGCCGCGGCAGAGCCGGAAGTTTCTCGCCAATAGCATACGAACTGCGTTCCAATCTGGTTGGGACGGGGCTCAGCAGCTTCGTTGACAATGCACTCCTTTGCCCCCCCGAGCTTCACGGTTGCGCCTGCCGTCCCGCCATCCGCTTTGACAGTGCGAATGTCTTCAAAAGCATTCGCGCGGGCCTCAAGCGCCTTCTTGAGGCTCTGGCAGAAATCATCGCAACCCTCAACTTTTGGTGGAACAGTCTTCGCAGCAGGGGCCGGAGCGTGCTTCAACAGATAAGGCGATGAGAGCGAGTTCATCCACAAATATACCTTCGCCGTTCCGTCGCCTTGCCGCTCCACCTGTAAATGCAGCGGACATTGCCCGACATACGGTCCTTCAGTGGGCGTAATCTCACAATCTAGCGGGCCTGCATCCACATAGTGGTCTTCACCTGGGGAGTTGATCTGGAAGTGCCACGCGGGGTTCAAGCTCTGTAGTGCGGGCAGTGTTCTGGCAAACCATTTTTGGGCGTCTGGAAATTGAGCTTGAGCGTAGCAGATATACATTGGCACATTGTTCGCCCAAGTCGACGGTTGACATGGGACTTTCGTTCCCTCGATCGAGACGTCAGGGCCCACCTCCTTGTTCAACCGATATCCTCTAAAGTCAGTGACAGCCGCATCGAGTATGATTTGCAGATTTTTGCAAAGCGGATCAGTGCACTGCGCCAGGCAAGGAATTGGGAGAAGAGCAAAGTATAAGACAGAAATAACTTGGACTATTTTTCTGTTCATGGCACGCCCTGTTGAAAGCCAGCAAGAACCAAGCGATATTTGGGGCAGAGGAGGAATTGCCACAACGGTAGAAGTGTGCTCTCCTCCCGTCAATGTGGTCAATCCGCTTTCTTCCCTCCCCCGCGAAACGCAGTGCCCTTCTCCGATTGATGCGTTACTTAGAACTTAGGGCATTTATCGCGAGGAACAGTACAGGCGCTGTTCGATATGTCTTTGAGATTGGTTTCCAGGCGTTGTTTAAGATTCTGCCAGCTGCTATAGCCGTATTCCCGTGCGACTATGTATTGGGCATCGACAAGCCTTGCGTAGAACCTTCCGGCTTCGCAGTCCAGCGAAGCATGGCGTCTGAGCGCGTTGGCGTCCCATCGTCGCAACTCGTGTAGTAGCTCTCTGGCTTCCTTCTTAATATCCTCAAAATTTCGCTGGGAGGGTAAGCTGCGAGACATCCTGGCACCCCCTTAGTCGCCCCCGCCCCGCCGTGGATCTGAGACAGGGACCAACTGATTGATTGGGAGTCCAATGATGAAATTCTGTGCGAGTGGATGCTACTGGTCACAAGGTCAGTTTCGGAGCAGGTGAATCAACATGCTCGACTGCTTCCTCCCGAGCCCGCAATCGTCACTCAATCATATTCTACTCGTAGACTGCCTTCACCGCCGAGATGATCCGCGTCGCACGTTGTTCCTCGGGAGGAAATTCCTTCATTCCTCACTGCTGATCCGTCGGCCGGCGTTAGCATCACCTCATGCAACAGAACGGCTGTCACGCCGCGGCTCCATCTGATATTTTTGAAATGTCTGTACGATGATTGATATCGGCGGCCACATCTAATCCTCGCGCCTTTGAAATCACCTTCTGGAGATAATCAGCCCGCTCGCGATAGCTCGGATCCGGCAACACTTTCTCGATCAACCCCCTCAGACGTTTCGTCGTTAGCTCATCCGGTTCTATGAATTCGCCCATTCCATGATGTGCAATTCTGGCGGCAGCTCCTGGCCCGATGTTTCGGATCGCGCAGGTGTAGAATGCCGTTCTGGAACCCTTAGAAGAGCATTTGTCATCTAAGGATCGAGGGGACTCGGAACCGAGGGGAGTGATATGAAGAAAGCCATGTCATTTAGACTAGACTAGTTTTTGTCCTCGTCGCGATGATTGCGCTCGGTTGGTTGCCGCAGCCGGTGCTGGCCCAGCATGGAGGTCACGGCGGGGGAGGAGGATTCCACAGCGGCGGTGGCGGAGTAGGGCTTCACGGGAGTGGGGGTTTCTACGCCGGGGGCCACTCTGGGTACGGCGGCGGACACTACAGCGGATATCGTGGCGGCTACTATGGAGGACGAGGCTACTACCGAGGTCGCGGCGGCTACAGCTGGGGCGGAAGATATTGGGGCCGAGGATACGGTTACGGATGGGGATGGGGGTTTGGCTTCGGGTGGCCTTATTGGGGTTGGGGATATCCGTATGGCTACTACTACAACCCGTGGTATTACGTGCCCTATTCTTATCGGTACTATCCGGATCCTAACAACGGGGACGCCGATCCTCCACCGGCAGATCCTAACGCACCGCCCGACCCTAATCAGAAAGTTCCCATCAAACCCTGGGGATCCTCGTCACCGGGAGAAGACGCAGCCAATGCGAACTACGCTAACGGCAACGTCGCGGCCCTTGGACCGCGTAGACCGATTGTCTCCGTTGACAGGATAGGCGTGACGCCGAGCAGCTACCGAGCCTCAGGTTCAATCCCGGATCGTTCTACCACGGAGTGGGCCGCTTGGCAACCGGATGCGGCGCTTCGACCGGAAATGCAGAGAGCGTTGCAAGGATTGCGCGAGATGCCGCCGTTTGCTCGCGAACGCGAAATCGAAACCGGACGCTATCGTCAGTTTTCTTCCGAGGAGAAGCAGATTTTGAGAACTGCCGCCCTACCGTCACAAGCCACTATCCATAAGCTGCTAGATTCGTTCCCTCCGAGAGTGTCTCTGAACTCGCACGGACCGATTCACCACAGACAGAGCGAATAGATCTTATGCTCGCGAAAAGTCTCGGGTGCGTCGAAAACGCCACCCATCTAGGCGTCTCAGACATGAGTGACTACAAAGTCGGCTTTCAACTGCAGGTGAAACTGTCGGGCGGCAGGATCGTGGAGGCGACTGTCAAAGCCGTAGTTAACAATACAGACGGCATCCGTCTCCAGGTTTCGTTCGGGAACGAAACGGCGCCGATCCATTTGTGGTAGATCGTCATAGAGCCTCGGTGATCGTCAGTGCCGCCCCAATCGTTGATGACCGGCGCGTTCGACGGCAGACCGGAAATTTGCGATTGTTCTCCAGACGATCAGCTATTCATAACGCAGGGCCGTCAGGGGATCGAGTTTGGAGGCACGATAGGCCGGCAAAAAACTTGCGAGCGCAGCGACTGCGGAGAGGGTGACAACCGCCATTACCAGAGTGAGCGGGTCGCGAGGCTTTAGTCCGAAGAGTAGAGATTTGGCCGCTTGCGCGGAGGCAAGCGCCAGGCCGGTGCCAATCACCAAGCCCGCGACGGTGAGCACCGTGGCTTCGCAGAGAATCATTCTTAGGACGTCGGCGCGCTCGGCGCCTATCGCCATGCGGATTCCAATTTCCTTGGTCCGCTGAATCACCATGTAGGACATAACGCCGTAGAGCCCAATGGCGGCGAGGAGCGCGGCCAGGAATCCGAAGAAACCCGAAAGGGTGGCCATCAATTCATCCTGAAGCAGCGAGTCTTGAATGCGTGTTTTGAAGACCAAAAATTCAAGGTCGATTCCGGGATTAGCATTGGCAATCGTTTCTTTCATCGAAGCGATGAGGCTGGTCAAAGGAAGCGAGGAGCGAATCAGGATGTGATCGTCCGGGCTGGGTTTTTCCTCCTGGGTGGACGGGAAATACATGAACGGCAAAAATTCCTCGTGCATGTCCTGAAACTTGTTATCGGCAGTCACTCCCACAATCTCATAGAGAGGGCGGGGCTTCCCCGGTGATTCGTGGATGCGGAACCGTTTGCCAAGGGGATCAGCGCTTTTGAGAATTTTGCGCGCAAAGGCCTGATTCACGATGGCGACCTTGGGCGAATTGGCAGCGTCGCGATCATCGAAGTCGCGGCCGGCGAGGAGCGGCGTGCCGATAGTCTGAAAATACCCCGGGCCGAGAAAATTCTCCCAGACGACACCTGCATCCTGGTCGGAACCTTCCTTGATGACGTTATCGTTCCAGGTGCTTCCACCAAAGGGGACAAGCATGGCGTGGGCGGCGGATTCGACACCCGGGATGGCCTGCACACGCCTGACGAGATCCCTCTTGTATTCCGTATAGCGATCCTCAGGGATTTGCAGGTGCGTGAAATCGACGCTGGTTACCAAGATTCCGGTTTGCTGGAAGCCAACATTCAGGGTCGTCAAGTTACGCAAGCTCCGGACAAAAAGCAGGGCACCCATCAGGAGGACGACAGAGAGGCCCACTTGCGAGACGATTAGAATGCGCCGAAGACTAAAGCGCTCCCGGCCTCCTGTTGCACCCCGGCTTCCGGGCTGAAGTAGAGTGGCAGGCTCTGCGCGCGTGGCACGCAGGGCAGGCGCCAATCCGAAGTTGATGGTTGTCAATGCCGCGAGTCCAGTCGTAAATGCCAGGACGCGCCAATCCATTGCGAGATCCAGAAAGACCGGATTCTGCTGCGTGCTGATGAAAGCCACAAGCATCCGGCTGATTGCGAACGCCAAAAACAATCCGCAAATAGACCCCGCTGCCGCAAGCAACAAGCTTTCCGAAAGCAGCTCGCGAACCATACGCCAGCGCGTGGCTCCGAGGGCCCGTCGGATGGTGATTTGCCGTTCGCGAGCGCTAGCCCGTGCGAGCATCAAGTTGGCGAGGTTGGCGCAAGCGATGAGCAAGACCAAGCCGGAGATTCCCAGGAGCAACCACAGGGACGTCTCGGAATCCGAGCGCAATTCCGAAAATCCCGTGCTCGCGGAAAACGCACCGAGTTTGTATTCGAGATACTTCTTCGTGCCTTCGGCGTCATAAAAGGGCGGAATCGTTTCCTGCAAAATGGCGGGCGTGACCGCAAGGATTTGGGCGTTGGCACGCGCAATAGTCCATCCGGGTCTCAAGCGACCGATGGTGGCGAGCCACCAGGCGTGACGGAGTGTCAGGCGGTTGTTGCGTGGGCTAAGTATGGGCTCGACGCAGATCGGCACCGCAACGTCAAAGGTGTCGCCAATGGAAATGCCATTGAAACCAGGCGGCGTGATGCCAATCACTTGGAAGGAATTGCCATCCAGGGTGAGCCGCTTTCCTATCACCGAAGGATCGCCGGCGAAGTCTCGCTGCCAGAAGGCGTAACTGATGTCTGCTCCAGACAGACTGCAATCGGGCTGGTCATCCTCCGGACCGAGCAGTCTCCCCAGAATTGGCTCCACCCCTAGGATGTGAAAGAAATCGCCGCTGACGCGAATGCCCTTTGCCTTGCGGACCTCACCGCCGGTGGCCAGGTTGAACCGCTGGTCGGACCAGACAGCGATTTCGGCGAAGCCTTCCTGGCGCTTACGGATCTGCTCCCACATGGCAAACGTGAGCTGGGAGTACTGGCTGGAAAACTGACCGGAACTCCAATGGCGGTCTGCAATCCGGATGGTTCCCAACTCCTGGGGGTTCTTGACCGGAATAGTGCGCAAGCGGATGGAGTCGATGAGCTGAAAGATGGCGGTATTGGCACCGATACCGAGAGCGAGGGTGAGGACGGCGACGAAGGTGAAACCGGGACTGAGACGAAGAAACCGGAGAGCATGGCGAAGGTCGCGCCAGAACGATGTCATAGCATCCCCCAGGGTGTATCAGACGACTGGCGGGGCCGAATGTCACGTGGTTTAAGCATTGAAAACAGCCATCCCGCAGCCGTAATGCCGGAAAGAGCGAGCGGACGCGATCAACCAATTGCTCCCGAGTGACGGGCAAACCTTCCCTTATGCGCTTCGAGAAGACTTGCCGGCCATTCGCTCAGAGCTTTCGCTTGCCACAATGGCGACAGTAGGATCCTGACGTTAATGGCTGCCAGTCCGCAAACATACAATATTGGGCACGTTCTGTCGCGGTTAGCACTGGCGGCCTATAGCCATACGCGCTTCCGCCTGCCAGGCTGTTGGCGTTGGCATTGACTGCGGTGCGTGGCGGAAAGCGGAGCGAGTTGAATCGGTAGCGAGCTGTTATTCCTTTCCTATCCTTCGTGGTTATGGTCTCGGGAGTTTCTCAACGGGGGACACGTCCATGAGCTTTCTGACAAGGGCCACGGTGGCTGCTTTCTTCATGTTCGCACTGCTTTCCGCGGCGCGAGGCACCCGTCCAAACGTCGAGCCAGGCCAAAGCACCGCCCCAGGACGATGACGCCACCGCGCGTGTCAACGACGCTGCCATCGCACGGGCTCAGCGCTGGGCGAAAATCGATCTTTGCCGACAATCCGCACTCCAGGGTGTAGAGTGTAGACTCTCCAATGTAAATCGCTTGCAACGGAACATTGCATTAATTCCGAGTCAATTACTCTGTGCTGACGCGGCGGCGGAATTGTCGATAACCAGCAAATTCAGGAAGCGAATGATTTGTGTCTGCTCGTGTTCTTGTTCGGGAGTGGCATCCGTGTTTTTCGCGAGGTCCGCGAGCCGGACGGACAAGACCCGCAAGGCAACCTCACGATTGACGTAAGCAGCGTCCTTGAGGGGACTCATCACCCAGCCTCGTTTGGTCTTCTGGAATTCCAGAGACTCTTCTCTCCAGCGAAGCTGCGAGCCCGTTTGCATATCTTCAGGAGCGGCTAGCGATTCGATCCGAACGAGCGCAGTTCCGCGCTTGCCCCTAATTTGCACTGCTAGGACACGTAGCTCGCGGTAAACGACTATGCATTTGCCGGTACTGTTCAGGCTGCCCGTCCGCAGGGATTCGCCGAAATCCTGATTCATTTCGACAAATGCGGCTACAACTTCTTCTGGTGAAGGGTTTTTCCGTGCCACTTGAAGAACGATTTCGCGAGGAGTCGCGACTGTCGTTGAAATGGAGGTGTCGGCCGCGGGGACCGGCTGCGATGCGCGCGCAGGTACCGGCTTGGACAGTTCAGAAGGCGGATGGCCCTCCGAACTGCGGTTGTTGTGCTGAACCTGAAGAGGTTTCCGATCCGGTTGATCCGCAGCCTCAAGCGTGCGATCGGCATGGAGCGGCTTGTCCGTCACGTAGCGGAAGAAACGAGCGATACCGCGCGAGCGCCAGTAGGGCGAGTCATAAAATTGCGTGTCAGGACCGGAACTCACGAAGCTGAAGAAGGAATGTTGTTGGGGATCGATGACGATGCCGACATGGCCGCGCCAGACAACCAGGTCGCCTCCCTGAGGTACGCGCACGCGTGTGAAATTCGTGCTGCCGATGTAGAGTTTGCGCGAACTGACGTACTCGTAGGGAAAGCCCACTTGTTCGTAAATATCGTGAACGAGGTGGGAACAGTCCGTTTCGGATTTCGACTGGACCTCTACCGTGGGAATGGCGGCCAGAATCTTCCGACCCTCCATTCTGGCGATGAGACGAGGTCTGGGTGTTTCCGCAGGGGCTGGCCGGACATTCTGGCCGAGCGCCATCGAGGCCGTCGCCAGGCAAAACGCTGCGAAGATAAATCGAGCCACCATTTTGCAAGTCTCACAGAACGCGGCAAAAGCCGCACTGGCCATGCCGCGAACAACACCGTCCGGCGGTACAGGTCCCTTTTTTTGCTGGGCTGGAAAGGAATTAACAAACCTTAAAGCTGGTGGCTTTGAACCGGCCTCAGTAAGATGTTTGGGCGATTCCTATGGTTGCAGCGCGAGTGCGCAATTCGCCAATCAGTCCTGGATTTTCAACCAGATAGCAAAGTAGGCCTTTATCTGCGTATCATTGAGACGCCCCATGCCCAATTCCTTACGATTTTCCGTCCTACTACCATTGTCCCTCTCGAAAACCTCGAAATATCCGAGCCGATGAGGATTACACTCTCCTGGATTATTCTCCTCTGAGGCCATTTCACTCACGACCCTCCTTGCAACCAATTTTCAAGGATTCGAGGCCATAGAGCGGCTAGCTTACAAGACCGTGACTTCGGAGGAGGCAGTTTGCCATTGGTGCCCGGTAAACTGCCAGCGCAGCTTCATCGACGTGGAGTTGGACGGAGGCAACGGAAGTGAGTGGAGCAAGGTTCCCCTTGGCGCCGGCTGGGAACGAGTAATTGTAAATAATTCGTGTCCGAAAGGACTCGTCGAAGACCTGAACGAAATGAAAGTCATCAAGGCCGAAATCGAGAGGACCAAAGATGCCTATCCGAATGTTGCCGACATGGTTCGCAAAGAAGCGTTCCGCCATGCCTCCACCTAAGGATCGCTCGCAGTTGCGCGTCGGAATTCCCAAAGTGTTGAATATCTGGACGACCCATCAACAAATTTAAGGGCTCGCGCCGGATCGCAATTAGTAACTGCGTGCGTTCGATCGTTAACCCGAAACTATCTACTGAATCTTTGACGTGGAAGTTGTTGCCGCGCCCGTCGTGGAGTGGCACCTTGCAATGGAGCTTCCGGTGGTATTCCCCATCCGCTCCGCGGATGCGAGTTTCGTATCCGAATTTTTCTCCGGTCGCGAGCCGGGCTCGCCACTTGGCCTCAATCCCTTCAACCCCGCGATGAACGAAAGCCCTACACTTCGACTGGGAGACGTCGTACATAATGACGTCCAGGTATTCGATCCAACGTTTGTCGCGTCCCAATTGGGGCGCTCGGACAAGTTTGATGAATGGTCGGTCGTTCGTAGAAGTGTTCTGAGTTGGCGACCAAAATGATAGTCAACTTCCCTGCCCTGCTTTGAGTGCGAATCTCTAACCAATACTCCCTCCCTAGTCCGGACAGTGGTTAACCTCACTCACCAGGCGTATGGATAACCGGCGGCGAGAGCTTTTTCGAGCGCCGCGTCATACCCGTAAATGTCGTCAAAGAAGCGAATCTGGTTTTCCTCGTTCACTGCAGCCGTGCCGTACACGATCAAAACCGGGATGCGCGTGACAAGATTCACTTGAAGGTTTTCCTTATCGCCATTCATGGTGGCGTTCACGCGCTCCAAATCCCATCCCGGATTGTTTCGCAGCACCCATGCGACAAGATCGGCGGGTTGGTCCACGCGAATGCACCCGTGACTGAAATCGCGTACATCCTGCGAAAACAATTGCGGCGCGTCCGTCCCATGGAGATACACATTGTCTGGATTGGGGAAAATGATCTTCACAAGTCCCAGTGAATTCGATGGCCCTGGCTTCTGCCTTACCATCAAGTGGCCTGTTTTAATTCCCTCAAGGACCTCGGGACTCACAGCATTCTCGGTCACGACCTCGCCTTTCGCCGTGATCACTTGAAAATTGTGCTTCGCGATGTAGTTGGGATCCTTCTGGATGTGCGGCACGATTTCATTCCGCTGAATACTGGGAGTTACTTCCCAGTAGGGCCGAAAGACTACGTACTGAATCTCCTTCTCAAATACCGGTGATTTGTGGCCGTACGCCTTCCCTATGATGACCTTCTTATAAAAGGAAACCGTGCCATCCGGGTTCATCGCACGCAAACGATACTCGGGAAGATTCACAACTACCGGCGGTTGCGCGAACGAACGCGGCAGCCAACGCCATCGCTCTAGCGTGAGCTTGATTTGGGTGATGCGGGCGGCCGCTGGCGTATTGAGCTCATTGATGGTCCGCGCGTCCAGCTCACCTGTGGGATCTTCGCCATGCCTATTCTGGTAATGCTTTACGCCCGCTACGAACACACCGTCGTAAATAGTTGCATTCTGATCCAATTGCGCGGCAGCAGGAATATCGCCGATAAGTTGGAGGAACCGGCCCAGACGGGCCAGGCTCACGTAGGGTTGGCCCGGCCGTACCGTCTTTGGGGTCGTTTGCAGTTTCTCTCCATCGTCTTTCTTTGCGTATTCCTCGTACACGGGTAAAAGAGCCAATAACTTCCGGTACCCCGGGAAAGGCGGCTCCAGCTTTTGGAATTCGGCTGCAGGATCGGTGCTGTTTGCGACCTTGTTTTGAACGAAGTCCGCAAGGCCGAACTGGCTTTCTCCGTTGTCCAATTGAAAGTGGAATTCTTTCGGGTTCACGCGGCCTGCATGGACCGCTCGAATGTAACGCATCGCCGAGATGGTAAGGGCGGTATCGAACAAGACCAGGTCCCCCTCAGATGGACTTTGTCTCAGTTTCGAGAGCCGCATAGGCCAGCGGGAGGCGTCGTAGTCTTCAGGATCGAGTCCCCTCGAGTTTGCGTTCTCCAAAACCTGAATCACGGCAAGACCCTGCGGGCGAACCTGACCATTTTGCAGCCAAGCCAGGGAGTAGCCGTTTGCCTCGTAGAATTTGCTGAATTCCGTCTTGTATGGGGCAAAGTTTGGCCATCGAAGATCCTCGTTGCGAGCCGAATCTGCAATGGCGTGCAGGGCAGAAATACCGGCGGGCGTCAAAGTTCGGCCGCCCGAAACCGCAGGTTGCTGTGGGAGAAATGTCGAGGCACCAGTGGGCTTTCGAGAGACATCGATGATCAAGCTCAGGGCGGAAAATAGGATGATTATGATGAGGCGAAGCGAGCGCATGGAGCTCCTTAGAGTGACCGACCTTTCAAAGATGTTTTGATTCAGAAAAGCTCGAACGGTTCCAGAGAATTTTCCAATAATTGCTAATTCTTTGTCTATAATAGCTGCACGGCTTGTATGAAAATCGGGTTTGAAAATTCCTCCGAGACTCTCCACGAAGATAGGGTTCGAATCCTACACTGTTACGGCAAATCAAACTCCTAATTACTGAGTGGCTTCGACAGTGAGCCTTAGTCCGATTGCCTTGGTGACGGCGACCAGTGTGGATAGACGGGGGTTGCCGTGCTCGGACAGAGCTCGATAAAGGCTTTCGCGCTCGATGCCAGCAGCTTTTGCGACTTTGGCGATACCCTGGGCCTGGGCGAGATGACGTAGCGCGATTAGCAGCACCCGGGGCTCGTCTTCATCTTTTAACGTAGCTTTGAGGTATTCGGCGGCAAAATCCGGCTCTTTGCGGAGCCGTCGAATGATGGCCTCATCATGCGAAACACTAGTTTTACGTCTCATGAGGTTCCCGTCCTTTCCTTGTAATCCCTGAGGTATTCCAGCGCCCGCTTAATGTCTGCGGCCTGCTTTCGTTTGTCGCCGGCGCAGAGAAGCAACACGCACGCCTTGCCGATCATCGCGTAATACACGCGGTAGCCCGGCCCCCAATCGACTCGCAGCTCGTATAGTCCCTGCCGTAGAGACTAGTTTCCGATAGCAAGCCGGTTGATTTGCGTCGCTATCTTTGCCTGAGCGCGGGCGTCTGCTAGTTCCGTCAGCCAATTGTCAAAAACGTCCTTTCCAGCGGGGGTGACGTAGTGACGGATTTCGATCACATTTTTTGAATTGTAATCTATAAGTCACAGCATGACAACGGCCGATTTATTAGACTTCTCGGCTGGCTTTGGATGGAACGCTGAATTGCCGAAACTGTATGGCAAAACAAGCTGCTCGATTTCAGGACCTACTTCAACAACCATCGCACCCATACCTCAATGGAAGGGCGAACGCCGAATCTGTCTGCGTCACGACCAATCGCAAATCTCCGCTCGTTTCGATGGCAACCTCACTGTCGGTCCTTATATCAGACACCAGTGGCTGCGTGACTTCCGAAGACTCTCGATGTTCCGGTATCCGGCCAACCTTGGGAAGATTCCCAATTACTTAAATCATCTTGTGCTTGCGTCCTTGGTTGCTGCGCGCTTCGCGGATCCGATCGTTTCACTCCAACCGTATCAATTCGCCAGAGACATGTTCAGAAGTCGGCTGATAGTCAATTACGCCGCCAGTGAAATTCTTTTGGCTGTTCCATGACGACTGTGGTGCTCAGGGAAGTGGATCGTCCTACCGATACGAGTTTATAGGAACACTCCTATGCCTCGCAGTTCCACGTTCCCAGCCCGGGTTGCGACGCAGATCCGACTATGCGGAGCACCGAGCAATTAGCAATGTGATGTCATCCAATTGCTCCCCACCGCAGAATTGCTCGACGGCCTTTACCACTTCATGCAGAAGCTCTTCGACCGCAAGATGGCAATGAGCTCGCAGCGTGTCCAGTAGACGCGATTCACCGAACTCTTCCCCTTCCGCGCTCCGGGCCTCCGTGACCCCGTCTGTGTAGAGCACCAGCGTGTCACCAGGATTGAGCACCACTTCCGCAATTTCACATTCCCAACCCTTAAACAACCCCACCACCGTGCACGTCGCGTCCAACCTCTCCAGCCTGCATCTCCCCACGGCCTGATCCTGTCCGGTTCCGCTCGCACCCAGCAGCAGGGGAGGAAGATGCCCGCAATTCGCGTAGCGAAGCCGGCGGCTTGTATCGTCGTAATCTGCAAAGAATAGCGTGGCGAAGGTGGCCTCGCCAGTGTTCTTGCAAAACGATTGGTTGACCGAAGTCAGCATAGCTGGCTTGTCGCAGTCGCGCTTCATTCACGTTTCACCGAGTCGACGGGAGTTCCTCTCCCGTATATTCTTTGGCTCCGTCTGCAGCGGGCCTGTTGCGACTTGATGGCTGGTGACAGTGTAACCGCAGCTGCTCACAGTGCCGGCTTTTCCGACGCGGCCCACTTGACACGAACCTTTCGCCGAATGCTTGGATTGAGGCCGACTGACCTTGCCCTGCGGAAGCGCATGAGCCGGGGCGTGACAATGGATCGAGTTGATGCTCAGCGTGAGCGGATCGACCCAACTTCCACCAGAAGAGTCGTCGCCGCGACCAGAACCGCGCCAAAGAATAACGCTCAACGAGCGATTCGCACAGGCGTAGTCACCCATTGCTTTTACGGACCGGGACTCTGCCGCTGCTGAGTTGATCCGCTTATTCGGTCAACGATGGGCCGAAGAGGCCACTCCGGAGACAATTGCGCTCGTCGAGGTTGACACACACAATTATTAGCCCATATCGGAACCCCAGCCCGAACTTGCTTCGACAATTTTATCTGCCAGCTCTGCCGGGCGCGTAAACATGACCTCGTGACCTCCGTCCATTTCAAGCAATCTGAAGACTCCGAGACGAGAAGACATGCACGGATGAAAGTAGCCCTGCGGCAACGCGTTGTCCTGGCGACAGTAAATGAAGCTCTTGGGCACGCTAAGCGAGTAGAACCGTCTTAGATCCAGTTTGTCGTGGTTGACCTGGTTTGGCTCTGGGGTTAACTTCTCCCAGACTGACCGTGCTGTTGCTTCTAGCGCGTCCTGCATAAAACTGTCACGCCAAATTTCCCAAGGTACAAGCATTGTGTTGTCGGGGCTAGCCGACGCCAGACCATTAAAGGCCGCAACATACTCGGCCGGCAAATTATCAAACACGCATTGGTTATCCGCGAGGATTAGGGCATCGACGAACACGATACTTCCGATACGGTCGGAAAGCTGTTCCATAACCTTTTGGACTACCGAACCGCCGAAACTATGCCCGACGAGGATGATGTCTTTCAACTGGTGCTTTCGAATGTAAGCTGAGACGCTGTCGACGCAGTCTTTGTGTGCAATTCCGATACGCTTCACGTTCGGACCATGCCCCGCGAGTGTCGGCGCATGTGGGTAGTGGCCCTTTCTTGAGAGCTCACGCAAGACGGAATCCCATGCCCAACCTCCATGCCATGATCCGTGAACTAGTACAAAAGTCTTGCTCATCATTTGTTCCTTTCGATATCTGATTGATCCAGTGAAGACGGCTGGGGAGAGATGCGTTCACACCGTGCAAACAGATCTTTGCCTCGGCATGTGTCAGGTCATCACACTATCGGGGTTGCCCTGTCATGCCATCGAACTTTGTTACCAAGGCGAGAAACCGTGGCCTGTTTTCGGACGCCGTCAGATTGATTAGCGCCAATGTCCGCTGGCTGCTTTCAACCATCTTTTTCAAAGTTCGATGAATGCCTTCAAAATCTTCCCTCGATTCGATGGCGAAGAATAAATCGTTGATCTGCTGCAATTCAGGAAAGAGCGAGACCAAAGCTGTCCAACCTCCCTCGCCGACTGCTAACAGCGAAACACGCAAGTCGCCAGGGTCAGGATGCTTGTTGATGTAACCCTTTCTCGCAAGTTTCTCTGTCTCTGCAGTGACAAATGTTCCACTCACATGAAGATATTCAGCGACACGACCAACACTTATCCCAGCGGCCCCCTGTAACTCTGCGACCGCCATCATGAGGTTATACTGCGGACCAGAGAGACCGATACGTGAGCCGAGATAACGCCGGACCTCTTCAAGGCGGTTCGAGATGGTAAAGAAGTTGTAGAGAAGTTCGCGAAACGAGTGGTCGGACTTGCCTGAGAGGAGGGTCGGGCGAGTGGCAGACAGGGGAAGCTTACGGTTTTTTTTCGACATGGAAGACTCCAGTATCGTACTATATTACACAATATACTTATGTATCTTAGAACGTTAAACGCGTCAAGTACTATGTAGTTGCCCCGGCTTGGAAAAGTTGCTGGCAGAGGAGAGGGGTTTCCCTGGCGGCCGATAACCCCTTTCTTTCATTTATACAAGCTAGATATGACTCAGGAGACTAGTTCTCACTCGCGCGCCGCACGCTCCAGACGGCCTCGATGCAAAATACGTATTTTTCTCCTGCCGACCGCGATTATGCCAGCTTTTCGAAGTTCGCCCAGCACTTCCGTTGCGGATTCGCGGTAAACATGCAGATGTTCCGCGATTTCCTTGTGGGTCATGTCCTGGACACGGTCTCCGTCAGCGCGTTCGAGCAATAGCCGTGCCGTTCGCGCGATAAGGCCGCGGAATGACGTAGCCTCCAAATCCATCAAGACGTGAAAAAATCGCTGCCCCACCAGATCAAGTAAACGGCGAGTGATATCAGGAAATCTCTTCAACATGGCGTCGAGCGCGACTCGTTCAATAGCCCGAATGCGACAGGGCTGGAGCGCCTCCGCGGTGCAGTGGTACTGGCACTTGCCGATGCAGCCCATCTCACCAAATACTTCAGGCGGCCGCAAATTGACAATCACCAGCTTCTTCGTTCCTAAAGTCCGAAAGGTCTGCACAACTCCTTTTTCAAGGATAAACAACCCGTGCCCCATCTCCCCCGGGTTGAAGAAGATGTGCCCCAATGGAACCTCTTGAACTTGAGTGACTATCTCCAACTCGCGTAAGCCGGACGGCGGAAGGCCCCTAAATAAATCGACGGCCCCAAGCGACGAAATCTTTTGAGTTCTACTGATCCTCTTTGAGGTGGTAACGATCATTGTATGTTGCCCTGAATTTCATGAATGAATCAGGCTACGGCGAATGTAAGCGAGCTTACATTCCTGAAACCAATCACTTCCTTCCCACTCCAACTAGGGTAGAGACCGCGCTCTTTGGTTTGGCGCGGCTGCGGAAATTCTAGGAACTTTGATTGAGCAGTCATTTCAATCGACAAATTGCGAGGAATTTATGCATACCGAAAA
>Ga0126379_10000162_pt1 | contig 33286 bp, 21 predicted proteins | sample PanSoiMetPlot_24_FD_92640 | JGI IMG/M metagenome (GOLD analysis project Ga0126379, IMG submission 92640) | Tropical forest soil microbial communities from Panama - MetaG Plot_24 | ecosystem: Environmental > Terrestrial > Soil > Tropical forest > Bulk soil | place: Panama | collected 2016-02-17
AAGACTCGTTCGCCGAAATGCGTGCCTTGAGCAAGTTCGGAATAGCGATAGCCGCGATGATCAGAATGATCGCCACGACGATCAGCAATTCGATAAGAGAGAAACCCTTCTGCCTCTTCATGAGATCTCCTTAGATGTTTGTTTTGCCTAAGCGCGCCAGTAAACCAGGGGAGCGACTGTTAGATGCAACACCAATCCTCCAAAAAGAGAACCAGCGCTACCGTACGGGCGCACCCTGGTAGATGCAAGACAAAGACCAGACTTCCGGCTCTTTACCAGTACCTTCCGTAGCTGCTAAGCCACAGAAATTACGTTCTTTACACCAGGCCTTACTCGAGGACTCGATCCAATATTTGGACAGAGGCTTGCTCAGTGCGACCAAAAGACAGAAACTGTCACTGCCAAGCCGCCAAAAATCGTCGACTTGGTCACGTCACATTCGCCTGCCAGTCTTCGGGTACCTCATGTCCATCCACATTTGCCGGCACTTTGCCCGCGCTGCCTACAAGCTGTGTTTCTTGGCCAAGTGACGAAACGAGCGATAGCTGATTTTCAGAAGTTCTGCCGCGTGTGTCCGAACGCCATCGGCCTTATCCAGCGCCGCCCGCAGATATCGCTTTTCGGTCTCAGCCATGACTCCCTCGAAGTCGATTCCTTCGGCAGGGAACGCAAAGGCTGCTGACTCCCCTGGAAGAGCGACAACTGCAATGCTTGCGCCGGAGATCCGGTCCGGAAGCACGGTCGTCGAGATTTCCGATCCACTTTCCAGAGCAACTGCGCGTTCAATGGTGTTTTCCAGTTCCCGGACATTGCCTGGCCAGTCGTACGTCTCTAGGCGGCTCATCGCTTGAGGAGAAATAGCTTCGATCGGCTTCTCCATGCTCTTTCGAAAGCTCTCCAGAAAGTGGCGCGCCAGAAGCGGAATATCCTCGCGGCGCTCCCGCAACGATGGCAGGTGCAATGGAATTACACTTAAGCGGTAGAACAGATCTTCCCGAAACTCTCCGGACGCAATGGCCTTCTCCAGATCACGATTCGTCGCAGCGATCACACGCACATCCACGTCGATTTCCTCAGTGCTACCCAACGGCCGCACCTTCCCTTCCTGCAGCACGCGATACAATTTCACCTGCATGGCCAGATTCATGTTGCCGATTTCGTCCAGAAACAGTGTTCCGCCATGGGCGGCTTGAAACAGGCCGCGGCGATTCTCATTCGCGCCCGTAAACGCACCCTTCACGTAGCCGAACAGTTCGGATTCAAGAAGCGTCTCTGGAAACGCACCACAATTGATGGTGATAAACGGAGTCGACGACCGCGGACTGTTCTCGTGAATCGCGCGCGCCACCAACTCTTTTCCCGTCCCGCTCTCTCCGGTGATCAGCACGCGACTGCTCTGCGGCGCTATCGTCTGAATCAGATCAAAGATCGCTCGCATCTTGGGGCTCTGTCCCACGATGTTGTCCAGCCCCGTCAGCCGTCGCAATTCCCGCCGCAAATATCCGGCTTCTTTCTTCCACTTCAGGTTCTCAGAAACTTCACGGACCGCCGCACGCAATTGATCCACCAGATCGTGGTCCTTGATCACGTACCGGTTCGCGCCCTGATTCGCGGCCGCGATAGCCGTCTCCAGCGTGGGCACACCGGTGATCAACACGAAGTACGAGTCGGGAGCGATCTCGCGCGTCAACTTCAGAAGTTCCAGGCCGGTGGCGCCGGGCATGCGCACATCGGAAATAATGATGTCGTACAGGGAGCTCTCCAGTTTGCGCTTGGCTCCTTCAACGTTGTGCGCCACTTCCACGCGGTGACCTTCCTTGCGAAAGGTGATTTCCAGAAGCTCGCAAATGGATTTCTCGTCGTCGACAACGAGAATATGTGCCATGTCGCGGCCTGCCTCTTTTGCAGCGGCTTTTATGCCTTGCATAGCTCCTCATTCGAGGCGAGGCAGTTCGACCACAAACTCCGCGCCCTTTTCCTTTTCGCTGAACACCGTGATTCGGCCATTGTGCGCCTGCACAATCTGGTACACGATAGCCAGCCCCAAACCTGTCCCACCCTCGAAATTCGATTGCAGCGGCTCAAAAATTTTGGAGCGCTGCGCCGGATCCAGCCCGATGCCCGTATCGCGGAACGAAATCCGCACCCAATCCGCGACCTGCTCTATGCCCACGGTCAGCGTCCCCCCACTAGGCATCGCTCGCAGAGCGTTGTCGCACAAATTCCAGAAAACTTGCCGGATCTTGTTGGGATCGACGTGCGCCTTTACCGCCTCTCCATTGAACGCCCGCACAATGTGGAACTGCTTCTGCACCCCCGGTTTCCTCTCGATCAGCAGCAACGTCTCGTCCAGCAGCGAGCGTATGTCCGCATCAAGAAACACGTAGGACTTTTCTCGTGAATAATTCAAGAAATCCGTGATGATATGGTTCAAGCGCTCCGATTCCCGGCTTACGATGTTGACCAGGTGCTTCTCGTCCTCTTCCAGCGGCACCAGCCGCGCCAGCTCTTTCACCGCTCCAGACATGGCCGTCAACGGCTGCCTGATTTCATGCGCGATTGCCGCGGAGAGCCGGCCCACGGCGGCCATACGTTCCTTCGTGGCAACTTCCTGTTCCAGCCGGCGCAATTCGGTTAGGTCCTGAAAATTGAAGACGTATCCACTTCTTGGCACCTCCCGTGTCCGCAGCGGCGAAACGGAAATACCCACAAATCGCCGCTGCCCGCCAGCGGTGTGTATCTCAATCTCCCGCCGCAGCGAGAGTTTGTCGGGAATCGATGACATGTCCGCCAACCAGAAATCCGGGCTCACTTCTCTCAGGTCGCGTCCCCGTATCTCCGTGAACGACCGTCCCAAGATTTCTTCGCCCGTACGGTTCAACAACACCACACGCCCTTCGAGGTCGGTCGTCACCAGGCCTCCGCGCATGGAATGGATGATATCCGACGTGAAATCCTGCAACTCCAGCAGCTCTTCCCTTTTTTCTTCCAGTTCCGTGCTCTTGCGCCGCAGCGATTGCGCCAGCAGGCTCGCCAAATATGCCAGTACCAGGAATCCGATGGTGTTGCTCAGGAACCACTTCTGTACCGTTTCCGTCGTCGGTGCCACCAACGAACTCTGCGGCAGCGCGCCATTGTTGACCAGCGCCGTCATCAACACCAGCGCCCCCAGGCAGAACCCCGCGGTAGCAAATGCCACCCGGCGCGAAAACAGAATGCTGGCCACGATGATCACCAGCAAATACAGCGATGTGAAATAACTGTCCTGCAGACCCGTGGCATAAACGATGCCCGTGATCATGACGACGTCGCACGACACCTGCAACGCCCCCAACCACTCGTTCTCCGGCAGGAGCCTGACCAGAATCACATGCAGAATGCTGATGGTGATCCACAAAATCACGATCGGAAGGAAAAAGCGTGGAGAAGCGCCGGAGGGGACATACGGCCAAGCCACGCCGACCGCGAGGATCAGCCCGATCATCAGCAGCCGGACTCGGGTGAGCCACTCTAACCATTCACGCCGATTGAACGTATGCTCCATGCGCCAAAGCCAGTCGCAGAACTACCCTTCCCTGCCCCCATCTTAGACAGAAAAATGGAGGACCGGCGATGTTCACCTGTCCTCCATTTCCAGAATGCTAGCTTCTTAGTGGCCGCTCAGTTTGCCGATCAAGGAGAACAACGGCAAGTACATGGAGATGACCACGCCGCCTACGACGACACCTAGGAACACGATCATAATGGGCTCGAGTGCGGTCAGGAGGTCCTTGACCGCAGCATCCACTTCTTCTTCATAGAAGTCGGCGATCTTGGACAACATCGCGTCCATCGCGCCCGTCTGTTCACCCACGCTGATCATCTGTGTCACCATTCCAGGAAATACTTCTGATTCCTTGAGCGGTTCGGTTAGCGATTTGCCTTCTTCCAGTGACTTGCGAACCTGGAACAAGGCTTTCTCCACCACCGCATTTCCCGACGTTTTCGCGGTGATGTCCAAACCTTCCAAAATTGGTACGCCGGAAGAAATCAATGTTCCCAGCGTTCGCGTAAACCGCGCGACCGCAATCTTCCTCATCAAAATGCCAACGACGGGAAGCTTCAGAACCATGGTGTCCATTACCATGCGGCCCTGCGGCGTGCCGTACCACGCTTTCAACGCCACGATAACTCCGACCAAAGCGGCGCCAATCAGAAGGCCGAAAATGCTTCCGACAAAGTTGCTTAATCCAATCACGATCTTCGTTGGTAGCGGCAAATCAACACCTAGCCCAGCAAACAACGTGCTGAAAATCGGCACCACTTTCCACAGCAAGAGGATGATGACCGCTGCCGCGATGCTCAGAACACCGATCGGGTACACCAATGCGGACTTCACCGCTCGCTTCAGCTTCACGTTCTTTTCAATGTACGTCGACAGTCTTTGTAAAATCGTGTCCAAAATACCGCCCGTCTCTCCTGCCTCCACCATGTTCGAGTACAACGGGTCGAACACTTTCGGATACGCCTTCATCGCTGTGGATAGCGTGCTTCCGCCTTCCACCGCTCCTCGCGTCCCCGTCAGCACTTTCTGAAACACCTTATTCTCTTGCTGGCTAGCCAGAATCTCCAGGCACTGCACCAGCGGCAAGCCAGCATCGATCATCACCGAGAACTGCCGCGTGAACACCGCGAGTTCCTTGGGCGTCACCCCACCACCGAAGGTAGGCAGATTGAATTCCTTGCCCTTCTCCGACATTTTTGTGGGTGTGATCTGCTGGCGCCGCAGCATGCTTTGCAGTTCGGTCTTGTTGTTCGCCGCCATTTCCCCGGCGACCGCCGTCCCCGCACGATTCGTTCCTTTATACGTAAAGGTCTTCATTGCTTCTCCTCCACAGCGATCGGTATCCCGTGCTCTTCAATCCCTCATTGCTTTCGTCTTTCAAAGCCCTAGCGTTTTGCTCCTACCGGTGCCTTATTCCCCGGGGTCTTCCCCATAGAAGGCGTGCTCGCCACTCCCCGATTGATCATGTCCTGTAGTTCATCCGCATTCGACGAACGCGATAGCGCCATATCCAGCGTCACAAGCTTGGCAAAGTACGCATTCGCTAGACCTTGGTTGAACGTCTGCATGCCCGTCGTTCCCGTGCCCGTCTGCATTGCCGAATAAATCTGGTGGATTTTATCTTCGCGGACCAGGTTGCGGATTGCCGGCGTCGGCACAAGCACTTCCATGACCATCACTCGTCCGCGTCCGTCCGAACGTGGCAGAAGCGCCTGACAAAGAATTCCTTCCAGCACCATGGAGAGTTGCGCACGTATTTGCGGCTGTTGGTGCGCCGGAAACACGTCGATAATTCGGTTGATAGTGGACGACGCGGAGTTGGTGTGCAGCGTCGCGAATGTCAAGTGGCCGGTTTCCGCGATACGCAGCGCGGACTCAATCGTTTCCAGGTCGCGCATTTCTCCGATCAGCACTACGTCGGGGTCTTCACGAAGCGCGGCGCGCAGCGAATTCGCAAAAGAATGCGTGTCCGCGTGCACTTCCCGCTGGTTCACCAGGCATTTCTTGTGGTTGTGCAGAAACTCGATCGGGTCCTCGATCGTGATCATGTGCTCTTCGCGTTCCGCGTTAATCTTGTCCAGCATCGCCGCCAGCGTGGTCGATTTCCCGGATCCAGTTGGTCCCGTCACCAGCACCAGACCGCGCGGCTTATCGCACAGACCTCTCACCACCGAAGGCAAACCCAGGGCGTCAAATCCCTTAATTTCCCACGGAATGGTACGAAACACCGCTCCCACTGCTCCTCGTTGGTTGAATACGTTTCCGCGGAAGCGCGCCAGGTTTTTCAGTCCGAAGGAAAAGTCCAGTTCCAGGTTCTCTTCGAACCGGTGTTTCTGCGCGTCTGTCAACACGCTATACGCCAACGACTTCGTGTCCGCCGCGGTCAGCGGCGGCATGTCCAGGGGACGCAGGCGCCCGTGTACGCGCACGCGTGGCGAACTGTTCGTGGTGATGTGAAGGTCGCTGCCTCCCATCTCGATCATCTTCTTCAGCAGCTCGCTTAGTGTTATGCCAGCCATAGTCGCTTCCTCTCCGGCCTACAATACGGTCTCACGCAAAACCTCTTCCATCGTCGTATGGCCCAACGCCGCTTTCACCAGGCCGCTGCGGCGCAGCGTGAGCATGCCCTGTTCCATCGCTTTCTTCTTCAACTCCAACGCCGACGCACCTACGAGAATCAGTTCGCGTAACTCGTCGTTAATCTCCATCACTTCGTACAAGCCCGTGCGCCCTTTGTATCCGCCTTTGTTGCACGTGGAGCAGCCCTTGCCGTGATAAATCTTCGTTGTCTTGGCTTCTTCCGGGGTGTACCCCGCATCGATTAGCGCTTGCTGGGGAACCTCCAGCTCTTCCTTGCAGTTCCCGCAAATCCGCCGCACCAACCGTTGCGCGCAGATCAGGTTCACTGACGTGGCCACAAGGAATGGCTCGATGCCCATGTTCATCAACCGGCTAATCGTCGATGGCGCGTCATTCGTGTGCAACGTTGACAGCACCAAGTGCCCTGTTAATGCCGCCTTTACCGCGATTTCCGCCGTTTCGAAGTCGCGAATCTCTCCAACCAGGATGATATTCGGGTCTTGCCGCAAGAAGGCGCGTAGCGCAGCAGCAAAGTTCAGTCCGATCTGCTCCTTCATCTGCACCTGGTTGATTCCGGCCAATTGGAATTCCACCGGGTCTTCGGCCGTCATGATGTTGGTATCGACCTGGTTCAGTCGCGCCACCGAGGAATACAGCGTGTTGGTCTTGCCCGATCCCGTCGGCCCCGTCACCAGCACCATGCCGTAAGGCCTTAGAATGTTGCGCTCGAATTTCTTCAGTGAATCTGGTTCGAGACCCAGCTTGGTCATATCCAAGCGCAGATTTTCCTTGTCCAGCAACCGGAGCACGATCTTTTCACCGTACAGTGTCGGCACGGTCGAAACGCGAAAATCCAATTCCTTTTTCTTTCCTTCGGCTTTGTACTTGATCATGATACGGCCGTCTTGCGGCAACCGCTTTTCCGCAATATCCAGCTTGGCCATGATCTTCATACGGCTGGTGATCGCGTCTCGCAGCTTCATCGGGGGATTCATCACCGTCTGCAGCACCCCGTCGATGCGGAACCGCACACGCATTTCGTTCTCATACGGCTCCACGTGAATGTCGCTGGCCCCGCGCTTCACGGAGTCCGTCAAAATCAGGTTCACCAACTTGATGATGGGCGCCTCTTCAGCTGCCTTTTCCAGCGTTGCCGCGTCCAGTTCCTGTTCGTCCGCGGCTAACTCCAATTCCTGGTCGTCCTCCACCAGGTCCTTCATCAAGTTGCTTAGTTCTTCGTGACTCGACCCCGCGCCTCCGTAGAAACGCGCGATGGCCTCTGCGATCGCCGATTCCGACGCTACCACCGGTTCCACATTGAACCCGGTCATGAACTTGATGTCGTCCATCGCGAATACGTTGGTGGGATCCGTCATCGCAATGGTCAGCACCGACCCTACGCGCGATAGCGGAATCACCTGGTAACGCAATGCCGTGTCTTGCGGGATCAACTTGATTACGTTGGGATCAATCTCGTAGTACTTCAGGTTGATGGAGGGAACGCCGTACTGCCGCGAAAGCACACCGGTGATGTCATCATCGGTGATATAGCCCATCTTCGTCAGGCAGCTGCCCAACTTACCGCCGTTGGAACGCTGAAACTCCAGCGCTTTGTCCAGCTGATCCTGAGTGATCAGGCTTTCTTTTAGTAAAATCTCACCTAGACGGACGGACATCCGCTGCACTCCCTAACTGCTGTGCACCTACCGCCAAACATAGCAAAGCGACGGATACGGCGTCGTTCGATTTTGACCCATCGTTGTGAATTCGCTAATACCTGTACACCAGGACAGGCCAATGCTTCTTCGGACAGGCTCTCAACCTTGACTTGCCATCTCTCCGTCGCTATCTTCCGAAAGAGATGCCTATTCCTTCTCTTCTGCCAGTTCCCGATGAGCCTCGGGCGGACACCTTTCGGCCCATTCGCCGAAAGCCCGAGTCTGCTCCACTCCCGGCACAACCCGTTCTCCGTACCTATTACGATGCGCTCTTTGCGGCTCACGGCCCCCAACACTGGTGGCCTGGCAGAACACGATTTGAAGTCATCGTCGGCGCCATCTTGACCCAGAACACGTCCTGGACAAACGTGGAGCGCGCCATCACCGCCTTGCGAAAAGAAAAACTCCTCACCGTCAACGCCGTGGAACGCGTCTCGCAGCGCCAGCTCGCTCGGCTGATCCGTTCGTCCGGCTACTTCCGGCAGAAGGCCCGCAAACTGAAAGAGTTTGTACGGTTTTTGCGATCGCAATATCACGGCTCGCTCACCAACATGTTTGAAACTCCAACCGCCACACTCCGCGAACAACTCCTTGCCATTCATGGTATTGGTCCGGAAACTGCCGACTCCATCCTGCTCTACGCCGGCAAGCTTCCTGTTTTTGTCGTGGATGCCTATACGCGCCGAATCCTCCAGCGGCATGGGCTAGCTCGTGGAAAAGAGTCGTACGAGGACATCCGGAAGTTGTTCGAGAAAAGCCTACCTGCTAATCGTCAACTGTTCAACGAATATCACGCTTTGATCGTCCATGCCGGAAAGCACTTCTGCCGCGCGAAAGCGCCCCGCTGTTCCACTTGCGCCCTTGGCCCGCACCTACAGGAAACTCCCGAGGGCGCCCGATGAGTCCCTCGAATCCTAGATTGCGGCTGCGCCTGGTTCTCGGCGGCGTCTTGCTCACGCTTCTTCTGGCCGCCGTCTTCACTCTGGGTTCGCTGGACGTGCCGGTTGAGCCTCGTTCCTGGCGCGAAATTATCGCCCTCTATGCTGTCTCCACCCTCATCACTGCGGCTCTTTTGGTTTTTGGCCTCATTCTCACCCGCACCGTCGTTCGCCTCTTGATGGAACGCAGCAAGCAGCAGCCCGGCGCGCGCTTCAAAACAAAAATGCTCCTTGGCGCGATGGCCATCTCCCTCTTGCCGGTCATCTTTATGTTCTTTGTCAGCTATTCTTTGTTGAACCGCACTCTGGGGCGTTGGTTCCCTCGGCCCCTTGAAATTGCCTCCGATGAAACGCAAAGACTTCTCAACGATGTCGGCCTTGGCACCCTTCCCCGACTTCATACCCAGGGATTCCAGGCTGCGCTCCACGCCCAGGAAACTCCGGAATCTTTTCTTGAGCATTCCGTGGCCACCGGCCTCGACGCGGTTTGGCTCTTCGATGCACAGGGCAAATTCCTCAAGGGCGGCGTTGCTTGCGATAATCAACCCGAAAATCGCTCGCTCGAATCCTGCACCGTTTCTGGCGTCCAAGGCGCTCTCAATCAGACTCTGCCTAGCAGCATCGAAATCTGGGAGGCGGGCGGCAGAACCTATTTCGCTTCGCGCGTTCCTGTGGATCTCGCAGGGCAACCGCCCGGCACTCTCGTTGCTGCCTATCGCACCAGTCCGGGCTTCCTGAAACGCTGGGCCACCATTCAGGCGAATACTCACGAATATGGCGCCATGAAGCAAAATCTCCGCGCCTTGAAGCGCCAGATGCTCCTGATTCTTTTCTTCTTCACCATCCTGGTGCTCTCCGCCGCAACGTGGGTCGCCCTTTTCCTCGCCAAGCAAGTCACCGTTCCCATCCAAGCGCTCGCGGAAGGAACCCGGGAAGTCTCCGCTGGCAATTTCGCTTATCAGGTCCGTGACCAGCCGCAGGACGAACTCGGCATGCTCGTGCGCTCGTTCAACAACATGACTTCCCAGCTCCACGACAGCCGCTCGCAGATCGACGAATTCACACGCAACCTGCAGCAAGCCGTTCAGGAACTCGAGCGCCGCCGCCAGCTCATGGAAACCGTCCTCGAAAATATCCCGGCCGGTGTGATCTACCTCGATGCCAGCGGCGCTATTCTCCGCACCAACTCCGCATTACTCCGCATGTTCGGTAGGGAGGGCCGCGGCGTGGAGTCACTGGAATCTCTTTTGGACTCCGACGCGCTGCGCACTTTGCAGCAATTGATGAAACGATCGCTGCGCATGGGCGTCGTCTCCCGCGAAATGGAGGCCGTTGTCAGCGGCCGGATGTCTCATCTCGCCGTCACCGTCAGTTCGCTGGGCCCGCGCCGCGCTAACACCGGCTACGTGCTCGTGTTCGACGACCTTACCGAAGTCTTGCGCGCCCAGAAATCCGCGGCGTGGCAGGAAGTTGCGCGCCGCATCGCGCATGAAATCAAGAATCCCCTCACACCCATCCAGCTTTCCGCGCAGCGCCTGGCACGGCAAATCGAAAAACGTGCTGGCGAAGGCGCGAATCCCAAAAAAGACGACGATCTCATGCAGATCGCTCGCGAAAGCGCCAGCCTGATCGAGCGCGAAGTGGCCACGCTCTCCGCTCTCGTCAACGAATTCTCTCAGTTCGTGCGTTTTCCCACCGCCAAGCTTCTTCCCACCGACGCCAACACCACGGTCTACGAAGCTCTTGGAGTGTTTTCGGGTCGCCTGGACGGCATCACCTTGAGGACCTCGCTCGAGGACTGCTTGCCTCCCGTGCGCGCGGACGCTCCACTTCTCCGGAGTGTCATCGTCAACCTCATTGACAACGCCGCGGAAGCCCTCGAGGATTCCAGCTTCCGCGAAATCACCGTAGCCACCCATTTCCGTCCGGAATCCGATACTATAGAAATCGCTGTTGCTGACACCGGACACGGTATTTCTCCGCAGGACAAAGACAAATTGTTCCTGCCGCATTTTTCCACCAAGGAACGGGGCACCGGTCTCGGTCTCGCGATTGCCGCCCGCATCATTTCCGAACATGGCGGTTCTCTTCGAGTGGAAGACAACCAGCCGGTCGGCTCCCGTTTTCTGATTGAATTGCCCGTCGCGGAAATTTCCGCCGCGGCCGCTTCGGAGCGCGCGGCGCTGGACTCAGATCGATGAGTGTGAAACCGAAAATCCTGATTGTCGACGATGAAGAAGGCATTCGCGAGTCCCTCTCTTCCATTCTTCGCGATGAACAGTATTCCGTCGATGCCGTTGGCTCTGCCGAGGAGGCCCTCGAACGCATCAACGGCGGCGATTTTGAAGTCGTGCTTCTCGATATCTGGCTGCCGGGCATGGACGGCCTGGAAACGCTCGGCCGCATCCAGTCCGTTTCCCGTCCTCCTGAAGTGATCATGATTTCCGGGCATGGCACCATCGAAACCGCGGTGCGTGCCACGAAACTGGGCGCTTTCGACTTCATCGAGAAGCCCTTGTCTCTCGAAAAAATCATTGTGCTGGTTCGCAATGCCGTGCAGCAGCATCGCCTAGAAGATGAAAACATTTTGCTGCGCAGCGAACTGGACCAGCGCTATCAGGTCATCGGCGAAAGCGTGCCTATGAAAGCGCTGCGCCAACAAATCACCGTGACTGCTCCGACCAACGGCCGCGTCCTGATCTATGGCGAGAGCGGCACCGGCAAGGAGCTCGTGGCTCGTGCGCTGCACGCCGCCAGCCTCCGCAACAAGGCGGCCTTCGTCGAAGTGAATTGCGCCGCCATCCCCGAAGAATTGATTGAGTCGGAACTCTTCGGTCACATCAAAGGCAGCTTCACCGGTGCCTCGGATGACAAAATCGGCAAATTCCAAAAGGCCGATGGCGGCACGCTGTTTCTCGACGAAGTCGGCGACATGAGCCTGCGCACACAATCCAAAGTTTTGCGCGTTCTGGAGGAACAGCGTTTCGAGCGCGTGGGCTCCAATCAGACCCTACGCGTCGATGTTCGAGTCATTGCTGCCACCAACAAGAATCTCGAGCAGGAAATTTCCCGTGGCGCCTTCCGCCAGGATCTTTTCTACCGGCTCAATGTCATCCCCTTCTTCGTCCCGCCCTTGCGCGACCGCAAGGAAGACATCCCCGTGATCGCGCGGTTTTTCCTGAATGAATTCAGTGCTGAGTATAGCAAGAAGACCCGAGAGTTTGCCGATGCCGCAATGGAGATTCTCATGCGTTATCCCTGGCCCGGCAACGTCCGTGAATTACGCAATCTCGTGGAACGCCTGGTGATCGTCTGCCCGCAAGCCCGCATCGAACCGCATCACCTGCCGCCGGAGCTCTTTCGCGGGGTCTCCGAAAGCCCGCAGCACCCGTACTCCACGCTCCACGAAGCCCGCAGCGCTTACGAACGCGAATTTATCCTGCGCAAACTTCAGGAGCATCGCTGGAACATGACGCAAACCGCCACCGCGTTAGGCCTAGAGCGTTCCCACCTCTATCGCAAAATGAAGTCCCTGGGCATCGCCGCACCGGAGTAGTGGTTTTGGAGTGCGGCAGCTTGCTGTCGCTTTTGCAGCCATAGCCTCACCGCACCGTCCCGGATCGAAAACAAGCCATGTAATTCCCAACGAGTCTGCGGAGTGAGGAGCCTCCCCTAGCTTTTGCCTCTACTTCCTGACGGCTGTCATCCCGAGCGAAGCCAGGGATCTCTCCTCTCTCCCTCCCACCTATTCCGCTCCCTCTTCTTCGTCCCCCGGCTGATCCGCCACCAGATCCTGCAACTGTGCGTGCCAATCCAACTGCCTCACCTGTTGGGGATTATCCCGCCAACCCGGTGCCACCTTCACAAACAATCCCAGATAAATCTTCGTCCCCAGCAGGGTCTCCAGTTCTTTGCGCGCTTCCGTCCCCACCTTCTTCAGCATTTCTCCCTTTTTGCCGATCAGAATCTTCTTCTGCGAATCCCTCTCGACATTCAAGGTCGCCTCAATCCGCAGAATCTTCGGCGTCTCCTCAAACTTATCGATCATCACTCGCAATGCGTGCGGCACTTCGTGATACGTCAACTGGATGGCCTTCTCGCGCACAATCTCGCTCGCCAGGAATCGTTCCGGCTGGTCCGTCACTTGATCCTCGGGAAAAAATGGCACACCCTCGGGCAGCTGCTTTAAGATCTCCGCCAGCAATTCTTCGCATCCGTTTCCTTTCAGCGCGGAAATGGGCACCAGCGCCGCGAACGGAAAGGCTTTCGAAAACGCCTCCAGAAGGGGCAACAGTTTCGGCTTGGGCACGCGATCCGTTTTATTCAGCGCCAGAATTCCTTTGCCTTCGAACCGCTTGGCCTTGTCCAACAGCAACTGGTCCGCATGCGGCTGGGTAGCGCTGGCATCCACCATCATCAACAGCACGTCAATTCCTTCCAGCGCCGCGGCCACTTCTCGCATCATCTGCCGGTTCAGCACCGTATGTGCTTCATGCAGCCCCGGCGTATCAATGAATACGATCTGCCCTTCTGGCCGAGTCACGATGCCCTGAATGCGATTCCGCGTCGTCTGCGGCTTCGAAGTGACAATCGCCACCTTTTGCCCCACGTAGCGGTTCAGCAGGGTCGATTTCCCCGCGTTCGGACGCCCAATAATCGCCACGAATCCCGCGCGATACTTTCCGTCTCCGGTTTTCTGTTCTTTGTTTCCTGGCACAGCGCCTCTCTCACTTCACGATCGGAAGCTCCAGCATGCTCGGATGGTCTGCGTCGTGCAGCAACTGGATATGCGCAATCTTCGCGTCCTTGCCCGTTTCTTTCGCCACCGCTCCGCCGCTATTGTAGTTCTTCTCCGTGCTTGGCGTGTTCAAGCTGGCCACAATCAAGCGCAGTCGGCTGCCCTTCGCGATTTGCCGCGAGAAAAATTGAAAATTGTCGAACACACATTTCTCCGGATTCCCCGGCGTCACCAGTTTCTCCGCGCGCAACGAATCCCGGTAGCGCGCTCGCATCGTCGCATTGCTCAAAAACGCTGCGCTCCCGTCCGGCAGTAGTTCCCACAATTCCACGCCCAGATCCGTATCCGGCACATCCATCGTAAGCCACAAGGTCAGCTTCACAAATCCGCTGATCTCCGTCGCTGCCGGAAACCCCTCGCTGTGGTAAATCGCGCCTTCGTCAAACAGATTGAACGCCGATCGCTGCGAAGTTAGCGATGCGGTATCGTCCGCCTGATCGGCCTCGCCCGCCTCCGTGCGCAACGGATCGTAGGTCCACGAATCCGCGGCCATCGAGCCACCACCCTTCGCCGTCTGCAGCATGCCCGAGTGAAAGACGTCTGTGGCGTTGTTGGTCGACGCCAGATACAGCGTCAGCGTGTCATTCGCCAATGTTTCCAGGCTGTCCGCATATTTCCACTCTTCCGCGCCCATCACGTAGTAAGCTACGCGCTTTTTCAGGAACGCCGGCTTGGCCCCACTTTTCATCGTCCAGTCATACCACTCCGTGTGCAGCTTGTTCAGGTCCAGCGCGCTCGCTTCGGCAAACTTCAGTCCATTCAACTCGCGTTTCGGCGTTCGCGTCCCGGCATGGTCCCACGGCCCAATGATCAGATAGTGGTTCGCTTTCGCTTCCGCTGTGCCGTACTGCATGTGCCGCTTGTAATAGGTGAACGCGCCCGGCTGGTCCCCATCGAAATGCCCGGTGATCGTCAGTATCGGCACGCTCATTTTCTCGTATTGTTCTGGGTCCGGCACCATCGCGTCGTAGTACGCGTCCGGAATTGGATGTTCCAACCACTTTTGAAAAATCGGCGACGGATTCCCCACAATCTTGTCGTACTCCTCGAACGCCCGATGTTCCTTATACAACTCCATCGACTTCGCCGACCAGAAAGCGCCATTCCCAAAGGTGTTTGAATTCCCCGTCTTGCCGCTCGTAAACGTCAGCCATTGCATGTCGTATGGCGCAAAAATATTGTATTGAAACGGAAAATCCAGCCCCGGGTGCGCCGCGGCCGCCGGAACGATTGTCACAAGATGCGGCGGAAATTCTTTCAACACACTCCATTGATCAAACCCCGCGTACGATCCGCCCCACATCGTTACCTTGCCATTGCAATAGCTTTGCTTTGCCAGCCATTCCGTCACGTCGAATCCATCGCGCCCTTCATTCACGAATGGCTCGAACTCTCCTCCGGAATTTCCGCGCCCCCGCACATCCACCAGCGCGTACACATATCCATGCCCGGCAAAGTACATCGCCCGATCGGTATAGCTGTCCCCGATATACGGGGTGAACGTGAAAATCACCGGCAGCGCATCCTTCTGCCCGTGCGGCTTGTACACAGTCGCGTTCAGGCTGACTCCATCGCGCATGGGAATCTTCACCCCCCATTGCATGTCCACATTGCTCGAACTTGTCGGCGGCGCGTCCTCCGCCCTCGCGTTTCCCGCCGGGACCGCAAGCATCCCCAGCACCGCGCAAAGCACACCCCGCACAATCCGCCTGGCAAAGTGATTCCGTCGATTCATCCCGTCCACCTCAAGCACACATGTTTTTCGGCTGCGCTATCCTAACGCGCTATGCCACCACCGTGCACGTTTTCTGATCATGTTCTTCTCGCTTGCCCGCAGATCGCAACGCTCAGCCTGATTTGTCGCCTTTGCCCTGGTGGGGGAATCGACTTCAGGTTGGTTTTGCGTCGCAACACCCGCTGATCTCGGATGACTGATATCTGAGAATCAGTTGCGAGTAAGACGAGATTCAAAAACTGGAAATTCAGGAGCGCGAACGCGTGGGAACTAAAGAGGCGGCAATGCGGCGGTGCGCCAACTGCTCGCACGTTGGTGAGAAAGACGGCGAAGGGGAAGAACGCCGGGGCGAATGGACCGTGGGTTGCATGAGGCGAACCTTGGCGTCTTTCCCCTCCCTTTCGTTTTGGTGCAGAGAGCGAATCCGGCGGAGGCGGCGTTTCTCGCCATACAACCAGTGGAACAGGACAACCAGTAGGACATCGCATCCCAAGATGCTAAGTGCCAGGAAGATTGTGAGCGGCGACATGGCGGTGATGCTACCTCCAACAAATGCAACAACAGCGTAGGCGGGTTCCCAAAAGAAAGTACGGAGGAAGTTGTTGGAAAGTTGTAAGGGCGGCTTCCGCCCGACAGGCGAAGACCCGCGGTGCAACACCCGAAATCGGAATGATATGATGCGCACGGAAGGAAAGTTTCGAAGCTGGAGACTACGATGAAACGGATGACGATTTTGGCCGCGCTAGGGATGACGATCGGAATGACCTGGGCGGCAAAAGCGAGCGCGGCGCAGGAGAAGTCCCCGCTGCAAGTGGCAATCGCGGGATTGGTACATGGGCATGTGGACGGATTCTTCCGCGGCGCGCTGAAGAGACAAGATATTCAGATTGTGGGGATTGCGGAACCGGACCGTCCGCTGTTTGCGACGTACGCGAAGAAGTATGGACTCGACGACAAGCTTTATCACGCGGACCTCGAAGAGATGGTGCGGACGACGAAGCCGCAAGCGGTCCTCAGCTACACGTCGACATATGACCATCTAAAAGTAGTGCAAACATGTGCGAAGTTGGGCGTGCCCGTGATGATGGAGAAGCCCCTGGCCGTAAGCACCAACGACGCCTATGCGATCGCCAAAGCCGCAAAACAGGGAAAGATCACCGTGCTGGTGAACTACGAGACCTCCTGGTATCCGAGCAATCACGAAGCCTATGACCTAGTCCATTCCGGCGCGCTGGGAGACATCAGAAAAGTAGTGGTGCACGATGGACACTCGGGCCCAAAAGAGATTGGCGTGGAGCCAGAGTTTCTGTCCTGGCTGACGGACCCCAAGCTGAACGGCGCAGGCGCCCTGTTTGATTTTGGCTGCTACGGCGCGGGCCTGATGACCTGGCTGATGAATGGAGAGAAACCGTTGACGGTGACGGCGGTGACGCAGCAGATCAAGCCGGAGATTTATCCGAAGGTGGACGACGAAGCCACCATCGTGCTCACGTATCCGAAGGCGCAGGCGATTATCCAGGCCTCCTGGAACTGGCCGTTTGACCGAAAGGACATGGAAATTTACGGCGCCACCGGATCCGTGCTGACGGTGAGGAGAGATGGGTTGCTGGTGCGACACAAGGGTGAGCCGGAAGCAAAAATGCAGAAGACCAAGCCGATGCCCGCGCCGTACGACGATTCGTTGACGTACTTGAGGGCAGTACTGCTCGATGGCGCGAAGGTCGATGGCTTGTCGTCGCTCGAAACGAATGTCACGGTGACCGAAATATTGGATGCGGCGAGGGAGTCGGCAAACACCGGGAAACGAGTGCCCATCACTCAGTAGGTCCCTTTGCACACCGAATTTGCGATTGGCGCGCAGGGGTGGGACACTAGGCTAATGCAGAGACCAAACACTTTAGCGGCAACACTATTGACTGGCGGGATGCTGGTGCTGGCAACGGCGCAGGCACAGACCCCCGCTTCCACAACAACACAAACACCGGCAGCGAGCTCGCAGACAACACCCGCGGCGAAGAAGCTTGCGGCAACCGGAACGGCGAAAACGGGAACCACCACGGGAACCAGGACGGCCGCGCCATTGGTGCTGAAGACACCGAAGGACAAGGCCAGCTACGCCATCGGTCAAAACATCGGTAAAGCCATGAAGAAAGATGCCGTGGACATCGATCCCAGCATCCTGGCGCGTGGCATCAAGGATGCGGTCACCGGCGCAAAGCCCGCGTTGACGGACCAGGAAGAACAAGAAGCACTACAGGCCTTCCAGATCGAAATGAAGGCCAAGATGGAAGCCAAGGCCGCAGTGGCAGGAGCAGCCAACAAGCAGGCAGGCGACTCGTTCCAGGCGGAGAACAAAATAAAGCCCGGCGTAACTACAACCGCCACCGGGCTACAGTACAAGGTGTTGACGCCTGGCACCGGACCAAAGCCCAGCGCTAGCGACACCGTGATCTGCCAATACCGCGGGACATTGATTGACGGCAAGGAATTCGATAGCTCCTATAAGCGAGGCCAGCCGGCGCAATTCCCGGTCACCGGAGTGATCAAGGGTTGGACGGAAGCTCTCGAGATGATGCCGGTGGGGTCGAAGTGGCAATTGGTGCTGCCGCCCAGCCTGGCCTACGGCGACCGCGGTGCGGGTCCGGACATCGGGCCGAACTCAACGCTGGTCTTTGAGGTAGAGTTGGTCGGCATCGTGCCGAAGTCGGAAGCGAAGCCAGATGCCAAGGCCGAGCCTAAGGCGGACCCAGCGCCAGCAAAACCGGATGCCAAGGCTGCCGAACCCAAGTCCAATGCAACGGCAACACCGACACCAAGCAAGCCATAAAGATCGACGAGAGAGCTGGCTTTTAGCCCGCTCCGGGTCCACCGGCGAAGACGTAGCCGCCCCAACCGGAACCGCTGGGGGAAGTAAGTGGCCCTGGATGTAGTACACGTCGGACTCGGGAGAAGAAAGCTCAGCGGAGCCGGCGTAGTCCGCCACGCTGCCGCGCACAGTCTTTGCGCGAAGATTGTGCATGTGGCCAGACCAGGCCAGACCGACTCAGCAAATAACCGCTGCCCATGCCGGTAGAAATTCTGCCGTCAACATCGCCGGAGTCAAAAACTTCACCCCAAAAAACCGAAGTGGTCGGCGTGATCGCCCAGAGTTGAGAAATACGCTCCGGTTACCCTGAACAGGTGCGAAGCGCCATCTCCGGTAATGTTGTAACCTCCCTGCGAGCCAGCTTCGAGGTCTGCAGAAAGCCGAGATCACTGTTGGACAGGCCGATCTGGATAAGCGAGAAATCATCAGAGGTTTTGGTATCAGGATCGAAGCAGCTCCATTGGCCTTCGCCGCCAAAGCACAGGATAGATTGGGCAGAAGAACGATAGCGGGGAGAGCCATGTTCTTCAGGAGCGGGGAAACCGGTTCTGCCGATGTGGGCGATGCGATGGCCGCGCGTTTTGGAAAGATATTTCTTCAGAGATTTGGTGTAGCCCAGCGAATCGAGTTTCTCGCGGAGGATGGGCATGGTGCCTGCGGGCCGCGCTCGATGTCGGCCTGTTCCATCTCAGGACCGCCCAGGCTTCGACTCGTTCGGCTTGGCGCGAGTGTTCGGCGAGCTGAGGCGGCCCTGAAGGAGGAGGGTCTCGATGGGAATCCACTCGAGCGGCTGGCCCCAGGAGTGGAAGTGGTTTTGAGAATATGGAGACGGTTCAGTCGATTCTCAAAGTACTTGGCCATCTCTCGGTAATTGGATTCATGTACAAAGGAACGAGGAAATTTGCCGCGTCGCGAGTTTTATATCTTCGTGGGCATCATCGTTCTTGAAAAGGCCTGGGAGAATGGATTCTTTTTGGAACGACCTGCCTGGGGCACCACCCTTTTGTCCCCCTGAATTGGAAGCAGTCTAAGGAGTAGTGACGCAGCAGGAAGATTCGTTGCAGGGAAAAAGAAACGTGCATCAGATAACCCGGTGAAGATCTGCTCGAAGTGCGCGTGGATGGTTGGTCCTTAGGAGATAAAAGGAGAAACCGACCGTGTCCCCCATCGTTTCAGCAGTTCAGAGTACTCCGGTCTGTTGGGATACTGTCCGCGACGGTAAGGCCGGGAAGGTTCTGTTCAGGAAGTGCAGTCCGAATGAGATGTTGCGGGGCATGCCGAAGCGCCAGCGGAAATTGGCAGGTGGGTTTTCGCGGAAGTGGTGGTACAAGCCGGAATCGCGGCAGCGGGTGGTGAGAAGGATGCGCGGCACAGGCCGCTAGTCAGAAAAACGGCACGAGGCGGGATCCCATTTGTAAGACTCTAGCACAGATTGGCCAGTCGAAAGCGAAAGAAAGGGAGCGATTGGAGAATAGAAAACGGAAAATCAGGCCACTGAATAGAAATCAGCACCGGCCACTTCGCGGTAGCTTCGAGAGCATTTGATAAGGTCCAAAGACAGGACTAGGATGAGTTAAAAGAACCAGGTTGGCGATGATCGGAAAACGCGTTTCACACTACAAAATCGAAGAGCAGATTGGCGCGGGCGGGATGGGCGTGGTGTACCGCGCGCATGATGATGAGTTGCAGCGCAGCGTTGCTCTGAAGGTGCTGCCCCCAAGGCTGTTGGCAGAAGAGTCGGCTCGCCGTCGATTCCGGAAGGAGGCGCTGGCGCTGGCGAAGTTGAATCACCCCAACATTGCCACGGTGCACGAATTCGGTAACGAGCAGGACCTGGATTTTCTGGTGACAGAGTATATCGCGGGGGAAACTCTGGACCAAAAGTTAGCAAATGGGCCACTGGCGGAGAAAGAAGTGGTGCGTTTGGGAAGCCAGTTAGCGCAAGGACTGGAGGCAGCGCACGCCGAAGGGATCGTACACCGGGATTTGAAGCCTGGAAATCTGCGCATCACGCCGGACGGACGTTTGAAGATTTTGGATTTTGGCCTGGCGCAGTTGCTCCCGAAAGCAGGAGAGGCGGATGCCGCCGCAACGTTGACGCAAACACAGGCGCTCGTTGGCACGTTGCCGTACATGGCGCCGGAACAGTTGCGGGGAGAAGAGAACGACGAAAGAAGCGACATCTGGGCCGCAGGGGCGGTGCTGTATGAAATGGCCAGCGGACGGCGCGCGTTTCCGGAGACCAACGGGCCGCTACTGATCAGCGCAATTCTGAATCACGATCCACAAGTGCCGAGCAAATTAAATCGAAAGACTTCGCCGGGGCTGGAAGTCATTGTGCTGAAGGCGCTGGCGAAAGATCCAGCGCACCGCTACCAGAGTGCGAAAGAATTGGGAGTGGATCTAGAGAGGCTTACGGCGGGAGTGACGCCCCTGGCAAAACCGCCGAGAGATCCGGTAAGAACCTGGCTGATGGCGGGATGCGTCGCGGCGGTGCTACTGCTGGCGACGGGCGGATATTTCTACCGGCATCGGACTCCGGGGACAAAGCCGATTGGAAGCGCTAACGGAAGCGCGTCGAAAAAGACTCGACGGTCTGTAGCGGTGCTCGGTTTCAAGAATCTGGCCGGAAGGCCAGAGATGGCCTGGATGTCGACGGCGCTGTCGGAAATGCTGAGTACGGAATTGGCAGCAGGAGAACAATTGCGAATGATTCCAGGCGAAAGTGTGGCGCAGATGAAACTCAGCCTGGCGCCGCCGGAGACTGAGAGCTACGGCAAAGAAACCTTGGCGCGCATCCGCGAAATCTTGGGGACGGATGAAGTCGTAATGGGAACGTATGTGCCGGTGGGCGGAGGAGAAATGCGGCTGGACGTGCGGCTCCAGGACACCACGGCAGGAGAGACACTGGCATCCGTATCGGCCAAAGGCACGGAAGACCATCTGGACGAATTGGTCAGCAAAGCAGCAGCGGAGTTACGAGAGAAACTGGGAGTCGCGGGAATCTCGACGAGCGAATCGGCCCAGGTCAAGGCGACTCTGCCAATGAATCGCGAAGCAGCCAGATTCTACGCGGAAGGCTTGGCAAAGCTGCGCGTGTACGACAGCCTGGGCGCACGCGCGCTACTGGAGAGGGCGGTGGCGCTCGAGCCTGGGTTCGCGTTGTCGCATGGGGCGCTGGGGACAGCATGGTCAAATTTGGGATACGACGCGAAAGCGAAAGAGGAGGTGAAAAAGGCCTTCGAAATATCGGAGGGCATGTCGCGGGAAGACCGGCTGCAGCTGGAAGCCAAGTACCGCGAGAGCGCGCTGGAAGGCGATCGGGCCATCGAACTGTACCAGACGCTGTTCAATTTCTTTCCGGACAACCTCGAATATGGGCTGCAGTTGGCGAACGCGCAGCGCTCCTTCGGAAAACTGGAGGGATCAGCGGAAACGATTGAGGAGTTGCGTAAACTACCCGCCCTGGTAAAGGATGATCCGCGAATCGATCTTGCAGATTCGATGACCAGCCGGGCGCGGGGAGATTTCAAAGATGTATTGAGCGCCGCCGAGCGCGCCGCGAAGAAGGCTCAGCCGCAAGGTTCACAATTGCTCGTGGCGCGTGCCCTAGCGTTGCAGTGCATGGCGCAAAGAAATCTAGGCGAAGTGCCGAAGGCAATAGAATTGTGCGCGAGAGCAAAGGAAATCTTCGCCGCGACCGGAGATCTGAGCGGAGTGGCGCATACCCTGAACAATCTTGGAAATTGCTATTACGATCAGGGAAATCTCGCAGGCGCGAAGAAAGCCTACGAGGATACCCTCACGATCTACCGCAAGATCGGGAACCAGAGCGGATTGGCCGGGGCAATGGACAATATTGCCAGCGTGCTGGGAGACATGGGAAAGCTGGAGGAAGCCAAAAAACTGTCCCAGGGCGCGCTGAAGATCTACCGCGAGATTGGGGATTACACCGGTGAGGGCGAGACGTTGAATAACATCGCGGCGGAATATGTAACCGAAGGAAACCTCGCAGACGCCGCGCTGGCGTTCGAAGAATCACTGAATATCTGGAAGCTGAAGGGCGACAAGAACGGGATGGCTACGGCGCTGACAAACCTGGCGGAAATGCTGCTGCACCAGGGAAAACTGGCGGAGTCCAAGAGCAAGTACGAAGAGGCGCTGGCGATATTCACCGAAACGGGGCAAAAAGGAAAGACCACCTACCAATTGATCGGCTTGGGCGCGGTGTTGTACGCGCAAGGTGAGTTGGCAAACGCACGCGAGAAATATGACCGAGTGGTGACCATGGCCCGTGAAAATCAGGATAAGCATCAGCTGTCGGCGGCTTTGGCGGGACTCGGAGCGGTCTTGCTGAGCGAAGGGGATTTGCAGGGGGCCAGGGAAAAATACGAGGAGTCCCTGAAGATTCGAAAAGAAATCGAAGAAAAGGCGACGGAAGCGGAAAGCGCTGTGGGCTTGGCGCGAGTAGCGTTGGAAGAAAAGAGATCGGGAGAGGCAGAGAAGCTAGCGCGCGCCGCACTGGAAGAATCTCGCAAGGAGAAATTGCGCGAGGACGAAATCGCGGCGCGGGGAGTGCTGGCCGAGGCGCTGCTGGCGCAGGGAGAGACCAGGGATGCACGAAATGAAATTGAGGTGGGCGCTGCACTTACGGCGAAAACGTCGACGGTGTCAGTGCGGCTGGAGTTTGCAATTGCGGAAGCGCGGGTGCGTGGAGCCACAGGAAATGTCGACGAGGCAGTGAAGCGTCTGCAGGCAAGCCAGGCCGAGGCGGACAAGTATGGCTATGGCGGAAATTCCTATGAGATTCAGTTGGTGTTGGCTGAGCTGGAGATGAAGTCGGGTAAAGCTGCGGTGGGAAGAACCAGAATGAAGAGTCTGGCAAAAGATGCACGGGCGAAGGGGTTCGGGTTGATTGCAGATAAGGCGGCCAGGGCGTTGGGGAGCGAGGCGTAGCGCGGCAGAAACAGTTACAGGGACGCCGCCACCCACAAGGGCTACCAAGAAAGCGGCCGCAGGGAGAGCACCCAGAAACAGCATGGTTTGGTTTGGGCGGGCAAGCGCGGGCTAAACTCGACGTCCAATAGTAGGAAGTTGCCGGACCGATTTGCTCCCCGGGCGGACAAAGCCATGCCCAACGTAAGTGGAACCCTAACGATCGAGCTGTGCTGCTCATGGCGATCGTGAGCCCGTGCCGCAGCGATGGCGGGTTTGCAAGCCTAAGCACAACAACCCCTGACAATCGGCGTGAATTCGCACCTGCCGCAACCGGTGAGCGTCCCGCAAATGCTGGCGCGACGCGTTGCGCGCCGATGACGGCGCGGAACGAGCCGAGAAGAAGCAAACCTGTGCGCTAAAGAGGTCCGTGGTTTGTCGAGAATGTGAATCGCATCAGCGCGACGGAAGTGGTGGAACACGAACGAATGTGGTGATCGACAGAAGCCCCACAAATTCAACTATGTGGCGGAGATCCAGGAAGCGCGGCCAGCAATATTGAACATGGATGAATACCCGGATGGCAGTCGCGGGCAAAGCGGTTTCCCTGGCGAGCTTTCAACCGTGGGAATCACGTCGCGGTTGTTGATCCTTTATCCCTATCATGTGAAAGGACTCGAGATGACCTGCGAGGGCACAGTGCCCTACGGCCCTGTGCAGTTCGAGCAGAAGAAACTGAAGGTGTGGGTGCCGCTCGAGGCAGAAATCTACCCGGATGTGAAGGAAAGCGCCTCCACCATCGCCACATCTACCGTAATTAGCGGGTATTTTCCGTGGATTGGGCCTGAAACCGGGAGATGCGAAGTAGCGTCCGCCCCAATCCAGGAAAGCCGCATCCATATGAGAGATCGGGTACATAGGCGGGCTAGTTCCCTTCCCGTGATAAACTAGCCAGATAACCCAAAGGAAGAGGAACCGAACCGTGGCTGAGAACAACCAAGAAGACAACTTTCGGGTCATTGACCGCCGGCCATTCACGTCTGAGGGGGAGTTGCGCCCCGACGTAGTGGCGGAGCAGGAAAAAGAATCGCATCGCGAAGAAATAAAAGAAGTCGCGAAGGAGAAAGCCAATGCGGCCGCAGCTGGAACCGGTGGCGAAAAGGTTGGAACGCCGCCGAGCGCAGATACACCGAAGAAGTCGCCTGCGTTTGAGAACCTGATCCGCATGATCGGCAGCAACGCTGCGATGGTTCTGGGTGCCTACGCCGACCCGCGGACCGGCCAGCCGGTGATCGATCCGGACGCAGCCCGCGAATTGATCGACATGCTGGACGCCCTCCACGAGAAGACCAAGGGCAACCTGGCGCCCGATGAAGACAATCTCCTCCTCGATCTGCTCGGAAAATTGAAGATGACGTATTTGGAAATCAATCAGGCTATGGCAGCGGAAATGGCCAAGGTCGCGGCCCAGGCTAAAGGCGGAAAGAAGTAGTCCTCAGCCTTAAGTTTCCTTGGTCGAGGGCCCTAGGTTTTACTGCTAAATGTAGCGCTCGCTTTCCTGCCAGCCATGATTCCTGCAACTCACCCTTCAGGAGCGAGGCCGTCCTTTGTGCGTACCGAACAACTACCAATGTGAGCTTCCAGGCACCGCGCCGGTCTGTACAAAGGCGCCTCTATAAATGCGAGATGGAAGGCAGATAGAATAAGGGCATGGCAGACACGCTACGCTTGACGGTCCTGGGCTCCGGCACATCCATGGGCGTGCCAACCCTCGGATGTCACTGCGCCGTGTGTGATTCCAGCGATCCCAAGGACAATCGGCTGCGCCCGAGCGTCTTGTTGTCGCGTGGTGAACAAAACGTGGTGATCGATACCCCGCCGGATTTCCGCACTCAGGCGCTGCGGGCCCGCCTTGACCGGCTGGACGCGGTGGTGCTCACCCACGGACACTCCGACCACATTCTGGGATTCGACGATTTGCGGCCGTACAACATTCGCCAGCATGCCGCGATGTCCGTCTATGGCAACGAGGAAACCTTTCGCATTATCCGGCGAGTGTTTGCCTACGTATTCGACAACAAGCCGACACTGAGCAGCATTCCCAGCGTCTCCCTCCATGAAGTGAAAGGACCGTTCGAATTATTGGGCATCCCGTTTATTCCCGTGCCGCTCCGTCATGGAGAAATGGATGTCCTGGGTTACCGCTTCGGCAGAGCAGCGTACCTGACCGACTTTAGCCGGCTGCCGGAATCGAGCGTGCCGCTGTTGGAAGATCTGGACGATTTGGTTTTGGATGCGCTCCGAGATGTTCCGCATCCCATGCACCAGACCGTGGAGCAAGCCCTGCAGTTGATCGACAAGTTGCAGCCACAGCGCGCCTGGTTCACGCACATCGCGCATGACTTGCCGCACGCGGAGACCAATGAGCGCCTACGCAAATTGGGATACCCGCACGTGCAGTTGGCCTACGACGGTTTGCAGTTTGACGTGGCCACGGAATCGCCGGCTGTGGAGCGCGCGGCCAAGGCTCTGGCAGTGCACGTGTACGTCCCGCCGGGCCGGCTGACCGCGTTCTATTCGGGCGAGGACTGGGCCGCTCGCCATGGCGCCAGTGGTCGAGGAAGCATCGTGGCCATCGGAAATTTCGACGGCATCCACCAGGGCCACCAGCGCGTCCTTGGCTTCACGTTGACGATGGCAAAGGATACCGGCGCTGTAGCCACGGCCCTGACGTTCGAGCCGCCACCACTTAAGGTTCTGCGGCCGGACACAGCGCCCCTGCGCATTTCCACCAATCAACAACGCATGGAATGGTTCGGCGCACTGGGCATGGAAGCCGCCGTGGTCCTGCCCTTCACGAAGGAATTGGCGCAACTTTCCCCGGAAGAATTCGTCGACGAGATTCTCGTTCGGCAATTAAGCGTCAAGTCCGTGGTGGTGGGAGATAGTTTTCGCTTCGGGTACCGGCAATCAGGAGATGTGAAGCTCTTGCGCGAATTGGGCATGCGCTTTGGATTTGTCGTGGTGGTACACACGCCGGTTGTGATTGACGGCGAAATTGTGTCCAGCACCCTTATCCGCAAACAGATTGCCGAAGGAGACGTGACCTGCGCTGCGCGCTTGCTGGGGCGTCCGTTTGTGCTCACGGGAGAGGTCGTAGCCGGCAGCGGCACCGGAAGAAAATTCACGTTTCCCACCCTGAATTTGCGCCCGGAGCAGGAACTGTTGCCGGCCAAGGGCGTGTACATCACGCGGACGGTACTAGAGGGCGAGCCGAGTAGTCACCGGAGCGTCACAAATATCGGCGTGCGCCCGACGTTTAACGGCAGCGGCATAACGGTGGAAACCCACCTGCTCGATTATTCGGGAAATTTTTCTCCCAAGTGGATCGAAGTCCGTTTCTGGAAGCGCCTGCGCGATGAGAAGAAATTCAGCGGCGCCGAAGAGTTGCGCGAACAGATTGGCAAGGATATCGCCACGGCGAACACATTTTTCGCGCGTTTACGCAGACTGCGAAGTAAGAGCGCTCAAGTCGTGGCAGAGTAACGGCGAAGAACAGGTCTTTCCTTCCGTACACAAATAGCGACGCAAACCGCTTCGTACCACATGGAACGCATTCCCATTGCGAGGCGTTGGGCTCGGCCGGGGGCTGTGCGTCGCAGAGGCCCGACACGGAGTGCGCCACGAGGCGCACTATCACCGGAGACAGTACCGGGGGGATGATTCAGGCAGCTTGGGAACAGTAAGCGCCAGTGGCGTTGATTGGTTTCGAATCGGAGGGTCACAGCTAAATAGACACCGGGAAGAATGGAAAGATGCCGGAGGATTTTACGGTGTGGAAGATTTGGAATCGACGGCCAGGCAATCGTTGCAGATCCCGCCCACTTCCGTGCGGGATACGGTGACCTTGATGTCGCAATCGCGCGAGATTTGATCCTTCAGTTGTTCGTATAGGCGGGACTCGAATTCGCGAACCTTGCCGCACCGCAGACACGCCACATGGATGTGATCACGCGGGCCGTGCGTTTCGTAGTAGTGGCGGTCGCCGCGCAGGTGCAGAAGATCGAGTTCGTCGATCAGGCCCTGGCGCTTGAGCAGGTCAATCGTGCGGTACACCGTGACCAGATGCACGTCCGCATCGATTTGCTGCGCCCGCTGCAGGATTTGGTCGACGTCCAGATGTTGCTCAGCGCTGTCCATCACCTGTAGGATCACGCGACGCTGGCGCGTCAGCCGAATCCCGCGCTGCCGCAATGCTTGCTGCAGATGGCCGGACGTGTCCGCCGGATTGATACGCTCGCCGGAAGAGACGCGTCGCGTGGGAGCCGTGGTCATTCAATGATTGTACAACAGTGCGAATCGAGAGAGAACTTCAGGGCCAAGCGCCGGGCTAGGGTAAAAATACGGCGACTTCTTCCAGAGACAAGGGTCATGCGGAAACAAGCCTCGAGCGCCGGTATCAAAAAGAAAGGTCACCGCCTTGGTCGCTTTGCGGGGAGGCGACCAAGCGCGATAGTATAGCGAGGGCGAGGAATCCTGCCAGCAGAGCGTGCAGAACCCGACGCGGACCTTAACAAGAGCAGAATTATGGAACCCGAGACCAAATCGGCGATGCCATCGTATTCTCCGGACGATTCCGGAGCAGGGATCACGGGAGCCCTGCGTCCCCCAATCGCCCAGCGCGAGCCGGTGGACCACGTAATTCACGGGGACCGGAGAATCGACCATTACGCTTGGCTGCGCAAGAAAGACGACCCGCGTGTCAGGGAATATCTGCAAGAAGAGAACGACTACGCGGAAGCGTATATGAATTCCACCGGCGCGTTTCAGGAAGAGTTGTACCAGGAGATGCTGGGGCGAATCCTACAGACGGATTTAAGTGTGCCCTACCTCCTGCGAGGCTATTCCTATTTTTCCCGCACGGAGGAGGGCAAACAGTATCCGATCCATTGCCGGCGACTTGGAGCCTCCGACGCGCGCGAAGAGGTGCTGCTGGATTTGAACGCGCTAGCAGAAGGCCATTCGTTTCTGGGACTCGGGATGTTTGAGGTTAGCGACGACAATCAGTTGCTCGCTTATGCAACCGACACAACCGGGTTCCGCCAGTACACCTTGGAAGTGAAAGATCTGCGCACCAGGAAGTTGCTTCCCTTTCGCATGGAACGCGTGACCAGCGTGGCGTGGTCCAGCGACCACAAGACGTTCTTTTACGTCGCGGAGGATGAAGTAACCAAGCGTTCGTACCAATTGTGGCGCCACATCTTGGGCGCTGAAGAGGCAGACACTCTCATATACGAGGAGAAGGACGAGCGCTTCCGCATCGATATTGAGCGCACCAGGAGCGGGGCATATTTGTTGTTGGTTAGCAACAGCCACACCACCAGCGAAATTCGCTATTTGCGCGCGGACCAGCCCTTCGGGGAATTTCAGCGAATCGCGGAGCGCGAAGATGGCCACGAATACTACGTCGACCACCACCCTGGAAGCGCGAAGGACCCGGCAGGCGGCATTTTCTTCATCCGCACCAACAGCGGCGTGAGGACCTACCGCTTGATGACCGCGCCAACGAGCGATCCGGCACGAGAGAACTGGGTACAAGTCATTCGCAACCGCCCCGGCGTGATGCTGGCGGGAATGGAGTCATTTCGAACCCATGTTATCCTGCTCGAGCGCGAGGACGGCCTCCCGTGTCTGCGCATTATTGATCTCACGCGCGTAGCGACTTCGGCGCTGGAAGGCTCGTACCGCATCGAATTCGCGGAGCCGGCGTACAACGTCACACTCGGCGCCAACCCTGAATTCGATACGAATCAGGTGCGATTCCATTACGAGTCGTTCATCACGCCACGCTCCGTGTACGACTACGACTTGCAAACCGGCGAGCGCATCCTGCGAAAACAACTGCCGGTGCTGGGTGGATACGATCCAACCGAATACCGAAGCGAACGTCTGCACGCGGCGGCACCTGATGGGACCAGGGTGCCGCTTTCTGTGGTGTACCGGCATGACGCGCCGAGAGATGGAAGTGCGCCACTGCTTCTGTATGGCTACGGAAGCTACGGGCTGTCGATGCCTGTGGCGTTCAGTTCGAATCGCTTGAGCCTGCTGAATCGTGGCGCGATTTTCGTGGTTGCCCACGTGCGGGGCGGCGGTGAACTGGGAAAGCCGTGGCACGACGCCGGCCGCATGCATCGCAAAATGAATACGTTCACCGACTTCATCGCATCGGCGGAATACTTGATCGCGAACAATTACACCTCCAAGGAGAAATTGATCATCGAAGGAGGCAGCGCGGGCGGATTGCTGATGGGTGCGGTGACAAACTTGCGCCCAGATTTGTTCCGCATGGTCATGAGCCACGTGCCGTTCGTGGACGTGTTGAACACCATGCTCGACGCTTCGCTGCCGTTGACGGTGGGCGAGTACGAGGAGTGGGGGAATCCACAGGTCGAGGAAGACTATTTTTACATGAAGAAGTATTGTCCCTATTCCAACCTGGAAAGGAAGGCCTACCCCACGATGTTGGTGAAAACGGGATTGAACGACAGCCAGGTCATGTATTGGGAGCCGGCAAAGTACGTGGCGAAATTGCGCACCCTCAAGACCGATGGCAACCCGTTGCTGTTGAAGACCAACATGGGCGCAGGCCACGGAGGCGCCAGCGGCAGATACGACTACTTGCGAGAAATTGCATTTGACTACGCGTTCCTCTTGAAAGAACTGGAGCACGAAGCAACAAAGTCAAGAAGTCCGGTCGTAAAGTGAAGTAAAGCAGCAAGGCACCAGGGAACGACAAGCAAAAGCCGCGTCGAACTGAACTGATTACTGATAACTTTAATGTCCGAAGCCTCGACACCACTCATGCAGCAGTACAACGCGGTAAAGGCGCGCTACCCGCACGCTTTGCTGCTGTTCCGCCTTGGCGATTTCTACGAGCTCTTCTATGAGGATGCCATCAGCGCGTCCAGAGAGTTGCAGATCACGCTGACGTCGCGAAACCGGGAAAAGGGCCAGCCAATCCCGATGTGTGGTGTGCCGTATCACGCCGCGGACGGCTACATCGCGCGACTGATTCGCGCCGGTTACAAAGTGGCGATTTGCGAGCAGATGGAGCAGCCGGGCCCAGGAAGGAAACTGGTGCGGCGCGAAGTGTCGCGGGTCATCACGCCAGGAACCGCGACGGACGTCGCGGTCCTGGACGCGCGGGAAAACAACTACCTGGCGGCGGTCGCACAGAATACCTCGGCGCAGCGGATTGGGCTGGCCATGGTGGATTTGTCCACCGGTGAGTTCCAGGCCACCGAATTCGCCGGCGAACGGGCCGAGGAAGAATTGCGCGATGAATTACAGTTGATGCGTCCACGCGAAACACTCCTGCCGCGTCCCCAGCAGTTGTTTGAAACCGCGAAGACTTCCCTGCTCGATGGCACCGGGGGCGTAGAGTCGCGTCTGGAGGATTGGATTTTTCAGCGGGACTATGCGGAACGGATTCTGCGCGAGCAGTTTGGCGTGGCGGAGTTGACGGGATTCGGATTGGACGGCCACGGGCATGCAATGACCGCGGCCGGCGCGATCGTTCACTACTTGCGGGAAAATGCCGCCCGGGGAGACGATGCGCCCAGCGTGGAAGCCCTGCAGCACATCGATCGCATCCGCTACTACGAACAGCACGATGCGCTGGTTCTGGATCCCGTGTCGGTGCGAAACCTGGAATTACTGACGCCGATCTTCTCCGAGGAGAGCAAGTCCGGCGGACCCACGACGTTGATCGCGGCGGTGGATTCGACGGTAACCGGCATGGGAGCGCGCCTCCTGCGCTCGTGGGTGGTGCGCCCGCTGATTGACCGTGACGCCATCGCGGCACGTTTCGGCGCGGTGGCGCATTTGTTGCAGCAAACTGTGGTCCGAGGGGAAATTCGCAAAGAGCTGCGCGGCATCCAGGACCTCGAGCGCCTCACCAGCCGCATCACCCTGGGCCTGGCCATGCCGCGAGAGCTGGTAGCGCTGCGAAAGTCCTTAGCGCAAGTCCCGATTCTTAAAAATTTCCTGACGCCACCCGCAAGCGGCGGCAGCGAGCTACTCCGCGACCTCTACCAGGAGATTGATGAGTTGACCGACGTGCGCGAGCGGCTCGAGAAGGCCATCGCGGATGAGCCTCCCGCGGTCGCAACGGACCCGGGCATTATCCGCCCGGGATACAACGCCGAACTCGATGAATTGCGCAACCTCAGCCAGCACAGCAAGCAGATCATTGCCGCAATGGAGGAGCGCGAGAGAAAGCGCACCGGAATCAATTCGCTGAAGATTCGCTTCAATCAGGTATTCGGTTACTACATCGAGATCTCCAAGGCCAATCTGCACAACGCACCCCAGGATTACGAACGCAAGCAAACCCTGGTGAACGCCGAACGATTCACGTCGCCGGAACTGCAAGGTTACGAGAGGAAAATCCTTGCGGCTGACGAACGCATCCTGGAAATCGAACGGCAACTGTATGTCGATGTGCGATCCGGGATTGCCGCGAAAGCAGGGCGCCTGAGGAAAACTGCTGCGGCTATCGCGCAGTTGGATGTGCTGGCCTCGTTCGCAAAGATGGCGGCGGACCGCAACTATGTGCGCCCGGAATTCAATGGCACGGGCGAGCTGCTGATCGTCGGCGGTCGGCATCCGGTAATCGAAGAGTTGCTGCGACAGAAGGGCGAACGGTTTGTGCCAAACGATTTGTGCTTCGAGCCCGGCCGGCAGCAATTGCTTCTGATCACCGGTCCGAACATGGGCGGAAAATCCACCTACCTTCGACAGGCCGCGCTGATCGTACTGATGGCGCAGATGGGTTCGTTCGTGCCCGCGCGACAGGCAAAGTTGCCGCTCACGGACCGCATTTTTACGCGCATCGGCGCCAGCGACAATCTCGCGCGCGGCCGATCCACATTTTTAGTGGAGATGAGCGAGGTAGCGGCTATTCTGCATCACGCAACCCCGTCGAGCCTGGTGCTCCTAGACGAAGTGGGACGAGGCACCGCGACCTTTGACGGCCTGTCGATCGCGTGGGCAGTGGTCGAACATTTGCAGCGAAACACCCGGGCCCGGACCCTGTTCGCAACGCATTACCACGAACTAACGGAACTGGCGGATTTGCTGCCGACAGTCAAGAACGTGCACGTCTCGGTAAAAGAGACCCCCAGCGAGATTATTTTCCTGCGCAAAGTGGAGCCGGGGAGCGCGGACAAAAGCTACGGAATTGAAGTAGCGCGCCTGGCGGGCTTGCCAAGAAGCGTCATCGAGCGAGCGCGCGAAGTCTTGAAGCGCCACGAGCAGAGCGAACATGAGCTAAGCGAAACGCTAACCCCAGGAGCGGGACCCAGCGAAAACGGCAATGGTTCCCAGGCTGTGATGTTTACAGCGCTCGACCGCGACGTGATCGACAAACTGCGGACCGCAAATCTCGATGAGTTGAAGCCAATTGATGCGCTGAATCTTCTCGCGGAATTGAAAAAACAAGTCTCCTAAATAACGCCAGTCCCTACTTCCTCGCCGCTGACGCCAAATGCCGTGCCCGGAGCCGCAACACCTTCCGCTGGTTCGCTTCCAACACTTCAAACCGGTAGCCCTCGATGTCCACTTTGTCCCCCGGGGCTGGCACTTTCCCCGACAAATGGCTCAACAGTCCCGCCATCGTCGTCACCGTTTCGCCGGCATTCTCTTCCAGTTGCACTCCTAACAATTCCTCCGCCTCTCTGATCGTCATGCTCCCACGCAGCACTAGACTGCCATCCGGCTCGCGCACCACATCCGGTGACGGCTGAAAATCATCTCCGCCGCGCTCTCCCACAATCTCTTCCACCAGATCTTCCGCCGTGGCGATCCCGGCAACAGAACCGTGCTCATCGATAATGATCGCCATTGACTGATTTCTTTGCCGCATTTCCTTCAACAAGTCCGAGCCCAGCTTCGTCTCTGGCACAAACAACGCCGGCCTCACCAGCTCGCGCACCTTGCGTTTCGGCAAGTCCGTATCGGCGATCTGCAGCAAGTCCTGTGCGTGCACCACCCCGAAAATATCGTCCAGCGACTTCTCATACACTGGCATCTTGGAACATTTCGTTTCCACAAACCTCGTGTGCATCTCTTCCAACGTCGCGTCGGCCTGCAATGCCACCACGTCCGGCCTC
>Ga0126379_10000163_pt1 | contig 33058 bp, 22 predicted proteins | sample PanSoiMetPlot_24_FD_92640 | JGI IMG/M metagenome (GOLD analysis project Ga0126379, IMG submission 92640) | Tropical forest soil microbial communities from Panama - MetaG Plot_24 | ecosystem: Environmental > Terrestrial > Soil > Tropical forest > Bulk soil | place: Panama | collected 2016-02-17
AGCAGACGAGTGGGTTGGGCGGCCGCTTGCAGTTTATTGCTACCCGGCGGGGCGCTAGCGCAGACGAATGCGCAGCCATCGGCCTACCAGACGGCGTTCTATCCCAGCGGGAAATTGAGGATCGAAGCTTACGTATTCAAACCGGAGGGCGCCGGGCCGTTTCCGGTGGTGATTTACAACCACGGGTCGCGAGCCGGGCACGAACGGGAAGAGCGCCCTTTCGCTTTTGTGGGCGAACTGCTTACGCGCAGCGGCTATGTTGTAGTGGTGCCGGAGCGCCGCGGGTACGGGAAGTCGGACGGGGCGACGTTCAGCGAAACCGTGGGAGAAGATCGCGGGCCCCGATTCGTCACCCGCGTGCAGGAGGAGACAGACGACATGCTCGCGGCCGTGGAGTTCGTCAGGACGCTGCCATACGCCGACACGAAGCGGATGGCCGTGATGGGGTGGTCGTTCGGAGGAATCGTGAGTGTGTTCGGGGCGAGCAGGTCCACCGTATTTCGCGCCGCAATAGACCAGGCGGGTGCGGCGCTGACTTGGGACCACAGCCCTGCGATGCAGGCAGCGTTGCAGGAGGCGGCGGGTAAGATTCGCATTCCGCTGCTCGGCATGGTGGCGAAGAACGACCGCACGACGGAATCGGTGAAGGCGGTAGTTCACGAGGCCGAAGCCCACGGCGCCACGGCGAAACTGATTGTGTATCCGCCCTTCAGGCCGCAAGATGCTGCCGGCGTGGCTCCAGGCCACATGATTTTTGGAAGAGAGGGGTGGCGGGTTTGGGAAGCGGACGTGAAGGAATTTCTGGCCAAATATTTGGGTGAGCCATAGAGAACGGCTCGGCGATCCCGCGCCCAACAAGAGGGAAGGTTATTGCGGGGCGGGGTCAGGCCTCTTTTTGAGGACAGGCTTTTCGCCCGAAGCTGGAGCGGGAAGTGCGCTTGCGGGCTTTGCCGGCTCCCCCGCCGCGGGCGTGGCTACGAGTTCGCCGCCACCCTCGGAGTAAGGCTTCTTGATTAGTTGCTCGGCTCGCAGTTGACAACCACCGGTATTGTCATTGGTTTGCTTGGCCTTGCTGTACTCGTTGACGGCGCGTTCGCGCTGACCTAGCAAATCGAAGATCTCGCCAAGATAGTTGTGGCTCCAGCACTCGGTCCACTTTTCCGAAGGCTCGGGGACGTTTTGCAACGTCTCGCGGAATGCGTTGGCGGAAGCTTGATAGTTTTTTTGGTAGAAGAAGGCTTCGCCCATGCGGAAATTGGCAAGCGGGCGGCCGGGCTGAATATTGAGCGCTCTCTGGTATTGCGCAACGGCATCGTAGAACTTGCCCAGTTCAGCGAGATCTTCGCCGCGGGCAATCGCAGAGCGCGCGCGGAGCGCCGTACTGGATTTAAGGATTACATTGTTGGGATCGACTTTGATGCCCAGAGGCTTCGGGCGGCCGAAGACGTCAATCGAAAACTGAGATTCCAAGCCGCTCACCTCGATGGTCTTGGTTTCAGGATTGCCTTCGGTGTCAATCCGCAAGTCAACGGGCATGTGAAACGTGTCGAGGGGTTGTTTCATTTTGCCAACCACGCGGAAGCCCTTCGGCGTGCGGTAAACCACATATTCGAGCGTGAATTCAGGGATGCCGGTCGAGTTCAGCCACTGCGCGAAGAAGCTTCGCAGATTCGGAGGATCGTGCTTCGCCTTGGCGGAAGCCTGAACGCGTCGTTCGGCAAGATTCTCGAAGTCCTCGATGCGGGCGGATTTTTCGGCGAATTGGAAATAGAAATCATGGAGCGCAGCTTTGAAAGCCACGTCGCCCATCATGGCCCGCAGCATGTGGAAGAGCATGGCGCCTTTGTTTTCAACGACAGAGCGGTAGTCGGGTGAATAGGGCGCGAGGCGGCCGGCTTGGCCGACGGGCGCGGCGTCCTCATACATGAGAGCGCCGACAGCAAATTCGTCCACGGTGCGAAGACCTGCTTCTTTGCCTGCCGTCGACTCGGCGTAAAGCGCTTCGCAATAGTGCGCGAGGCCGTCGCTGATCCAGACGTCATTTGGAGTGGCTGGCGCGACTTGCACTCCCCACCATTGCGAAGCGACGAGACGAGCGATGGCGCGATCGCTGGCTTTGGGATCCCACATGCGCTGGCTGAGCAGGAGAACGCCAGGAGCTGCAAATTCACGCAGCGTACCTTCGGGCAACTGAATCAGCGTGAACGAGGGATCCGGGATGGGACCAAACATGTCGGAAAAATTGACGGTGGCGCGGGCCACATCAGCGGCAAACTCCTGGGCGTTACCGGACTGATTGCGCGGAGCGTAGACCGCGACGCTGATGCCTTCCGCCTGCTTGGGATTGAGTTGCAGATTACCGGCAACGAACGTGCCATGCTGCGCGGGCCGCCTGCATTCAAAGGTATAGAGGAGCCGGCCGCCCTCGACGGCGTTCTTTCCCGCCATCGGCGTGGGCGCGGCGGCTTTGCCGGAGCCCGCGACAGCAAAAGTTCCAGGAACATTCAGGCGAAACGTAGCGGTGTAGCGATTGGAAGGATAGTTGGTGAGAGGGAACCACCGCGCGGGCAATAGCAGATACGCACCGTCTTTCGTGATGGAGGCCGCGCGGACGCCGGGGACGGGGCTGTTTTCCTCATTGAAGAGCAGGCCCGAGTAAGTGAAAGAGAGGGTGACGTGTCCGTTGGTGGCTATAGGAGTGAGCAGCTGAACGTTGACGAAAAGGGGGTTCTGGTTGTCGCGTTCAAAGGTGAGCGGCTTGCCCTCAGGGCCCTTAACTTCTTTGACGACTAGGTTGGGATGGAGTTCAACGCGGACGTTGCTCGAAGCCTCGGTGGCAACGAGCTCGATTTTGGCAGTTGCGGAAAGAGACTGCCCGATGGCATCGAGCGTTGCGGAAACGTCGTAGTGCGTGGCGAGAAAATTAGCGGGACGCGGCGCCTGTGCGTGAACTGGCACAGCCGCAGCGAATAAAAGGACCAGCGCGAGCAAACCGGTATTGCAACCAACTCTTCGACTGCGGGTCATCGGACCCCTTTTCTTGTGATGCATATCTCCAATCAATGTACACCTATTAGGATACCAAAGGACTTACTTTGCGTTGCTTCGGGCGCCCAGCAGCAGCCGGGCGATTTCGTCAGCCGCGCGCTCGACAGCCCCCGGGGGGCCAAGGAGCCTTTGCACCTCTTGTAAACCGCGCAGCATCTCTATGACGCGTGGGTTTTCGATTGGTGAGCCGGCGAGCAGTGACTCCGCCTCGGCCGCGAGGCGCCGGGGCGTGAAACTGTCCTGAATCAATTCTGGAACCACGGCGCGCCCGGCGACGAGATTCACCATGGCGAAGAACTTGGTCTTTACCAAGGGCTTAGCGAGGCGCGCGGTGAGTGGTGAAAGGCGATAGACGACAATCATGGGCTTGCCGAGGAGCGCGGTTTCGACCGTGGCCGTGCCGCTCGAGACGATGGCAAGATCGCCCGAGCTGAGTGCATTATAGGTGTCATTGGCGATGAAGCGGACGTCCCAGTCCGCTGGAAAGCTTTTCTGAAGCCGCGCTGCATCCAGACCCGGGGCCACGGCAACGACGATCTGCGGCGGGCCCGGGATGCGTTGGCGGATTTCATGGAGCCCCTCGACGAGGACCGGCAGATGATGAGTAATTTCCCCTCGGCGGCTGCCTGGGAGAACGGTGATAATTCTCCCGGCCTCCTGTAGACAATATTTCTTGCAAAATAATTTCCGCGTCAGAGTTGCTTGCACGTTGCCAACCAGCGGGTGGCCGATGAACTTCACCGGCACTCCTGCGTTTGCGTAGAACTTTTCTTCGAAATGAAAAATGCAGAACGCCTTTGCAAAACGCCGCCGAACCAGGTTCACGCGCCAGGGCCGCCAGGCCCAAAACTGCGGGCAGATGTAATAGACGTTTCGGACGCCTTTAGGGCGCAGCTTGCGCGCGAGGCGGAGGTGAAACCCTGGAAAATCCGTAAGGACGGCAAACGGTGGATTGCGGCGTTGCGCTTCATCAACGAGATGACGCATGGCGCGAACCAGGGATGGCAAACGCTTCAAGACCTCGGTGATTCCCACAACGGAAACTTCAGAATAATCGTTGATGATTTCCACGCCGGCAGCGCGCATCTGTGGGCCGCCCATGCCAAAAATGGCTACGTCGAGGCGCTGCTTCAGAGCCGTCGCGAGTCGTGCGGCGTACATGTCCCCGGAGGCTTCACCGGCGGATAGAAGAAGCGGAATCGGCGTCATGTGCGGCGAGCGCGAAGCTCAGTCGCTCGCGCGGACTGCGGGGGGCTCGGCTGCTCCGCGAGCTTCGAGGGGAAGATGCAGCTCCTGCTCTTTATACTGGAGCTGATACAGGCGGAAGTAGATGCCGCGCTGAGTCAGAAGCTCCTGGTGCGCGCCCTGTTCGCGCAAGCGGCCTTTGTGGAACACGAGGATGCGGTCGGCGTGCTGAATCGTGCTCAAGCGGTGCGCGATGACGAGCGCGGTGCGTCCAGAAAGCAGGCGGCTTAGCGCTTCCCGAATCTGCAATTCTGTTTTCGTGTCAACGCTCGAAGTAGCTTCATCGAGAATCAGGAAACGTGGATTGTGGGCCAAAGCGCGCGCGAAATTGATGAGCTGACGCTGGCCGACCGAAAGGGTCGAGCCGCGCTCGTTGACGCTCGTGGCGGCCCCGTTCGAAAGTGACCGGATAAATTCGCCGAGGCCGACTTCTTCGAGCGCGCGCTGGACGGCGGCATTTTCGATGTTCTGCGTGCCCAAACGCACATTGGTTTCAATGGTTCCAGTGAATAGAAACGGATCTTGCAAGACGATGCCGAATTGACGGCGCAAATCCTGCAGCTCGATTAACCGAATGTCCTTGCCATCTAGAAGAATCTGACCGCGCTGAATGTTGTAGAAACGGAGGAGCAGGGAAATGAGCGTGGTTTTGCCGGCTCCCGTGTGGCCCACGATGGCGAAGGTTTGGCCCGGCTCTACCCGGAAAGAAACGTCGCGGAGCACCCAGTCTTCGTCTGCCGGTTCAGGAACGTTGCGGTAGCTGAACCAGACGTTGCGAAACTCGATTTCGCCGCGCGGCTGGACGAGTGGGACCGCGTTCGGGTCCGATTGAATCGTGAGAGGCTCGTCCAGAAGTTTGAAGATGCGTTCAGACGCGGCCATCGCCGACTGCAGGATGTTGAACTTTTCGCTGAGGTCCTGGATAGGCCGGAAGAAGCGCTGCGCGTACATGGTGAATGCGATCAGCACGCCGATCGTCAGAACCCCGTGAAAAATGCGATTCCCTCCATCCCAGAAAATCAAGGCGATCGTGGCATAGCTCAAGAATTCCACCGCGGGATAAAAGAGCGCGTAAGACAGGATGGCGTCGCGCCAGGCGAGCATGTTGTCGTGATTCCGCTTGGCAAATTCATCCTTAGCTTTAGCCTCGCGGTTGAAAAGCTGCACCACGCTCATGCCCGAGATGTATTCCTGAAGAAAAGCGTTGATGCGCGCGATGGCGGTGCGAATGCGGCGATTGGCGTCGCGCACGTATTTGCGGAAAATAAGCGTAACAATCAGGATGCCAGGCAGGACCGCCAGGGCGTCCAGAGCCAAACGGTCGTTGATCTTGAACAACAGGCCGGCCATGACCGCGAGGAGGAAGAAGTCGTTGATCATGGTGACCACGCCGGCGGCAAATAGGTCGTTCAGCGCATCGACGTCCGTGGTGACGCGAGTCACGAGGCGGCCTACCGGGTTGCGGTCGAAATAGCTCATGGGCAAACGCTGCAGGTGGCCAAAAATCTCACGCCGCATGTCGTACATCGTTTGCTGGCCCACGCGCTGCATAATGCGAATCTGCACGTACTGAGCAAGGAAATCAAATCCAAGAACCGCGAAAAACAAAAGACTGAGAAGGATGACGCCGGCCCAAGCCTGGCCTTCAGGAATGAGGTGCTTCATCGCCGGGACAAAATTGTTGTCGATGGCTTTTTGGAAAATCCACGGCGGAGCAAGCTCGAGTGGCGTGACGACCGCCACCAGCGCAAGCGCCAACAGCACGCGCCAGCGATACGGCTTCATGTACTGCAAAAGCCGCCGCATCAGACGGGAGTCGTACGCTTTGCCTAAAGCCTCTTCTTCGTGCTGCGCGCTCATGCGTTTTCGAGCTCTTCCTCGAGTAACTGTTTCTGGTACAAATCCGCGTAATAACCACCGCGCTCGAGCAATTCGTCGTGCGTGCCGCGCTCGATAATGCGGCCCTCACGGAGAACCACGATCTGATCGGCGTTGTGCACGGTGGAAGTGCGGTGGGAAATCAAAATCGTGGTGCGGCCGCGCATGACGCCGCGCAACCCGGACAGGATTTTCTCCTCCGTTTGCGTGTCTACGCTTGAAAGGGCATCGTCCAGGATCAGGATGCGCGGGTCGCGCACGATCGCGCGGGCAATGGCGGTGCGCTGTTTTTGTCCGCCGGAAAGGGTGATACCGCGCTCGCCAACCGCGGTTTCGTAGCCGGCGGCAAAATCGCGAATGTCCCCATGCAGGCTGGCAATTTCCGCAGCCTCACGACAGCGCTCGGCACTGTAATCCGACAATCCAAAAGCGATGTTGCCGCCGACGGTCTCGCTAAAAAGATAGGTGTCTTGTGGAACATAGCCGATGGAGCGGCGCAGGGCTTCGAGCGGCCAATCCTGAATGGAGCGGCCGTCGATCAACACCGTTCCTTCAGGCGCTTCCCAGAGACGAGCGACGAGAGCGGCGAGAGTGGTCTTTCCGGATCCCGTTGGCCCGACAACGGCGAGAGTGGATCCCGCCGGAATCCTCAGGTTGACGTTGGAAAGAACGGCGTGCCGGTCACTCCCATTGGATTTGCCGGAGCCATTCGAACCATTCGTGCCGGAAAGCGTGGTGGGGTAGGCGAACGTTAGATTGCGAAACTCGATTTCGCCTTGCGGCGTAGCTTCCTTGGGAAGGATTGCCCCAGAATCGTCGATATTGGGCTTCGCCGTTAAAATGAAATTCAGACGTCCCATGGAAGCGGCGCCGCGCTGAAAAATATTAGTGACCCAGCCAAGCGCGATCATGGGCCACACGAGTACGGCGAGGTAACCGTTGAACGCAATAAGGGCCCCGAGCGTAATCTGTCCGTTAAGAAGCTGGTGGCCGCCCTGCCATAGCAAAACGAGAAAACTCGTCCCCGATAAAGCCGTAAGCGAGGGCATGAACATGCTCCAGGTGCGTATGAGACGAATGTTGCGCGAGACATACTCGCGGTTCGGTTCGTCAAAGGCGCGGATTTCCGCTTTTTCCTGGGCATAAGCACGCACAATACGCACGCCCGCAAGGTTCTCCTGGACGCGCGCGGTGAGGGTTGCCAAGGCGGCCTGAATTGTTTCGTAGAGCTCGTGAATAGTCTTGCCGAAGAACCAAACTGCGACGGCGACGACCGGAGCGGGGACGAGGACCCAAAGCGTCAGCGACGGCGAAATCGTAACCATCACCAGGATGGCCATGATCATGGTGACCAGCGTCGTCGCGCTGTACATGATTCCGGGGCCGAGCACCATGCGCACAGAGTTGAGGTCGTTCGTGGCGCGAGACATCAACTCGCCGGTACGATTGCGCACGTAGAATTCCGGCTCGAGCGCAAGCAGCCGCTTCAGGAGGTCACTGCGGATGTCGAACTCTATATCCCGGGAGACACCGATGAGTTTCCAACGAGCCTCAAAGGAAAGAACGCCCTTGATGGCGACGGAAAGGATTAGAACGAGGCAGTAGATGCCCAGGGTGCGCCGGCTATTTGGCTCATAGAAAGGAATGGCGCGGCTCAGAGTCGAGAGGCGATGCATAGCCGCTAGTGCGGCCCCGGTGGCTCCCGCGTGCTCGAAAGGAGCAGGGCTGCCTGAAAGCGTGTCCGTCAAGATGCCAATCGCCAGAGGAAGCACATTACCGACAATTCCCATCAGCACGACCATGGACAAGCCAAAGACAATGCTCCAGGTGTAGCGGCGAAGATAGGGCATCAAGCCGCGCAAGTCTTTGCTTGGAGGTAGGTCTTGCGCGGCGCTGGTTCCTCCCGGCGCGCTCGCGCGGGTCGTTGCCTGGCTCATCGCAGCTTGGACCTCGCCGGTTCGATGGAAGCGGACTCCAGGAGGAAGTGTTCGTAAGCGCGGTCAAGCGATTGGTAGCGTTTCGTCTGAGGATTCCAGCGCACGCCGATAGGAAGCACGTGCGAATCGGTGACACCCTTGAGCGGCGTGAAGTAAAGCGACAAACCCTTGTCGTCACTCTGTTCGTATTGCAGCCGCCAGCCGGTTATGGAGGTCAAAGGCGTAAGCCCCAGAAAGCCCTTCTGGTTTTTCAAATGCTCATCGCAGCGCAGGACTTCCGACCACTTCCCGTCGGAGTTCTCGACAACCACCGCCCGCGTAACAATAGTCCCAGGCAAGTTGTTGGTAGGCGTTTTTGGCACGACGTTGGCGGCGAGGAACTCCTGCTTGCCGTTTTTTGCCAGATCCCCGAATAGCAACACTTGCGTCTCTTTTCCGAGCAGGGACTCCGCCGCCGATTGCATCTCATCGGGGACCGCCGGCTCGGCTGGCTTGGCCTCCGCTTGCGCCGCCGGCTTGGGCGCTTCTGTGCCGCAGCCGACCAGAAGAATGGCCATCGGTAACGAACTCAAACACAAGTGCAGCAGGATTTTCCCGGCTCGGACCGCCCCGCCACCGACTGTCCTCTCTAGGAAGGACGGGGCCCACGGAGTCCCGTTAGCACACGAACCATCATTTGATAAGGTCTTTTCCATCCCAACCTTGGGCAACGATCCGGCGATCGGATCGGGTTTCCCTCTTTCCCCGGAGTGCGCAAGATTGGCAACCTCGGCGCCACTTCCGGACGCGGCGAATCCAGCATCAGGCAGCAGACACACAATTCTAACTGCTGGCAGCGCTCCTTTGGAAGGACTCTGCAGGCTCGAATCGCTATTAGGAAAGCGGCCTAACGCTGTGCGAGAATCTCGTCCAGCCGCGCTTCCATATTTTCCTCGCCTTCCGACCATAACTCCGTGCGCTCAACCGGCAGAGCCCGTTCGATGGCGTCCACCCAACCGAACAATTGTTCGATGTTTTCACGCGTCTTGGCGTGATATTCCTTCAGGTTGTTGCCGGCGGCCATCCATTGGCGGAAAGTATGCTCGACCGGATGTTCGGACGAATTGCCGGGGTTCGACGGTTTGAAGTTAGAAGAATGATTCGGAACGAGTAGACCCGCGTGTCCCGTGAAGAAGTGCTCAAAGCCCAGGTCTGCTTGGAAATGTCCGGCGGAGGCGGCCATTCCGTCATCGTATTCCGGCCCATGGCACACCAGTTCCAACGGCTGCGGCTTCTGCTGCCATTTCAAGGCGTCCATGTCGAAGGTCCATAGGTCCCAGGTTGCCCTGGCGATGTAGGCGGTATCGGGGTTGAGATGCTGCGCGGCCATGGCCGCTACTTCCGCTGCGCCTGCCTGCGAAGGGCGCAAGTCCCATTCCGCGACGGGGGTTTCGCCAGGGTCGACGGCCTGGACGATCAGCTCGTCGAAAGTGTCATGAGAAGACGAAAGCGGCGCGGTGGTCAGGAATCGCGCGAACTCGGGGATCATCGTTTCCAGAGAAAAGTCGCGAGTCCAGACGCGCAAATAAGCATGATTGGCCATAGGGGTTGCGTCTCTGGATTATATCGGGCTCGGGCGGAAGTAGCGAATCGCTTGGTGCGATTCGCACTGCGCCTGCTTCGAATCGAAGGTGCGAACTCCTAGACTCCGGACTTCGCGCTTTTGGCCAGTGGGGAAGGCGATTCCGAAGGTGGCGTGAAGTTTTTGGCGATTTCGCTGAGGCGCTGGCGCAGGGAGTCTCCCACGCCCTCGAAAACTTGCGTGCAAGCGGCCCGAAGCTCTTCTTCTGCCGCGGCGGCAACTCCTGAAATCATCTCGCGAGACTGGTGATCCAGCGACGCCACAGTGGCCAGCAGCCATTGATTCGAAACGCCTTCGAGCCGGGTCTTGTGCTGCTCCGCGGCCTGCTCTCCGATTCGGTCAAAAACGCGCTTCATTTCCTGCTGGTGCGCGTCCGTCACGGTTTTCCATTGTTCCAGCAGTGGACCAAAACCTTCCGCTACACTCTTTTGCGCTTCGGCGACGCGATTTTCAAGGGCTCCACCGAGGGATTCGTGAAAACGCTTCAGAAAGGCTTCCTGCTCGGAATTGACTTGTTGTGCCAGGTCGGTTCGCTCCTGTGCCGCGGAGCGCTTGAGTTCGTCGTTGTAGCCGCCAAGCTCTTGACGGGCGGTGCGCTGGATTTCGTCAATAAATGCGGCGGTGGTCGTGTCGGCTGCCTCGGCGAAAAGAGAGCGGGCGCGTTCGAAAGAGTCGCGAACCACCTCGTTTATCTGCGTCTGGGTGTGGCCGAGGAAGTTGCGGCTGGAGTGGTCCAGCTCGGTGGCAAACACGCTGGAGATTTCTCCCGCTTTGTCCCTCAATTGGCTGGCAGTCTGCTCGACGGCCTTTTCTGAATGATTTTGAATTTGTGTCTGCGCTTTCTTTTCGAACCATTCGGAAGACTTCTGGAGTTCCCCCACCACTTGATGTTTGAGGTCCCTAACTTTTGCTTCCAGCTCCACCAGAGACTGGACGGTAATGGACTGCGAGGATTCGCGCAAGATTTGTTCGACGCTGCCGAGGTTTTCGCGAAAATGGCCCAGGGACTCGGCGAACGCTTCTTCCGCGCAAGTGCGAATGCGGTCCTGTTGCAGTGTCAACGCAGCATCTACCATCAAGCGGCCTCCAGCGAGGCGGTGAATCGCTTGCTCTGCCTGCACGATGTGCGGTTGTACAACTTCCCGGACTTGCCGGTTGAATTGCTCCATCGCTTTTTCGGCGGCTTCATCAAAGGTCGCGCAGATGCGCGCGTTCACTTGTTCAGCAAGCGACTGAGATTGGCGACGCAGTTCGCTGCGATGTTTGGCAACGTCTTCCTCGAGTTGTGCCTGAAAATCCGCAAGAGTCTGGCGCGCGCCCTGGATCTCGGCGGAATGCTGTTCTAGCCGCTGATGGGCTTCACCTGTGCGCGAGAGTATCGATTCCAATTTTTGCGCATGCTCCTCGAACCCTTCGCGCATGACGGTCAGTCGCTTCTCCCACTCCGCTCCAACGGTTTCTGCGGATTCGTGCAAAAAGGCGGCATGCCGGGCGGTTTCGTCCTGAAGTTGGGCGAGCAAAGACCGCGAGTGCGCATTCAACCCTCCGGCGGCACGGTCTTGCGCCTCGACCAGCGTGCTCTCGATTCGATCACGCAATTGCGCGTGAGCAGCCTCCAGTTCTTTGGGCACTCGCTCGCACCAGGAGGATTGGGCTGAGGAGAGCACGGAAGTCAGTTGCTGCTGGACCTCAGCCGCTTTTTGCTCAAGTACTTCGCGTTGTGCGTGTATAGCTTCTTCCTGTTGCTTTACCGCGGCCTCCAGCGAACGTACTGCGGTTTCAGCTCGCGCAACGATTTGCACCTCGGCCTTTTCGGCTTGCGTTTTCAGCCAGCCAGCGGTCTCTTCGGCCTGCTGACAGCTGGCTTCGAGTGAGTCCATGGCGGCTTCCAACTGTTGGTTGTGCTCGCTGCGCTGCGCCAGAGCGTCCCGCAAAAGCCTCTCTGTCAGATCGCGCGTAAGCTGCTCGAGTTGCGGCGCTAGCCAGCGAGGCAAATCCGCGCGCAGCGCCTCCACGGATTGTTGCGCCTGCTTGTCAGCCTCCAATTGCAGTCTTTCGAGCGCCCGCGAAGTTTCACTGGCGATTTCAGCGCGTCCAGCGGCAAACTTCTGCTCCCATTGATCAAAGGTGAGGCGCCGCTCGACCGAAACCGCCTGCGAAGCCGCTTCCTGTGCGGCGGCTTGAATTTGCTCACGGGCGTCCGCGACGAGTCTGGCTACCTGGCGCGCCAACTGGAGCGAAGCATCGGTGGTGCTCCCGGGGGAAGGGAATACCCGCAAATTGTCGCTGGTGCTCGTGAGAGCAATCTCGGCTTCGCTAGCGGAAGCTCGCGCTTCGGGCTCCTGCGCAGGGCTTGCTGGCGGCAAGGGCTGCGCTTCGGGTGCGCCATCCGGAGCCGGAGGAACCTGAACACCGTCCGGAAATACAAACCAATCTTCGGGCGGAAACGCAATGCCCCAAACATTTCCCGAGACTTCCAGCTCCAATGCGACTTGAAAGAGCTGCCGGACCGTCCGAGGGCGTTGAATCCAGGCGACCCGGCCTCGCACGCCTCGCGGCGGTCGCCCGGTTTCCGGGTGAGGAATCTCCAGCGTCACCCACATGTTCTTCAAGACGTAGTGCTTCGATTGATATCGGCAGCCGTGGCAGTTGAGGATCAGGGAAGAGGTACGCTCGATGAACGGCCGCCCAAGCGCGTCCACACCGGTTACCACAAGGGGAACCGCTTGCACGATCCGCGTGCTGCGGCGTTTTCTCAATTCCGCATTCGGATTGGCTCCAGGCTCCGAAGCCATATCGATGATCTCATCGGCAAAATGGCTGCTTGCGTCGTTCATACAAACCGCCGTCTTCGCTCAGTGTTTCCGTCTTCGAACAAATGCAAAAGCCCGCCGAGCTACTTTGCGGCGGTGCTTCGCGTGGTACCCTCTGAGGTCGGCTTGCGGTTTGTTCCCAACAGCAACATCCACAGTTCTCGAGCGACCCAGATTGGCCCAACGAGCAAATAAATCGGTCCCTGAAAAAATGCTGGATGGTTGCCTTCGAGCTTGTGTCCGAGAAACAACAGCACCCATCCACCGAAGAAAAATCCCACGCCCCAAATCCACTTCATCAAGAAAAGAAAAACGATGCCTGCAAAAATCATGGGGATTCCGATGCCATGCAACAGTTTGTTCGCAGTGGATTCGTGCTCGTGATCGTACTGCGCCATGTAGTGCGCCAGGCTCGGCATGTAGCGCACCTCCTGTCAGCCGTTCCAGGCTGCCAAGTCGCGGGTGTGGAGACAACCTCCACGTCCAAGGTGGACTTTATACCTAATTGTGTAAATTTCCTAGAGCGTTCTGGAACTACTAAGAGTATTGAGGCCGCTGACCTACTGCGTCGACAAACTTGTGGAGGCATCGAACGGGCTTCCCTCGGAACGGGAAGGCTCTTGCGGAGACCGCCTTATCACGAATACCGCATTTATGACCGTGCGCTCAGTCGGCCCAATCAGGATTTGGGGCCGGGAAAGGTGGATGCGGACCTTTCCCTCGAGACTTTCCAATGACTTTGCGCGCCCATCTCCGGAAACCGGCTGTTTTCCGTTTCTCGGGGTTGCCTGTGGGATTGGATGGAGAGATGCGCTCGGCCTTTTGAAACACGGCTTCGGAAAGCCAGCTTGCCGCTTTCTCGACTCCGCGGTGAATCACGTCAGACGTCAGCCAGCCAAACACCAATGGCACGGCAAATACCGCCAAGTACAGCAGGGTGCGCCCCTGCGGAGTGATCGTCTCCTTACCTCCCGACCATCCGCTGACATAGGCCAGCATCTTGCGCATGGAAGTAAACACACTCTCAAAGTCCGGGTTGAATTGCCCCTCCGCCAAAACCATGCCCCACGAGAACGCAAACCAGAGGCTCGCCATGATGGCAATCAAGAGAAGCGGGTACATGCTTTTCGCCAGCGCATTCCGAACCCACCTGCGAACCTGAGGCACGAGCAGCAACAGGACCCCCCCCAAGGCGGACCCTTCGATTCCCGCCATCTGCCAGGATTTCTCCGGCAGCAAGTGATCGCGTGCGCCGCGGTGGACGTAATTCCCCCATTTCTGAGCGGCTTCTTTGTCCAAAGGAGTTCGCAGCAATTCCAGAGGGATTCCACCCAACTCGTGCTCTATGGCGGATTGATTCTCCACCAGGATGTCAAGTAAGTCGCTGATCATTGCTGCGGCAGCGGGATCATTACGCCCTTCACTCGTCACCAGCGCGGTGCTCAGGGAAATTGTCGGCACGCCGCGCCTCAATTTCGGATAGGTAGCTAAGGGAATCGCGGACCGCTCGTAAAGCCCGTCCTCAGTCATCCTGTCGATAATCTCTGGCGCCAGGCCCACAAGCCGGGCGTCCTCGGAAAGCAGCGCTTCTATCGGGTCGACTTCCGTTTCGGGAACTGGCTCTCCTTTCTTTTCAGTGTGTCCCGGTGCATCGCCTTCACGGTTGCAGGGCCGAATGGTGTTCGGAACTTTGACAGGCCGCGAGAGCATCTGCTTCGGTGGTGTCGAACGCGTGCGGAAGAAGACTTGCAGGTCTCCTTTGACTAAGTCGCGACTAGCCGTAGCCCAATCTTTCTCTGTTCGCTCTCCCAGTCGAGCAATCTCTTTTTCCGTCAGGCCCGCCGCCTCCAGAATGCGTTCCGTTGTAGCCCTTGAACCACTGCCTTTCGGGCCGAGCCAAACCCTATCTTCCATGCTGCGTAGATCGCCCAGCGAGCCTAAGTAGAAATGGGGCCTCAGGACGAGGTGCACCTTCTCGTTGTAGAGATAAGTAACCAATGAAAGAGGTCTCGCGTCCGAGCCTTCCGGGGCTGCGTGGAAGACTTCATCATGCAAGGCATCGCTTTGCACCAGCGCGAACGTGATTCCGGAGTCTTCTTTCCTCAAGAACTGTAGGTTTTGCTTCGATCCTTGGGATGAACAAACTTGAATGTTTATGCCCCAATCGGCGGCTATGTGGGCGATGGCGTGTCCCAGGCGTATGTAGTCGCCATCGGGCAGTCCCGTCGCCAGGACAATCGGCTTGCTTATGGCGAGCGCTGTGTCGCTATGCAGATTCCGCCTGGAATTCCCGTGGATAGTGAGTTCTGTGAGGAACAGCGCCAAAAAACCGAGACCAAACAGACCTACGGCGACGCGAACGGAATTGCGGCTGCGCTTGTTGCTTTTCATACCATACCACCAAGAACGCGAACGGAGATGCTACGGCCAGCTATGGGCGCAGCAGGGCCGCCGCGCTTCTGCCTCAACGGACCTGTATGCAGTAGTAGTGCAGGGATGACCCGAAACGTTTCACGCCAGGCTGGAGGATAAGGATTACAGGCTAGGGGCTAGACGGAGTCACAGATCCCGCCTACCCTCCAAGGCCTTCAGCATGGTGACTTCGTCGGCGTATTCGAGGTCAGCGCCCACCGGAATGCCTACGCCAATGCGGGTGACGCGGACACCCAGCGGCTTGAGGAGCTTCGAAAGATAAACAGCGGTTGCTTCCCCCTCGGCCGTGGGATTCGTGGCGATGATGATTTCCTCAACCGTGCCACCCTTGAGCCTTTCGATCAACGACTTAATGTGAAGTTGATCCGGCCCGCGCCCGGAGAGCGGCGAAAGGGAACCGCCCAAAACGTGATACATGCCGCTGTAGGTGCGCGTCTTTTCAATCGCAAGAATGTTGTGCGCTTCTTCCACCACACAAATCGTTTTCTTGTTTCGTGTCGGGCCGACGCAATAAAGGCACGGATCTGCGTCCGTGATGTTGTGGCAGGTCGAGCACTCGCGAATTTTTTCCTTGGCGTCACGGATGGCATCTGCAAGCGCCAGGGCATCTTCCGGCGCGGCCCGCAAAATAAAAAACGCCAGCCGTTGCGCGGTTTTCTGCCCGATGCCGGGAAGATGTTTCAGTTCATCGATGAGTCGTTCCACAGGGGCGGCAAAATCTGGCATGCAGCATGTGTAGCACAGCCACGCGCGCCCGCGCAAACGGCTCAGAGGTCGCGGAACATGATATACGCGTCAACGAAACCGAGTTTTGGTTGATTGAAAGCCTTTGGAAGCCGGCCAACGATCTCGAAGCCGAGGCTTTGCCACAGCCGGACGGCGCGCTCGTTTGTGCTGACCACAAAGTTGAATTGCATGGCGCGAAAGCCTCGCTCACGCGCACGTTCGAGCGAATGGGCGCACATCGCGCGAGCCACGCCGCGGCCCGTCGCGTGAGGCGCGGTCATGTATCCACAATTCGCGACATGGTCCCCGCCGCCCCTCTGATTGGCTTTCAAGAAGTACGTGCCCACAATTTCGCCGTCATCCTCCGCGACAAAAACTTCGTGGCCGGGAGTAAACCAAAACCGCAAGGCGTCTTCGCGGCTCAGGTTGCACGGTTGTGTGTAGGTTTCACCCTCGCGGATGATGGGCTCCAGAATCGCCCAGATTGCGTCCTCGTCGTGGGCAGCGGTATTTCGGATCAGCATCCCGATATCTTGCCACGGCATCCCCGGTAGTTGCTCTAACTTCTTAGTTCTTAAGAGGTTATTTCGTCCCGTTTACTCGGAGGACGTGCCCCGGAACAAACCGCAAGATTCGCAGGCACCGCCGTTCTAACATCAGATCAAGCAAAACTCAGGCACAACCAAAGGGCGCCCTTAGACCATGCCCCTGCTAGTCATCTTCGGGATCTTATTGGTGATCACGCCGTTCCTGACTCTTTTTCTCCTATTGAGATTCGGCAAGCTCCGCACGGACCTGGATAAGATCAAAGAGGAGCAGGAAAGACAATACAGGTCCTTTCAGCGTGAAATCGCCGAACTCAAAAAGCAAGTAGCTTCGTCCGGGCCGGCGGTTCCTGCCTCCGCAGAAAAACCAGCGCAACAGCCAGTTTCCCCGGTAGCTGTCCCCCCGCGAGAAGTATCCGTACCGCCGTCACGCGTCGACTTTCCGCCGCCGGTCCAAGTCCGTCCCCCGGCACTGGTGCCTGCGCAAAAGGCACCCACACCACCGGCGGCTTTTGGGCCCCCGGGACTACCCGCCGCTGCGAAGACCCCGGTCGAGGTGAAACCAGCCGTCCCGTCCACTCCGCCATCGCCAAAAATTCCTTCACCCGTCTCGCCTGTTGTGCCCCCTCCTGCGCCCACGCCACCAACACCGCCGGCCCAAGTCTCGATGCCTCAGACGCCAACCCCATCCGTGCTGCCGGCCTCCTCGCATTCCGAGGGAGAAATGCCATCGACTCTCTTTGCGCGAATTTCCACGCCCTTGCCTGTCTCTGCGTTCAAGGTTTCTGCTCCCAAAGATTCTGCGTCCATTCCGAAGCCCACGCTGCAGCAGCGTCTGAAAACCGTCTCCTCTATCGAGGAAACCCTCGGCACCAACTGGCTCTACAAACTCGGAATTATCATTCTCGTCGTCGGAATCGCTCTTTTTGGCATTCATGAACTGGGAACGCTGGGCCCGCTCGGCAAAGCCACTATCTCCTACTTCACGGCGCTCTTCCTTCTTGCAGGCGGTATCGCTCTCGAAAAGCGCGAGCGGTATCGGCTCATCGGCAGAGGAGGCATTGGTGGCGGCTGGGCGCTGCTCTTTTTCACCACCTATGCGATTTATTACGTTGCGGCCATGCGGCTCTTCCCGCCCGATGGTACGTGGCTCACGATTGATTGCGCCTTGATGCTGTTCGTTGCGGTGGGCATGGCTCTGCACACGCTGCGTTACCGCTCGCAATTCGTCACCGGGCTGGCGTTTCTGTTGGGCTACTTCACCGTCAGCTTGAGCGAAAGCAGTGTGTATAGCTTGAGCGCGGGCGTCTTCCTAGCCATCGGCCTCGTGTCCATCGTCCTGAAAATGGGCTGGTTCGAGTTGGAAGTTTTCGGCATTCTCTCGACCTATCTCACGCACCTTTATTGGTTCTATCGCCTCCTTGGTCCAGAGGGCGCGCAAGGCCGCGCATTTCCCGAATACTACGCCAGCCTGACCATCCTATTGTTCTACTGGCTTATCTTCCGTTTTTCCTACGTCAAGCGCTCGATCAAGAGCGATTTCGAAGAGCATGTCTCTACTGCGGCGGCAGTTTTGAACATGATGCTGCTGCTCGGCTGTCTCAAATTTCAGTCCGTCGATCCGACAGTTGCTTACATCGCGTTGTTCGCCGTGGGAGCCGTCGAATTCATCTGCGCCCAGCTTCCCGCCACGAAGCGCCGGCGCGAGGCCTTCATCGTTCTCACAGTGGCCGGCGCGGCGCTCATGCTCGCAGCCGTTCCTTCGCACTACACCGACAACCACATTGCGATTCTTTGGCTCGTTGGCACGGAAGTCTTCCTGATTGCTGGGGCGATGGTGAGAGAGGTCGTCTTTCGCCGGCTCGGATTGCTCACCGGACTTCTCGTTGGCATCCGGCTCATCGGTTTTGACTTTCGCGGCCTCGTCGGTATGCGCTTGCACGGTGACAAGCCGGAGATGAGCGCCGGAATTCTATTCGCTTTCTGCGCGGTGGTGTTTTATCTGAATGCACTCGGCATCGGCTCGCGCTGGAAAGAATTCTTTGAAGGCTCGTTCGATCGGGCGGTGCTCAATGTTCATTCCTATCTTGGCGCATTTGCGGGAGCCACGGCGGCCTGGGCTCTCTTCACGCAGAATTGGACGGCTATTGCTTTTGCTGCGCTTATGCTCGCTCTAGCGGCCATCGGCCGTGCGCTCGAATCACGCGATCTGCAAGTGCAATACGCGCTGCTCGGACTTGTCGCATTCTTACGAGGCATCGCCTTTAACTTACATCTCGAAGCTCCAGAGCACACGCACGTGTACATGCGCTTGCTGACGCTGCCGATTCTCGGTGCGATGTTTTATCTTACGGCTAGGCTCGCTCCGTATCGCGACGACGCCGAGCAACGAACTCTTCGGGGTCTCTTCGCGGCAGCGGGCACGGTCCTTGTCGCTCTTCTTATCTGGCATGAAGTTCCCAAACTCTGGCAGCCGCTCGCCTTCATCGCCTTCGCGGTGATTCTTTCCGAAGCCGCGCGCGCCTTGACGCATCACGCGATTGGTTGGCATTCACACATCCTTGGCGGCTTGGCGATTTATACAGCGCTAATCGCCGATCCCCGCAATCGGTACGCTTGGCACACGATTCCCTGGCGCGCGCTCGCCGCGGTGCCCGTTGTAGCCGGCCTCTACTGGCTCGCAGCGCGCGTGAGTGTCATCAACCCTCGACACCTCAGCGCCGCTCAGGTCGCTTACACCTCTGCTGGCGCAGGAGTAATGACCTGGATTCTCGAAGAAGCTCTTCACTCCCCATGGATTGCCGTGGGATGGATCATCTTCGCGGTCGCTCTCACGGTCTCCCATCGCTGGATTCACTATTCGCAACTCGCCTGGCAGGCGAATGTCGTCGGCTTCTGCGCTGTGCTTCGCGCCTTTTTCTACAATTACGGCCTTACGCAGCCGTTCTTGGGCCCCATCTCGCTACGTGCCTTTACGATTTGTCTCGTCTCTGCCGGGCTGTATTTTCTCTCCCGACAGGCCGCGCCCTCAGAAAACTTCAAGCGCGCCACGGCCTTCTTCCATTCCTTGGCGGCCACAGGTCTCCTTTCACTTCTGGCCTGGTACGAATATCCGAACGGCTGGCTCGCTCCGATTTGGGCGGCGTTCGCATTGGTCCTAGCCATCGTGGATCGACGCCTCGAATTTGAAGAACTGCCCTGGCAATCCCATGCGCTCGCTTGGATGACGGTTATGCGCTCGCTCAGCGTGAATCTACACGTCACTGCGACTTGGCGCGGCCTCAGCGTGCGCCTCCTTTCACTCGCGATCGTCGCCGTAACCTACTATGCGCTCGCGCGCGTGATTCGCATGCCCGAACAGTGGCGCCACCGCGACCTGCATCACATTTATTCTTGGGCCGCCTCGGTCATCGTCTCGCTCTTGCTCTGGTACGAACTGCAGCCGCTCAGTGTCGCCGTGGGCTGGGCGGTCTTCGGCCTGGTTCTTTTTGAGTACGGCCTTCTCCGCAAAATCACGCAATTTCGTTATCAAGCTTACGTCGCGCTGGTGGCCGCCTTCGCGCGCATCTTCTTCGCGAATCTTACAGCGGGCGAGCCCGGCGAATTCTGGGGCCCGCGTGTGTACACGATCCTGCCCTTAGTCCTAATTCTCTATTTCGTTTACGCCCAGTTGCCGCAAAAAGAAGAAAACATTGCGCGCGACCGCGGCCTGCACTTCGACGTGCTTGTGGCGTACCTTGGCACCGCCGCCGTCGTGGCCTTGTTCTACTTTCAATTTCCCATCGAATGGGTCGTCACTTCTTGGGCGACCGCGGTTTTCGTTCTGCTCGGCGCATCGCTCGCTCTGGATAAACCGATCTTTCTCCACCAGGGTCTGCTGCTCACGCTCGCTGTTTTTGGCCGCGGGATGGCCCACAATTTATTCGGCGCAAGTTATTTCGGTGAGAGCGATTGGAAAGGCAACTATTTGGTTTTGGGCTCCGCCTCTGGCATTTTGCTAGTTAGTCTCCTTTTCGCTTTCCGATTGCGCGGGCGCTTCGAACCAAATCAGAAGAGCAGCCGCCTCGCGCGCATAGGGCAAGCAGCTTTCCGGCGTCCCGAGCAAGTGATGTTCTTCGTTCCTGTCTCTTTGATCACCGGTATGCTCGCTTTGAAAATGAAAACCGGCATGATCACAGTGTCTTGGGGCATTGAAGCTGTATTTGTTTTTCTTCTGGCGCTGGCCGTCAAGGAGCGCAGCTTCCGCCTGACCGGATTGGGCCTGCTTTTACTCTGCGTCGGCAAAATCGCCACCCTCGATTTCTGGGGCTTGCAGGTTCGCGACCGTTACATCACCCTCATTGTCGTCGGTATTGCCCTAACTTTCGTTTCGTTTCTCTACACGCGATATCGCGATACCATTCGCCAATATCTATGAAGCGTTCCTTTGTTTTTGTCGCTTTCTTCCTGATCCTCGGCTTCTCTCTGGCCGGTCTTTACTGGAGCCAGCGCCGCCAGAAATCCACTGCAGTCTCCCCAAACGCCATCTTGGACATGGCCGCCGACGCGCAGCGCGATCTCTCGCGCTTGCCCATGCATCTCACGCGTCTCTCTGACGAACAGGAAATTGTCATCGGCCGCGAACTCGCCTCACGATACGCCGCGCAAACGCTTCCACTCACTCCCGAAGAGCAAGGCCTCCAAAAATACGTTCGCCGCGTCGGCGCGAAGGTCGCTCTCCACGCCCACCGGCTACTGCCTTACTCGTTCACGGTTCTTCCTGATCACGACATGCTCAACGCCTTCTCGCTCCCCGGCGGCCCGGTGTACATCGGCGAAGGGATGCTCGATTTGATGACCAACGAAGACGAACTCGCCAGCGTGTTGGCTCACGAAGTCGAGCACATTGACCACTATCACTGCGTCGAGCGCGTGCAAGTCGAGGCGCGGCTGAAGAAACTCAATCTCGATATCGTCGGAGCCTTGGTGCAGATTCCCGTGGAATTTTGGGAGGCGGGCTATCACAAAGACGAGGAATTCGAAGCGGACCGCGAAGGAATGTATCTCGCCGTACGATCCGGTTACTCGCCCCTTGGCGCTGTAGATCTATTCGAACGCTTCGCGAAACTCAACGACGAATACGTGATCCACGCGCAAAGCCCGGACGAAGAGCTATCTCAGCTCGCGATCCAAAGCCTCACCGGATATTTCCGGTCGCATCCGCTGCCTTCCGAGCGGCTCGCGCAAGCCAATCGCATCATCGCCCAGGAACATTGGGAGCCCCGCTCGGTGCGAAAACCCTTCCGCGTCGAATACGAAGTCCACGACGGCGAATTCGTGAAATGATTGAGAGAGAACTGAGGACAGACAACTGAGCAACTGAGGTTAGAAAAGTCCTGGGATCTTCAACCCCGCGATTCCCGGAATGCCGCCGGCAAGATTCTTCATCTGGTTGGCGAGTTCTTCATCCACGCGGCGTCCGGCTTCATTCACCGCGGCGCGAATCAAGTCCTGCAGCATCTCCTGGTCTTTGCCCGCAAAAACTTCCGGCTCGATCTTTACGTCCACCACTTGCTTCTGGCCGTTCATCCTCACGGTTACCATCCCGCCTCCGGCGGAAGCTTCCACCGTGACGGAGTTCACCTGCCGCTGCAGGTCTTCCTGCAGTTGGCGGAATCTCGAGAGCATTTGTTGCAGGGCGCCGACTTCCATGCTTAGTCCTTGTTCCCGTGCTCACTTTTCTTCTTGCCGCGATCTCACTTCCGTGATTTTACCACCGAATCGCCGCAGCATCGACCTTACCAACGGATCTTTTTCGAACTGCGCGCGCAATTCTTGTGTGCCGGATGCCGCGGCAGCCGCAACCGCGACAGACTCAAGTCTAGCACAGACGCGCACGCCTCGGCCGAGCACGTTGCTCGAAACGGCACGGATCTTTTCCAGCGTGTCTCTTCCCTCGATCAATTCGGCGAACGTCTTGTTGCTCGGCGAAAAATAAATCCGCAGCTCCGCGCCCTCCAGTTCCCAGCCGCTGCCATGCTCCACCAGTTCGCCCAGGAATTTTTGCTGTGCCTGAATTGCGCCCTTGATCTCCGCGACTTGCTCTTGCGAAATTCCGCTGACGCGAATCTCCTTTGTGCCACCGTTCGCAGATTTGGCTTCCGCGGGAGTGGCTGTTTCAACTTGCGCGGGTGCCGACGGGGTTTGCGGAATCGCTGCGATCCGCGGAGCCGTTGTGATTGTGGATGCAGCGGGAGGCGCGCTTCTCGGCGGAGGTGTGAAAGCAGCACCTGCCGCCGGTGGCGCTGCTGTGCGGGTTTGTGGCAAAACTCCGGAGCCTGCCCGCGCCGTTCCTGTGCTTGCTCCGCTGGAAGTGCCGCTTTTCAATTCCGCAAGTAATTCTTCGAGCGGAGCCAGCCGCGCCGCATTGATCAGCCGCAGCAAGCCCATTTCCAGGTGCACGCGGGGGTCGGGCTTCCTGCGCAAGTCATCATCGGTTTGCAGCAAAATCTGAAAAAATCGCGTCAAGTCTTCTTCGCTGAAGAGCGCTGCGGCTTTGGCAATTTGGGGCCGCTGGTCCGGTGTCGCGGCAATCAACTCCGAATCCGCTCCGCACACTCGCGCTATGAGCAAATTGCGAATATGCCGGATCGCCTCGCGACAGAAGTGCTGTAAGTTGCGCCCTTCTTTCTGAAACGTGTGCACCAGCCCCAGCGCGCGATCGGCGGAGCCCGCCGCAATCGCGCCGACCAGTTCTTCCAGCGCGTCTTCCGGAACCACCCCCAGCAGCGCGCGCACCTGATCGTCGGGAATCGTGTCGCCGCAATAAGCGCGCGCCTGCTCCAAAAGCGAAAGCGCATCGCGCAAACTGCCTTCCGCCATACGCGCGATTACCGCCATCGCTCCCGGCTCGATTTGCAGGTTTTCTTTTTGGGCGATTTCTTCCAGCCGCTTGGTGATTTCCGCAAACGTCAGCGCGCGAAAATGAAAATGCTGCGACCTCGAGCGAATCGTGTCTTCCAGGTTTTCCGGTTCCGTGGTGGCCATCACAAAAACCACGCGGTCGGGTGGCTCTTCGAGCGTCTTCAGCAGCGCGTTCGAAGCTTCGCCCGTCAGCATATGAGCTTCGTCGAGAATCACAACTTTCGTCCGCGAAGCCGCTGGCGCATACCGCACCATCTCGCGCAATTCGCGGATCTGGTCGATGCCGCGGTTCGAGGCGGCGTCGATTTCGATGACGTCGAGCGAAGTCCCGGCGGCAATCTCCTTGCACGAATCGCACACCCCACAAGGCTCCGGTGTCGGCCCCTTCACGCAGTTCAGCGCTTTTGCCAGGATTCGCGCGGCCGTCGTTTTTCCCACGCCACGCGCTCCCGAAAAAATGTACGCATGCGCCACGCGATTATTCAAAATGGCGTTCTTCAGCGTTTCCGTGACGTGCTGCTGGCCAACAAGGTCCTGGAACGTTTGCGGCCGCCACTTCCGTGCTATGACTTGATAGCTCATGAGGCGTATATCACCGAGTATGCCGGAATCCCCAAAGCACAAGAGTTACGCTTGATGGCCCACCAATACGCATAAACTACATTTAACAAACAGCGCACTCGTAAACCTTCGCTTAAGACTTAGAACCTACGACTGAAAACCCTTACGGCGAGAGGAACTTCGGGTGATCTGCGGCACCCGAGGCATACCCGGTACCGTTGCTCCCTTCCGGGCCTGGCGGGGTTCGCGGGACCTCGTTGCACAGAGCCCGAAGTTCCACGCTCCGGCGCACGCGCTTTCTCGCGCGTCCGCGACGAAAGTCTAGCATAGCGATGCGAGGGCAGCCAGAACGCTGCGGTGCTCTCAATCGCGTCTCTACTGAAAATTTGTTCGAAGTGTGTTTACGACTTTGGCTTTTCTGTCGCGGCTGGCGCGTCCGGCGGCTGCACTTCCGACGGATTCACCCAGTTTACTTTGAAAGGCCCCGTCGCGTGAACCTGCACGATCGTATCGCCTTTGCTCATGGCAAAGTGTCGCATCTCTTTGGGCACGGTGAGGAAGTTTCCCACGTTCATCGTTTGCAGTTTGCTCTCCTCGAAGCTCTCTCCCATTCCGACAAGAAAGGTTCCCTTCAGCACCGTCACATTTTCATCGGTCGGATGCCAATGCGCAGGAATCTTGGTCCCATCGGCGCAGCGAATCCGCAGCACAAACGCTGCACCTTCCGCATTCATGTCTCCCGCTACAGGCGCAAGATCGCATCCCTTGATGATCGGCTTCCATTTCAAGTCGCCGAAGTGCACGATCTTGTGCGCCTCCACACCTTCTTTCTTCTCTTGGCTCGACGCCGCCATGGTCAGAGCCGCAGTCCCAAGCAGGGCCGCGCAGATTGTCCCCATTGGATGCTTCTTCATCGAAATTCCTCCTCGCAAGATTAGGAGCACAACTCGGCAGAACATACTCCCTACACGGTATTGCGGCAAGGCTCACCGCGAGCTTTGCTTCCCCCAAGTAACTGCCCAAAATAGCTGTCGAGTGTCTCCACGATTCGAAAAAGCCGAGCCCCGGGCCGTCAACGACTTCCACAAACACGAATGCGCTGCGCCAGGGTTTCCTCGCGCAGCGCAGAAATTTGCGGGTCAGACTATCTCTTCGGGAAGTTCGCGTCCGCTTTCACTTCATTGATTTGTTTGGTGTGCCGGTCGCTGTGCGCCGCGATGAATAAGACAAACTCGTAGCCATCCAGCTTTCCCAGCGGACTGTCCATCACGTGATCGCGCAGTCCCGCGGTGCCCTTCAAGAAATCCTCCGTCACCGTGCGGCTGTCTACGAAATGCTTCACCGACGCTTCCGGCGAACCAAACCGGTTGCTGGGCACCAGCGGTTCCGGCGCTTGCACCTTGTGCGAACGGTCGGGAACCATCATCAGCACCGCTTCATCGGTCTTCTTTATATCGCGGCCGGCCTCTCCCGCCGGTGAGGTCATGACCTTCTCCTTGGCTGTTTCCAGGATAAAATCCTCCGCCGCCGCGATGTGTTCCATCACCTGCGCCACCGACCAGCGATCCGGCGCTGGCTTGAAGTTCCACTGCGCCTCAGAAAGGCCCTTCGTCGCCTCTAAAACATTCTTCTTCGTCGTTTCCAAGTATTGCAGGGCGCGGTCCTTCTCCGCCTGGGTCACTTCTTGCGCGGACGCAGCTGCTGCTCCGGCCATCAGGAACAGCGCGGCCAGCGTCCCTGTCAGGGATTTCTTCCTCATGGTTTGCCTTCTCCTTTTGCTTGGCTTCGGTCGGCGAAAACGGGGGAACAGCATCATAGCATACCTGCATCGTTCACGCCTGAAGCAACTCAATGGGCTAGTTGTTGATGGCCACCGCTCCGGCGAGTTTTTCTGGGGAACTTCGTGCCTCTCTCCCTCGTATGAACAATTTGATGCCAGCCGTTCGCGGCACCAGCGAAACGAGGCGCACCTGATGGGTTTCCTGACAAATCAGCTTCGGCAGGTCTTTCGCAGATTGGCCCGCACGCCCATGTTTGCGCTCCTTACCCTCGTCACTTTGGCGGCGGCTGTGGGAGCGAACACCGTTGTATTCAGCGTTTTGGAAGGAGTGCTCCTCAAGCCTTTGCCATATCCAGGCGGCGAACAGTTGGTTGGCATTCGGCTCGCGGCGCCTGGAATTCACCTCGAAGATTTTGATCTCTCGCCCTCGGATTACTTCATCTTTCGAGAGCAAGGGCGGACTTTCCAAGACATTGGTTTGTATACGGGCGATTCGGTAAGCGTGACCGGAATGGCCGAGCCGGAGCAGGTCGTTACTCTGCTGGTGACTGACGGCACGCTTCCGCTGCTCGGCGTCCAGCCGGCGATAGGGCGCGCGTTCACAAAACAAGAGGATTCACCGGGCACCCAGGAAACCGTGATGCTGAGCTATGGATACTGGCGCAGGAAGTTTGGCGGCGACGCCTCGGTCCTCGGGCGCACTCTCGTGGTTGACGGCAAGGGGCGCCAGATCATCGGTGTGTTGCCCAAAGACTTTCATTTCCTGGACTGGGAAGACCCCGCGCTGGTCCTGCCCTTCCGCTTGGATCGCAGCAAAACGCACCTAGGCAACTTCAGCTACAGCGGCATTGCCAGGCTCAAGCCGGAAGTTACGCTCGCGCAGCTGAATGCGGATATTGCCCGCATGCTTCCGATGGTCATGAGCGGTTTTCCCGCGCCTCCCGGCTTCAGCATCAAGCTCTTTGAAGACGCGCGCATTGGCCCAAACGCCCGCCCACTGAAACAAGATGTCGTTGGGAATGTAGGTAACACCCTGTGGGTCTTGATGGGTTCCATCGCCATGGTCTTGTTAATTGCGTGCACCAACGTCGCGAACCTCTTGCTCGTTCGCGTGGAAGGCCGGCGGCAGGAACTCGCTTTGCGAGCCGCGCTGGGGGCGGGTTGGGGCCGCATCGCCGGCGAGTTGATGCTCGAAAGCCTCACGCTCGCTGCGTTTGGCGGGGCGCTTGGGCTGGGCTTAGCTTATGGCACGCTGCGCATCCTCCGCGCCATCGCTCCGTCTGGTTTGCCTCGCATTCGTGAAATCGGGATTGACGGGCCCGTTCTGCTATTCACTCTGCTGGCGGTGCTTGTGGCCAGCCTGCTGGTTTGTTGCGTTCCCATTTTCAAATACGCCGGAGCGCATCTCACCACAGGAATTCGCGAGGGAGGACGCAGCCTCAGCCAAAGCAGGGAGCAACATCGCGCGCGAAGCGTGCTCGTCGTCGTGCAAGTGGCCCTGGCTCTTGTTCTTTTGATTTGTTCCGGCTTGATGATCCGCACGTTTCGAGCCCTGACCAACGTGAATCCCGGATTCACTAGCCCGGCCGAACTGCAAACTTTCCGCATCTCGATTCCCGAGACCCAGGTCAAAGAGCCCGAGAGCGTCGTGCGCATGGAAGAGGAAATCCAGCGCAGGCTTGCCGCATTACCGGGAGTCTCTTCGACCAGTATCGGCACGGTTATTCCCATGAGCGGTGGCGGATGGCACGATCCCGTCTTCGTCGAGGGCCGCACGTATGCCGAGGGCCAGCTTCCGCCGCTGAGCCGCTTCAAGTTCGTCTCCCCGGGCTTTCTCGCCACGCTGGGCACGCCGCTCGTTGCTGGGCGCGACCTGACCTGGACCGACACCTACAACAGGGTTCCCGTGGCCTTGGTTTCTGAAAACCTCGCGCGTGAGTATTGGGGCGATACATCGGCTGCGCTCGGCAAACGCATTCGCGTCGGCTCGAATGACGATTGGCGCGAGGTCGTTGGTGTTGTAGGAGACGTTCACGATGACGGCTTGAGCCAGAAAGCGCCGACCGCTGCCTACTGGCCGCTTATTCAGAACCGCTTCGAAAGCGACGACGTTTCGGTGCGGCGCGAAGTCTCCTACGCGATCCGGAGCCCCCTCGCAGGCTCGGAAAGCTTTCTCAAGAATGTCCGGGAGGCCGTCTGGTCCGTCAATGCCAATCTTCCTCTGGCAGCCGTTCACACCGTGCAGTATTACTACGGAAAATCGCTCGCCCGCACGTCGTTTACTCTCATCATGCTCGGTGTCGCCGGAAGCATGGCTTTACTTCTGGGCGTTGTCGGCATTTACGGCGTTATCGCCTATTCCGTGTCGCAGCGCACCCGAGAAATTGGTATTCGCATGGCTCTGGGAGCGCAACAGCAAAAACTCACCGGGATGTTCGTGCGTCACGGGCTGCTGCTGACCGGCATCGGTGTAGGCTTTGGCCTGCTCGGGGCTGCCATTTCGATGCGGCTGTTGTCGTCGCTGCTCTTCAACGTCCGACCGGTCGATCCGATCACTTACGCTGCAGCCTCGCTCGGCCTTCTCGCAACAGCTTGGCTTGCAAGCTATCTGCCTTCCCGCCGCGCGGCCACGGTTGACCCCGTCGAGGCACTGCGAGCCGAGTGAGAATTACATTCGGGTTCTCGGAGACCCTGCGAAAGCGCAAAGATTATTGCGGGAGGGCGATGCGTTGTAACAGCGCTTGAAAACGCGGGTCGGATCGGAGATTGTCGATTCTGACGTCTGCTCTCAGGTGCCAGGAGATTTCCGGAGATTTCTCCCGATAAGCCTTCTCGAGGGACTGAAACGCTTTTTCCTTCTCACCGAGGCTGGCGTATGCCGTGGCCAAGGTATAGGGCGAAACGTAAGTACTTTTCGATTTTCGCTCCAAATCACGCAGGATCTTCTCGGCTTGCGCCCTTTGGCCTATCACGCCATACGCATGCGCGAGGGATGCGGTCGCATCCGGGTCGCCTTCCGACAGTTCGACCGCCGTCTGATATTCGGAGACGGCTTCCCGGAGTTTTCCGGTTCCCTCGTAACCCACGGCGAGATGTGCGTGCCCCGTCCATTCTTTCGGATTGGAACCCACTTCTCTTTGGCCCGCGTCGAGCAATGCCGCGTAATCGCGCATCAAATAATAGCCAGCCGACTCGGTCATAGCGGAGCTGGGGCCGGGATCGATGGCGTTGCTCTTCGCGATCTCTGCCAGAGCCTCGGCCCGCCGGCCCATAAAGCTAAGGTAGTTCGCATGGTCCTCACGCGCGCAACTGTAACTTGGCTGTAGCTCAATCGCTCGTTTGAACTCGCGATCGGCCCGGTTCCAATCCCAGTCAAACCGCCATCAGAAAGAGGTAGGTTTCCGCAAGTCCGGAATAGGCCAGCGCAAAGCCGGGGTCCTTTCGAATGGCTTCTTCGAAACTGCTTTTCGCTGTGTTCAGCCCTGACAACATCGTGAACTGATTCAGATAGTAGTAGCGCCCCCGCAGATAAGCCTCGTAAGCTTCGGGGTTCACGGGGTGGGCTGAGTGGAGGTAGGCATGCTGCTGCGGAGTCAGCTCCGCGCTGACCTGCTGCACGATGGCTTGAGCCACGTCGCTCTGTAACCTGAGGGCATCGCCAAGATCACGTTCATAGGTCTCTGCCCAGAGGTGACGATCGGTCGGCGCGTGGAGCAGTTGAGCGGTAATTCGCACCTGCTGCCCTGAGCGCATGACGGAGCCTTCCACGATTCCGTCCACATGCAATTCGCGCGCAATCTCCGGGAGACTCTTTTTTGTGCCTTTGTAGCGCATGACTGACGTGCGGGAGATGACGCGCAGAGAACCCACTTTCGCAAGGTCGGTAATCAACTGTTCGGTCATGCCATCCGCGAAATACTCCTGGGACGGATCGCCGGACAGATTGGCGAGCGGCAGGACGGCAATGGAACGTATCGAGGCAGGGGTACTTGTTGGTTGCGAGACCGCCCGAACCTTCCAGAGAGCCGAGACAACGGCAACCAAGAGGATTGCGACGGCCAAAACGGCGGGAACCCTGGCCCGTGTTTGGGTTCTGCTGATAGGAGAGGGCGCCTCGCTGGCCGGTCCTACTTGTGCTTGGCGTTTCGGCGAAGGCGCAACCTCCACAACGGGAGCAATGAACCTATACCCTCGACGCGGCAATGTTTCGATGTAGCGGGGACTCTCGGACGAATCTCCCAACACTTCGCGAAGACGCGCGATGGCGTTGTGTAGACCGTGGTCGAAATCTACAAAGGTGTCGGCTGGCCAAAGCTGGTTGCGCAACTCCTCGCGAGTGACCAAATTGCCGGGGGACTGCACCAGTATCCCAAGCAATTGTAAGGGTTGACCTTGAAGATGCAATTTAACGCCGCGCTTATACAGTTCGCCTGCGTGCAGATTCAATGCAAAAGCTTCGAAACGGAATAGGCGCACCGCGGGACTGGGAGTGGACATACCACCTCAGGGGACTCTTAGGAAAGCGTAACACAATTTCGGGCCTTCGGAGGGTGCGCGTCCCGGCTGCGAAGCTTCCCTTTTTCAGTGAGTTAGCGATTGGGAAAAATTTGGGAGCGGATTGGGGCGCCAAGGATTGCGGATTTTCGCGCCGCCCAGCCAAAGTGCGCACGTGAGGGACAGAAGGCGGGAGCCATCAGTTCACCTCCGAAGAAGTCCCGCGAGCAAAATTTAGAGGAGAAAGCTAATGAAGACACGAATCATGGATATGATCTACAAGTCAGCTCAATGCGTGCTCGGGTTGGCCCTGGTAGGCAGCCTGATTGCGCCCGCACCCATTATCGAAGCGCGACCAACCGGGCACGAGCACACTGCGCAGGCTCCAGCGAAGCTGGTTCAGACCGTTCGGGAAGCTACCAAGCAGTTTATGGACGTCAACGCGGCGATTGCGGCGGGGTATGGACCGTTCCTTGGCTGCGTCAGCGGACCGGACCACGGCGCCATGGGCATTCATTACGTCAACGGCGCTTTGGTGGGAGATGGCCAGATTGATGCGACGAAGCCGGAAGCGCTGATCTATGAACCATCGGACGGACAGTTACGGCTGGTGGGTGTCGAATTCATCGTGGATGCTGCAACGTGGTTGGCAACTCATAACAACACTCCACCAGTGCTCGAAGGCCAATCCTTCCTGCTCGTCAGCAGCCCCAACCGGTACGGCATAGGCTCAATTTTTGAGCTGCACGTTTGGGCGTGGCGGGACAACCCGAACGGCTCATTCGTGGACTGGAACGATCATGTAAGCTGCGAAGGGCAATAACGTGAAACTTGGCCGCGCAAAGATAAAGATTTGGTAGCGAGGCATGGTGCCGCGCTCCGGGTGTGGGTACCGAAACGCGGCGTTCCCCGGAGGTCCGCCGGGCTGTGGGCCGCGGCTCGATCGCAGAATCACGGCGTGGGGGATTGCGCCAGGCGATCCGCAGTTGTGAGCCGAGCGAGCCAGCGCTCCACTCTCTGTTTCTTTTCGGGGCTGGGCAAGGCTAGATAGCCTCGCAATTCTTCCTTCGCTTCCTCGCGGGAGCCGCGTCGAAGCAGGACCTCGGCCAGGACCAGCCGCGCATCGGGGAATTCGCTCTCCGTTTGCCGCAACATTTCTATGGACTCTATTGCGTTGCGGCCCGCCGCCGCAAGGATGCATCCGAGCACGTAACGCGGTGTGGAACTGCGGGGATCGAGATCCATCGCGCGGCGCGCGGCAGTTTCCGCATCCGAATAGAGCCGCAAGAGGTAATCAGCGACGCTGAGATTGTTGAAGGGTTGAGAAACACGCGCGTCAATCTCGATGGCTTTCTGAAATTCGGCGGCGGCTTTCTCATACTCGCCGAGCTCGATGTAGCGAGCCCCGAGACCGTTGTGTCCCTCCAAGTAGTTGGGATAAATCTGCAGAGCTTTTTCCAGGTGGCGCGCCGAAGATCGCGTATCCCCTGACCGAAGCGCGCTCTGCGAGCGTTGAAGTTCTTTAACCGCTTTTGGTGGGACGAGCAACTCACGAAGAGAGATGCCCTCACCAATTCCCGGCAAACGGGACTGATCGCTGGGAATCAGGGAAGTGGGGGCTGTCCGGTTTTGCGCGCAAACTGTTGAAGCCACAATCAGAAGCAGAACGCTTGCTTTCATTGGATCCTCCGGGCATGACGCAGAGGCGAGGTGCGTTCACGGTTGCATTTGAAAAACAAAGCCAACGAACGTGAGAAGGGGTTAAATGAAAAGCGCCTGCGCGCACGGCCGGTGGTTGCCCGTTATCAGATGACATTTCAATGGCTCGGCGTCGGCAGGGCGACGAATCCGTGGACATGCCCGCCGAGCGTGTATTGGCCCACGATCGCACCGCCGGGATTAATTCCAAATGCTACCGTGGCGGCCGAGCCGGGATAATCCACGTTGATGGCTGCGGAGCCATCAGGGAGTTGCAAGAATCCGTGGCGATGGCCGCTGCTGTCCACATAAAAACCTACGCACTCGTGGCCGGGATTGACGTCCCAAATCGCCGTGCCGTGGCTCGTCGAGGTCGCATCATATGAATGAAAACCGCCGTCCACCACCGCAAAGCCATGACGGTGACCGTCCATGTCAACCCAAAAACCCACAATCATGTGGCCGTCCGGCGTGGCGCCGTTATTCATGGACATCGGCTTTGCATCGGAAGGGTCGTTCAGCTCACCGCCGCTCGCCGTCAAGCTGGCGTTGCCAAGGCGCCTCCACGCAGCGCCAAACATGGAATTCATCAAGTCGAAGTCGTGCAGGCAGCCGTAGATGTCTCCATCCGGCGTAATGCGCTGTGGAACGGCTCCCGGATGTCCAGGAAACAGCACCGTGGAGAACTTGCCGTGGCTGTACAGGAATCCCTTGATGCACGCAGCGGAGCCAGCCGCGGGACAGTACGTCGCTGAATTCGCGGAAGCTGTGTCGCTCACTCCGGGAGTGTAAGGAGCGGTGTAGTTCCCGACTATGTCTCCAGACGGACCAATTCCATTCGCGCTGGTTGCCACCGCCCAGGGAACATCCATGGTCGTGAATTGCCCCGCGCTCCATAAGAATCCATGCTGCCTGCCCACACCGTCGACGTAGGCCCCGACGATATCGCCCGCCGGATTTATGCCAATTGCGGCAGTCTGCCGCGCAACCCCATTCGGGCAGCTTGTGGGCGGCGCCGCGCCGCAAGGCACATCAAGAGCGGTGTAGTTAAACTGTTGGGCAAAGCTGGGTTGGGACAGCAGCTGGAACGTAGTTAGGGCAAGAAAGCCGGCCACCAAATAAAATCGTCGCATCGCTGGGCTCCTTAAACTGAATTTGCCGCCCCTCGCATCAGCGCCGGGCATCGGGCCTGATGCGCAAAACCGGCGGGCGGTTTTCTCTGTTTGCACACCACTCCGGCCGTTGCCGCGCCCCGCGAACTCTGCTAACATCACCGCAGACTGGGTCAGGATTCGGTTACCGCGACGCGGCCCGCCAGCGTCGTTCCCGCACGCTAGCCAAATGCCGCTACAGATGTCTTCGGAAAAAGTTGAAAA
>Ga0126379_10000164_pt1 | contig 33052 bp, 28 predicted proteins | sample PanSoiMetPlot_24_FD_92640 | JGI IMG/M metagenome (GOLD analysis project Ga0126379, IMG submission 92640) | Tropical forest soil microbial communities from Panama - MetaG Plot_24 | ecosystem: Environmental > Terrestrial > Soil > Tropical forest > Bulk soil | place: Panama | collected 2016-02-17
CTTGCCCAATCCACGCTTCAAATGCGTTCCGCATGCCGCCTCCCGTTTTTCCTAAATTCGTGAGCGGGCAGCATGGGTGACAGCCAGTCCAGGAGATACTGTCAAAAGTTACAGTCGGTGTTGACTGTCGGTCATGGGAAACACGCTGGTTGTTGCAGGGCGAAATGCGTAGAGGTGAACGCCGGTTGTATGGGAGTTACCATCGACGAATTCAAGAAAAACGGTTCAGGGAATGCGAACCTTCGCTGCGCTGAAAGGCGTGGGGGTAGGTGTAGGCCCGCTCGGAGAGCCAAGATAGAGCGCGCGGATGGATGCGGTCTGTCCAGCAACGAGTTCGCTTGCGCCACTGACGCCGTCAAAATTGGTACTCGGTGAAACACGCGACAATTGGACCGTCACGGGAAAGGTAAGCCCCAAAAACGATGGAAGAGACTGTATGGAAAAGGTGTTTGGCGGAGCTGCGTTGGCCACGCTGCCGGTGACACGGGTGAAACGGAGATACACGAAATCTACGCTGGCGGCCGCGGGAGCAGTTCCTATGGCCGGCATGAAAGAGACGACATGGACGGCCAGAGTCTCACCGGCGGACAGAACCGATGCGTCTGTGGCTCCGGAGAAAGACGAATTGGGGATTACCAGACCTTTGCTATCCACTACAAATGGCTTAGGGTTTGCCAGAGTGATTTGCACGGGAGCGCCTAACTTTAGATGGTCCCCAATTTGACTATGGTTATTGGCAACGACGAAGTCATTCGTGACCAGCTGGAACTGTGTTGACGACGATGGTGGCAGCCCCAAAAGACCCCCGATCCAATCTCCTTCCGTGATTGCCAGAGGATCGTATTCCAAAAGAGTGAACGAACCATCCGGATTCAAGATCGTATCCAAACTGGCCACCTGACCCTGCCTTGCACACGTAAACGTGCTACCCAGATTGAAAGTCGTGCAATTGGGAGACAGGACCGTGGAGGGCCCTGCAATAGCGGTGATTGAGCCTTTTGTCCCCGTTTGGATCGCCACGCTCCGTGTGGGCTCATCAACCAACGAAACGATTCCGGTGACATCCTCGACGAAGTCCAAGGTCGCAGACGGCAAACTGCTGGAGGCCGCGGGGAGCATCATGGCTGTCAAGACATTGGCTGCTCCAAGGTTCAGCCCCGTGATTGCCTGGGTCTGTCCGTCTACGGTCAACGCCTTCGCCATATCTACATTGATAGCGAGGCCCCTATTTTGCCCGCGAGCGACAACCAAAGGAAACGGGGAGGTTGCGATTATGAGCCTAGCTGGAAAACCAGTCACAGTGGTTATGCTGCCTGCCGCACACCCTGTGTTTCCTTCAACCTGCACACAATAGGTGACAGCAGGGTCCGAAAGACTGACGATCATGTTTGTGTAAGTTCCGGGTGGGACCGACGTGGAAATGGCGAGAAGGGCAGTGTCACTTTGAAGCATGGTAAGGTCCACTTGGTAGGGGTCCGAATTCAGAGGCAAATTTACGGACCCGCCGGCTTCGGAAGTCAATGAAACCCCCGCCACATTCACGCGGAAGGCAAGAAGGTTGGTAACGGCGGGGGCGGGCAAAGGAGCGGCGCGAAGAGTAAGAATCAAGGCGCCATTGCTGGCTTGGCCCGACCCTGACCCAGAACCGGACCCTGATCCAACCACGATTTTGGGATGGGTACACGCTTCTAAGAAAAGAGCAATCACTAGGACAGAGAAACGCGCGAAGTGCCTGACGTCATGGCAGTAAAGCCTGGCCAGAATTGGCTTGCGAAGCGTGCTCACGCAAGTCTTTCCATAGACGGGAAGCGTGACTCTCGCCCCGTGCTACAGCAACTGGCAGAAGTATCAGTCTAAATTCAATCGAGGCCTGAGATTAGAGGAGTGGCTTTCAACGGAATAGAAACCTCAATAACCGTGTCATTCGGGGGTACTGACGTAGCGCTGAGTGTACCGCCCAGGGCAAGCACTTGTTCGCGCATGAGCGTCATTCCCGAGCCTTCGCTGCTTCCGGGATCCCAGCCGACTCCATCACCGGAGATTCGCAATAGAACCGCTGGGCCAGCCAGTCTCAGCTCCATCGCGGCCGTCTCAGAATGGCTATGTCGGGCGATGTCCTGTAAGACCTCCTGGGCGACGCGAAACAGGCAGCCAGAGACGTCCGATCGTAAGGGAGACACTAGATTGTGTTCTATGAAATCAATGGTGATGCCGGACCGGGCGCCAGCGTCCTTGCACAGTTTTTTTAGAGCACGCGGGAGGCCCAGATAGTCAAGAATGAAAGGGTGCAGGTTGTGGGATAAATCGCTGATGGCTTTGGAAACGACGGAAATCTGGTCGTACAGGTTGTTCAAAGGCGTTTTGGCAAACACCAGAGATGGAGCTCGGAGCTCATCAAGTTGGAGGCCCACCAGTGTTAGTCGCTGGAGAATATTGTCATGCAGCTCCCGTGCAATGCGACAACGTTCCAGCTCCTGTGCATGGACCAGATTCCCGCATTTGGCCCGCAGAGTTTCTTCCCCGCTGCGCCTCTCGGCAATTAGGGTGCCGGACAATAGGAATGATACTGCGAGCACCGTCAGCAGGAAATGAAGCGACAAAACTGCGTAAACCGTCGACTGCATTCCGAGCGGCCCCCGTCCGTGCATAGTATTCCACACAGAAATCATTGCAACAGTCAGCAGGGAGGCACTCGCTCCACCGCATCCAAATCGCAGTAGCGCCCAAATCATGAGCGGAAGAGGAGCACAGATGAATTCCCAAAAACCGCTTACAGAGCTTTCCCGGCCGAATACAAGAAGGTTGACAATCACGGTGCTGACGGTTAGCACGGCCGCCTCGGAATATGCAGAAACACTCGCTTTGCGAACCCAAGAGACTCCTTTGACCCCAAAGATCACCACGGTCGGAACGATGGTGAGGTCGGAGACGATGTTGGACGTGAGCCGAGTTGTCCACAGCCTCCAATAATTCTGGCCAAGCCCGGTCAGCACCGTACCTGCAGCATCCAAAAAAGAGGTTGCGAGTGTCGGCAGGAGGACTCCAAAGGCCAAGAAAACGACAACCCCGTAAAGGCTTTCGAACAATGGCTTGTCTTTTTTGAAGATTCGGACGCAGAGTGCGCCAAGTAGCGCCTCGCTCGTGTTCCCGACAAACCAGGCCAGTGCGGAGATCAACGGTACACCAGCACTTAGCTGAACGAAGAGATGAGCGGGAAGCACGGCCAAGACAAGAACCCACCAGATTCGCGAAGAAGTCAACAGGAAAGCACCAAGAAGGATTGCATTGGGAGGCCAAAAGGTAGCAATCGGCGTGCCTGCAGGCTTCAGGAGAAAGCCAATTTGTGATCCGGCATAATACCCGAGGGCAACCAGGAGCCCGATTGCGGCACGATGAAATGCTGAGGCATCCGCCGGCGTTTCGCTTCTGCCAGGCGCAACGAAAGAATCGATCCCTGACCGCAAGCGAAATAGAGGAAGAGAAGTTTGAGAGTGGGACATATTTCACGACCTCTCGATGACCTAGGTCACCAAATCCGCTCACGCCAAGGCATTCCTCCTTTTCATGACATTTTCATGACAGAGGACCGTTCAATCCGAGTACGTTCGCTGCCAAGCACCTGACGTGAGCGTTCAAATGTCGCAAAGCACCTTGGCTGGCCTAAATAGCCCCACAGGACAAACCAAGCGTCGCAACTCGATAAGTTATGCGTAACGTATCGGAATGTATCTCAGTCTCTTGGTAATATTCAACATGGAGTTTATAAGTTTTGTAACCACGTGACGTGTCTTTGCAAGCCTGGCCGTTTGTACGGCCTCTTCAAAGGGCGGGGCAAACGACAGCGAGTACCATTACTTGCGCTTGCGAATCTTAAGCCTTGCGTGGCTATGAGTTCAGGGTATGTACGTGTCGTTGCGTCGACGCAACTCTGTTTGAGAGATTCCCGGCCCGGGAACGACCAACTTGGCCGAGCATGTGCTGGTTGGGCACGGTCAAGTTATAACAGCATTTGGACCAACCGGAGAATGCGAAGACCGTGGCTAGGTTATTCACAACCCGGGGAAACAAAGCGACGGCCATCTTTTGCCAGCCCAATTGCTGGAATCAAGTCAGTAGCTAGGCGAGGCTTGAGCACGTACCCAAAGGCACCGACTTCCAGAGCGGCGCTACACCGATCACGATCTTTTTCGACGGTGAGGAAGACAACTCTTGTGGACGGCTTAGCTTCCAGCATGCGCTTGGCTGCCTCGATACCATTGAGGACAGGCATGGAAAGATCGAGCACGACAACATCTGGCTGAAGTTGGGCGGCGGCGCCCACAGCCGCCTGCCCGTCGGTTACCGCACCAACGACTTCGCAGCAGTCAGCGGATAAGAAGTCGCGCACATACTCCAAGACCTGGAGATTGTCATCAGCCAACAATACGCGGGTTTTGGACAAGCGCGCACCCCCCCACGGGGTATAACACGCACGATTTGATAAAGTTCCGCTTGGCTTTAAGTAGGATCCGCAACCTGGGAGAAACGCCCCCCTGCCCGTGGCGGGGACGTCACAGGACACCTAAGAATCGTCCGGAGTAACACGCCGATCTGTCAACTTGGAGTACCTGGCGGGACGGTGCTCTACCTATCCGCGATCAGGGAGAAGCGGCTTTTGCGTCGTCTTTGAATTGGCTTTTCATCTTGGCGGTATAGACCATCGCCTTGGTCTCCAGCAACTCCGCCTGAGCTTGGCGTTGCGTTTTGGTCAGCAGCACCGCGTAGACTTTCATGGCATAAATCAATGCCGGGTAATCGGGAGGTGAAGATTTCTCCAGGATGTTGAGTGCGCGCTGGCAAAACGGCTCAGCCTCGCCATAGTAGCCGCGAAATACATCAGCCGCGGCCAGGAAGGTAAGGACATGACCTAGCTCCGGATTTTCCGCACCGAGTGAGTTTTCCTTGATCGTGAGAGCCTGCGCAAGGAGAGGCCCGGCCTCGTCATACTTACGCTCTTCGAGATACAGATCGCCAAAGTTTTGCATTGTTTGTGCAAAATCCAGGGATTGCGTCAATCCGGCTTGGTTCCAGATGGCCAAGGACCGCTTATACAACAATTCAGCGTCCGCGTATTTGTGTTGCATTCGTTGCACTCCCGCGAGATTGCTCAGTAGCGGCGCTAAGTCCGGATGGTCCGGCCCGAACCGCTTTTGGCGGATGGCGAGCGCGCGCCTTAGACTCTGTTCGGATGCCTCATATGTGCCCGCTCTCAGCTGATCGGTTGCTAAGTTATGCAGCACAGTGGCGACGCCCGGATGGTCCGGCCCAAGGCTTTTTTCATAGATCGCTAACGCTCGCAGATAGGACGACTCCGCTTCTTTATGCTTGCCCTCTGAGCTGTAGACTTCCGCTAAGTCATTGAGAATAACTGCCACGGTCAAGTGCTCTGTTCCAAAAAACCTTTGGCGAATCGCCATTGCTCGCCCCAAAAGGTTTTCCGCATCCGAGAATTTGCCTTCGTTCTTCCGAAGCAGTGCGACATTGCCCAAGATGTTTGCCACTACCGGGTGTTCCGGTCCATAGGTCTTTTCCCAAATCGCCATTGCTCGCTGAAAGTCGGATTCCGCCTCCGGGTAATTCTGTAGTGTTTTCTGAAGTACACCTAGATTATTAAGGGCGCTAGCAACGTTCGGATGGTCCGGCCCGTACGTCTTTTCCCAAATGGCTAAGGAACGCTGGAGAGCGACGGCCGCTTCTAAATACTTGCCTTGATGTCTCCAAGCCGTTGAGATATTGCACAATGCCGCGGCAACGTTTGGGTCTTCCGGACCGAGCAATTCCTGCCAGATAGCAAGCGCGCGCCGAAGCAGGGGCTCCGCTTCGGTATACCTTCCCTGCTCGTTGTAGTACATCCCAAAATTGTTGAGGATCGTGGCGACGCCCGTATCGTCGGGGCCGACGATTTTCTCCCGAACTGCCAGGGCGCGCCGAAAATGCTCTTCAGCTTTCGCGTACTCACCCAGATCTTGCTCCACGGACGCGAGATTGTCCAAGGTGGATGCCAAGTTGAGTTTTTCAGGTTCAAGGTTTTCCCAAGTGGCCAAAGCCTTCTGGTAAAGCGTCTGGGCTTCCGAATATTGGCCCTGGCTACTATAGACACCCGCCAAGTTATTCAGAATTGTGGCTGTAAGCGGGTGTTCCGGTCCATAGACTCGCACGCGGATTGCAAGGGCGTGCTGAAAAAATGCCTGTGCCTCAGAGAATTTGGCTTGTTCCTGGGACAGGAGAGCCAACTCGTTAAGCAGCGTGGCTGCTTCTTCATTCTCTGCTCCATGAACTCGTTCGGAAACTGTAAGGGCCTGCTTGTACAGGGACTCCGCTTCGGCGTAGTTATGTCGTCGCCGATAGAGTCCGGCTAGATTGTAGAGGGCTGATACATATCGGGGATCCGATTCCCCAAGTTCAGAAACTTTTCGTACGGCATCCATTAAGGCGTTCGCGTCTTGGTCGTTGCCGGACTTGTGTGTTTCTATTCCGGACGGGTTTGCTGTTTGGGTTATGGGGAGCTGGGCACGGGCTGCTAGCGCACAGCAAAACACGGACATTGGAATCGCAATATAGGAAAGCTTCATGGCCGTGCCTCCTCGACGTCGGCGAAGCATCTACAGTTTGCGAATCTCGTTATTGTGCGAAACTGTCAGAAGTGCTAGCGATGAGTGGGTCTGACCCAAAGGTAGGCAGGGCGCGATGAAAGTGCCCCTGCGCTTGCCCGACAGGGGTCACAGAGAGTGCTTGGAGCCGCCAGAGTAGATGTACTTGATTAGAAGAACTTCGTTGCCTTTCTCGCTGTACACCAGTTCATCCACCAGGTGCTTGGTCAGCAAAACCCCATAGCCGCCAGGGCGCAAGCCTTGGGCCTCTCGAAATAGAACATGACGAATCGGGTCATAAGAAGGATTATTGACAGCTGCATGATGAATTTCCTCTAAAGAGAAGCCCTGCCCGGGATCCTTGATCCTGCAAATGACTGACTTCCGCGTGCGGACATAGGCTACCTCAACATATTGGTTCGGATCGAAATTACCCCCGTGCTCTATCGCGTTGAGCAACATCTCGCGAAAAGCAGTTGCGACGTCTTCTCTCTCAGGGTGAGGCAGATCCGACATCTCCCGCAAAAACTGGACCAACCTATCGGCTGTTTTCCGGTCGCAACGGGCGAGAATGCTGATCCACTCAGGTGTGGCCGAGACAAGTTCGATGCCATCATCCCAAGGAGGCTCAGTCGTGGCGGAGCGCACGATATCGGCAAATGAGGCAGCCGAGAATGGCTTGGAGAAATAGCTGAATGCGCCCTCTCGCATAGCCTCAATCACGTCTGCCGGCGTACTTTCGTCTGTAAGGATGATGAGGCGAGCATGTGGTCGGACCCGGCGGATTCTCTTTAACAGAGCGATATCTTCTTTTCCGCTGGAGTCTGTCCCCGTAATGATGAGATCGAAAGATCTTGCCTCGACGACCTTCAAGCCAGACGCATTGTCCGGCGCGTGCACAACGCTCCACTCTTCCGGGTTGAGAACGCCGCAAAGGGCACCGCTAACTTGAGGGTCGGCATCAACTACAAGTGCGGATTTCACGAGAATCGACTGAGTTCGTAATCGGGTAGCAGAGTGCATAGTCCTTGTGCTCCACTCGATCGTTGTTCAGAAAATTCCACGACTCATCCATAGGCTGGTGTTCCGGTTGGAGCCTTAAAACCAGTTTCAATGCCGTGCCTATTGGCCCGTTGGCCTGGTGCCGTACGACCTATCGGATCCTCTCGGATCCCTGCACCGTGGATTTGTGTGCTCTGCGAACAGCGTGCGCCGACCGAGGCATGCTCGGGCACTGTCAGTCTTGACAGTTTTACGTAGCCGATGCCGTCCCACCTTGATTTTTTCAACTGATGTCGGAAACGCTGAGTCACTCTGGGATTTCCAATAGCTGATTCTGGTGAGTTTTTGGCTGTAAGTTTTGACAGTTCCTCGCTCGGAGTGGATTGCCTAACGTGCATCCGAGGCGTACGAGTCTCTCGCGCAGATCTTTTGGCTGAAAGGTTTGGAGAGCGGGTATGAGTACTGCACCAAGAGCACCAGCAGCTCGAGTGGATCAGTTCTTTACAGTCGCAGAAGCTCGATTCGACCGCTGGCGCTCGCTGCTTCAATCAGCGCGCTTGTGGGAAGCTGTCGCAGCCCGGCAGCCTTCCGAAAAAGAAAAACAACAGGAGGCAACGTCGGCCACCTTTCAAGAACTGCGTCAGTGGGAGGATTTTTTTGCTTATCCTGGGGGTGCGCTGCTAGGAACGCTTGGCGAACGTATCTCTTCAGGTGATGCGACGGGAACGGCTCATCTGGCGCAATCCATCAGCACCGCTCTTCTCACACACTCCTATCGCACGAATCTCGCCGATTGGGAAGGCGAGGATCAGCCCGCGATAGGTTTGTCTGAGCGCGTGCCCGGAGCCGCCGAAGAAGTTCAATACCGCCCTTATTTCGAAGTGTTGATGGTGAGCCCCGCTCGTGCCGCAACGTGGTCAGACTTGGGCCAAGAACTGCGCAAACTGCGCAGGCCCCAGGACAAGTTCATCTACGAGCCAGTTTTTGTTGGCAATTTCGAAGATGCTGTTCTGGGGGCCATCCTCAACGGCAGCATAGAAGCCGTTGTCATTTATGAAGGCATTTCCTTTGCTTCGTCACATTACAGTCCAGTCTTGCGCGAATTTCTTACCGCGCATCTGGCTGCCAGCAATATTAATAAAGATGTCGGCCAATTTGGTTTGGCGCTTGCCCAAGGATTGAAGCAGCTTCGTCCCGAACTTGATGTTTATTTCCTGAGCGACCGAGAACCGGAGAAGCTTGCCGGTGACGTCCGAGGGGCCTGCATCCGCCGTGTCTTCTATCAGGTGGAGGAGCCTCTCGAACTGCATCTGAGCATCCTCGACGGCATCGCAGATAGGTACAACACCCCTTACTTCGATAACTTGCAGAAATACGCGCAAAGGCCTATAGGCACGTTTCACGCGTTGCCTGTCGCGAGAGGCAAGTCGATTTTTAAATCGAATTGGATTCGTGACATGGGCCAGTTCTACGGACTAAACCTCTTTCTTGCGGAGTCCTCCGCGACAACTGGCGGTCTCGACAGCCTGCTGGAGCCCACTGGAAACATAAAACTCGCTCAAGAGAAGGCTGCACGGGCATTTGGAGCAGACCGCGTTTTTTTCGTAACGAATGGCACTTCGACGTCGAACAAGATGGTCGAACAGGCACTGCTGGCCCCTGGCGACATCATGTTGGTCGATCGCAACTGTCACAAGTCCCACCATTACGGAGCGGTGATCGCCGGCGCGCTTCCCCTTTACGTAGAAGCTTACCCGCTTACGCAGTACTCCATGTATGGGGCAGTGCCGCTGCGAACCATCAAGAAAGCTCTACTCGACCTAAAGGCTGAGGGGAAGCTGGACCGGGCCCGGCTTTTGGTGCTTACAAACTGCACCTTCGATGGACATATCTATAACGTTGAGCGGGTCATGGAGGAGTGCCTCGCAATAAAGCCCGACTTGATATTTCTCTGGGATGAGGCATGGTTTGGGTTCGCAAGATGGAGCCCCTTCTACCGCCGGCGCACGGCGATGGGGGCTGCCGCTATTCTTGAGCGCAAGTTCAAAGATCCCGCTTACCACCGGGCATACAAAGAACAAGAGAAAAAACTCGGCGCAAATCCTACAGATAAGGCGCTCTTGGAGACTCGACTCCTCGCAAACCCCGAAAAGGTTCGCCTGCGTGTGTATCAGACAAACTCTACGCATAAGTCCATGTCCTGCTTACGACAGGGCTCGATGGTGCTCGTAAAAGATCCGGACTATCACACAGTAGAAGAACAGTTCCACGAAGCTGTCTTCACCCACGCCTCCACTTCACCCAACCTGCAGATCATTGCCTCGCTGGACGTTGCAAGGCGGCAGATGGAACTCGAGGGCTATGAACTGGTCAATCGGGCCATCCAGTTGGCGCTGGATGTTCGTCGCGAAGTGAATTTTCACCCGCTAATCTCCAAGTATTTCAGGGTATTGGGCGCGGACGAAATGGTTCCCGCCGAGTTCAGGAATTCGGGGTTCGTCGATTACCTGGCGCCAGGAACGAACTGGGCAAAAGCGGTGGACGCTTTCCGGGAAGACGAGTTTGCGCTGGATGTCACGCGACTCACGCTCGTCTGCGGCTCGGCTGGATTCGACGGCACGCAATTCAAAAACATGCTGGCAGCTGATTACGACATCCAGCTTAACAAGACTTCGCGAAACAGCGTTTTGCTGCAGACAAACATTAACAACACGCGCAGTGATATCGCACAGCTCATCAAGGTGCTTGTCGAGATTTCACAGGCGATCGAAAAGAAGCTCGCGGACGGAGGGAGTCCAGCCCAGGTGGCGTTTGCCGCACGCGTTAAGTCCCTCATGACGGATGTTCCCAACCTTCCGAACTTCACATCGTTCTTCAACCGTTTCCGAGAGGACCCTTCGAGCATAACGAGAGAAGGGGATATGCGCTCGGCATTCTTTGCAGCGTACCGCGAAAATCAGTGCGAGCACCTAAAGCTGTTCAGCCCGGAGATCGATAAGCGTTTGAAGGACGGGCCCGACCTGGTTTCGGCGAACTTCGTGATTCCGTATCCTCCGGGATTTCCAATTATGGTTCCTGGCCAAGTCATCGATGCGGAAACAATTGGGTTCATGCGCAAATTGGACGTCAAGGAGATTCACGGTTACACCGCTTCTCTCGGGCTAAAGCTGTTAAATCCCGCGTTTTTCAAATCCGCAAAGCCACAGGCCGATGAAGCTACGCACGCAGCAAAAGCTGCCAAGAGGAAGTCAGCGGCGGCTGACTAGGTTCGAGAGCCGATGCGCAAGACGGACTCGGTTTTGAGAATTGCTGACGAAGCATTCCTGAGGAGCTAAACAATGGGCATGTTGGCTTGGTTTGCGGCGACCCTTCGACAATATCCGGAGATCGCCATCTTTCTCGCTCTGGCGTTGGGCTACTACTTCGGTAAATTCACTTTCAAGGGTATTGGATTGGGATCGGTCACCGCTACCCTGCTGGCCGGTGTATTGATCGGACAGATAGGTATTACTATCTCTCAGCCGCTCAAAGCGTTTGTCTTCTTGATGTTCTTGTTTGCTGTTGGCTACGGCGTTGGCCCTCAATTTGTCCGGGGTGTCGCCAAAGATGGCCTACCTCAGGCAATTTTTGCCGCAGTGCAATGTGCGTTCTGCCTTTTAGTCCCCGTCGCGATATGTAAGTTCGTCGGCTACGACTTGGGCTACGCATCTGGGTTTTACTCGGGGTCTCAGACCATCTCCGCAGCGATGGGCCTTTCGACCGACGCCATCAACCGGCTTGGTTTGGCTGCCGACGAAGCTAAGCGGCTGCTCGACTCCATGCCTATCGCCTACGCCGTGACGTACATGTTCGGCACCGTCGGGTCAGCGATCGTGATCGCTCTGATCTGCCCGGCGCTGTTAAGAATGAATCTTCCCGCAGCCTGTAAGGAATACGAGGAAACGCAGGGAGGCACCAAAGATCTTGGCGGCGCCGGCTCCGCCTGGCACCGTTGGGAAATGCGCGCGTTTCGCGTGCAGCCTGGCGGCAAGGTCAACGGTCTCCGTGCCGTCGAGGCCGAGGCGTTAGTACCGAATGCGCGCGTCTTTGTTCAGCGTCTTCGTCGCCACGGGGTCATCGAGGAAGCCACCGCGGACACGGTATTGCGTGAGGGCGATGTGGTAGCGGTCGCAGGTACTCGCGAGGCGCTGGTGAACATCATCGGCGAGCGCGTCAAGCTGGCCGCGGTCGGAAGCGGCCGCGATTCGGTCGTGAACATGAGCAATGTCTCTATTGAAGTGGATGACCCCGAGTTGCTCAGCGTGCCAGTAGAAGGTGTTGATGCCTACGTGACCAAGAAAGAAGTTGACGGCAAGACTCTTGCAGAAATCGCCCAGCTGCCCGCCTCTCGCGGCGTTTTTCTCCGGAAAATTACGCGCGGTGCGACCGCTACATCCATTCCAATCCTGCCCAATACGAAAATCTACCGAGGCGACATTCTTACCTTGGTGGGCCGCACGCAGGACACCACCGCCGCTGCCAATATGGTGGGCGTCGCAGATCGGCCAACAGATATCTCCGACGTCGCGTTCATCGGTGCAGGGATCACCTTGGGAGCCTTGGTAGGTGCGCTCGTCTGGAAGATTGGCGGCATACCGCTGACCCTGTCGACTGCCGGAGGCGCGCTCATCGCGGGGCTCGTGCTTGGTTGGCTACGCTCGACGCGCCCATTCTTTGGACGGATACCATCGCCCACCGTCTGGTTCATGAATTCGGTCGGCCTCAATATTTTCATTGCCATAGTTGGTATCTCTGCTGGTCCAGGTTTCGTGAACGGCCTGCGGACACAAGGCATCAGCCTTTTTCTCTGGGGGGCCTTAGCCACGACTTTGCCCCTCATCTTCGGCCTTTACATCGGCAAATACATTTTCCGTTTCCATGACGCAATTTTGCTCGGCATCCTCTCCGGGGCGCGCACGACGACTGCTTCGTTGGGCCTCGTTTGCGATCGGGCGCAAAGTCAGATTCCCGCGCTGGGTTACACCGTTACTTACGCCGTTGGAAACACGCTGCTCACGATCTGGGGTATGGTTCTCATCGTTTTGATGGCGAGGGGACACTAAAAGGAGACGACCATGGACGTATTGGAGCTTCGTAACTTCGAATCGCTCAGCCCGTTCGAAATCAAAGACGAACTGATCAAGCTTGCCAAAAAGACCTCGCGGACTACGCAGTCGGCATTCCTAAACGCCGGCCGCGGTAATCCCAACTGGATTGCCACCACTCCGCGCGAGGGTTATTTCCTGCTCGGTCAGTTCGCAATTACCGAGAGCAAGCGTGTGATGGACCATCCCGCCGGCATTGGGGGAATGCCGCAGCTCCAGGGGATCGCGGGTCGTCTGGAAGCGTGGCTCGCGAAGCACTCAGATATGCCCGGGGCATCGTTTCTCAAGGAGATGGTGGCGTTCACGGTAAAGAAATTTGTGTTCGAGCCGGATGCGTTCGTTCACGAACTTGTGGACTCAATTATCGGGGACAATTACCCAGTTCCCGACCGCATGCTGGTCCATAACGAGCGCATTGCGCACGAGTACCTAATGTGGGCGATGTGCGGGAATCCGCGGCCGAGTGGCAAATTTGATCTCTACGCCGTCGAAGGCGGGACTGCGGCGATGTGCTACATTTTCAAGTCGCTGAAAGCCAATCGCCTGCTGCGGCCCGGGGACACGATTGCCCTCGGCACGCCCATTTTCACGCCCTACCTCGAAATGACTCATCTCGAAGACTACGCCCTAAGCGTCGTCAACATTCAGGCCCCGCAAGAAAATCGCTTTCAGTTCACGGATGCGGAGATCAGGAAGCTCGAGGATCCAAAGATCAAAGCGTTCTTCGTCGTGAATCCGGGCAACCCCACCGGCGTCGCACTGAGCAAGGACACCATCCACAAAATTGCGAATTTGGTGAAGTCGAAGCGCCACGATCTTATGCTTCTGACCGATGACGTTTATGGAACATTTGTCCCGGAGTTCCGGTCTTTGCTCGGTGAGCTGCCGTACAACACGATCGGAGTCTATTCCTATTCGAAGTATTTCGGCGCCACTGGCTGGCGCCTGGGGGTCATCGCCATTCACGAAGAGAACATCTTCGACCAGAAGATTGCCAAGCTACCTGACGCCGAGCTGAAAGCGCTCGACAAACGCTATGGGCCGCTAACCCTCGATCCACGCAAGATCAAGTTCATTGACCGAATTGTGGCTGACAGCCGCGATGTAGCATTAAACCACACGGCGGGGCTTTCTCTGCCTCAACAAGTTATGATGAGCCTGTTTTCTGTCGCTGAGATGATGGATGGAGCCAAGCTTTATCAGAAGGCTTGTATGGAGATCGTGCATCGGCGTGCCAAAGCAACGATCGAAGGCTTGGGCATCGAGCTTTCCCCGAACCCGCTTTACGACGCCTACTACGGTTTGATTGACTTCGAATTCTTTGCACGCAAGAACATAGGCGAAGATGCCGTTGAATACCTAAAGAAGAATGTACACCCGCTCGATCTTGCATTTCGCCTGGCCGAGGATCACGGAATCGTGTTGCTAAACGGCGGCGGCTTCGAGGCCCCGGAATGGTCGCTGCGAGTCTCCCTGGCCAATCTGAATGACGAGGTTTACGAGGAAATCGGTCGAGGTGTTCGCTCCATTGCGCGCGGCTACCGACACGCATTTGAGGCTTCGAAGGGCGCTGAGAGATCTCAAAAGGCGGCCGCGCGATAGTTCGCGCTCCTGCCGCTGCAACTCTATCGGAAGCCTTGCAAGCGAAGGCCAGAACTCATAAATGTATCCTTACTATAAGTTGTCTGACACGAACGAATAGGACTACACATGGAGTGGCTAGGCAGTGTGTTCGCGAAATACCCGGAAATGGCCGTATACCTGGCCATCGGTATTGGATATCTCATCGGACAGTTAAAGTTTCGCGGCGTTGGCTTGGGTGTAGTGACAGGCTCTTTGCTTGGAGGAATTTTTATCGGGAACTTTTTTCACGTGCCCGTTTCTGACCAAGCGAAAGCGATGCTCTTCCTGCTGTTTCTTTTTGGAATCGGGTACTCCGTAGGACCGGGGTTTTTTAGCAACCTTAGGGGAGAGGGCTGGCGATGGGCGGTGCTCGGTGTGTTTGTACCGGTCATAGGCCTTATAACTGCGTATGCGGTGGCACATTCCTTGAAGCTCGATCCCGGGTACTCCGCCGGGTTGCTTTCGGGGTCTTTGACTGAATCTCCCGCAATCGGAACTGCAAGCGAGGCTATCCGAGGCTTGTCGGTGCCTGATGAGCAAAAGCTGCAATGGATTGGTCATGTCGCTGTTGCGGACGCGATTTGCTACATCTTTGGCACCTTGGGCGTGATCCTGGTTTGCGGTAGTTTCGGACCTAAGCTGTTAGGGATCGATTTGCGGGCGGAATCACGAAAAGTAGAAGAAAAGCTGGGAATAAAACACACGAAGCTCGGAGTTTCTTTGGCGTGGCAGCCGATCGGCTATCGCGCGTATACGATTCGTCCAAAAGGCCGTGTCGTTGGGAAGACCATCGCGGAGGCCGAGAAGTCCGTGCCCAGCGCGCGTCTCTTCGTGGAGCGGATTCGGCGCGGCGGCGAAATTTTCTGGCCTCTTCCCACAACCGTCCTGGAGGCGGGAGACACAGTTGCGGTTCTTGGGCGGACTGAGGCTTTGATCAATCTGCTTTCTTCTTCATCAGTGGAGGCAACCGATCCGGAACTACTCGAGATTCCGGTGGCCGCCTACGGCCTATATGTCACTAATAAGAAGGTTGCGGGGAAGACCCTGGGCGAAATGGTCAAAGAAATCGATGAGGCGCGCGGCGTCTTGTTGCGTGGCATTAGGCGGGGAGACCAATCCATTCCGATCGGGCCGGGCACAACCATCGAGCGAGGCGATACCCTGCAGGTAACCGGCTCAGAGGCCGCAGTTGAAAGACTGGCTCCTCTGGTGGGAAGGGTTATTAACCCAACGGAGGAAAGCGATTTTGTTGTGCTGGGGATGGCGGTATTTCTGGGAGTCTTGATCGGCGCCATTTTGACCATACCCATAGGCCATCTGAGAATAGCCCTAGGCACCAGCGTGGGAACGCTCCTCGCAGGCGTTCTTGTGGGTTGGCTGCGATCCGTGAAGCCGTGGTTCGGAAGAATGCCGGACGCCGCGATTAGTTTCATGAAGTCGATGGGACTGGCTGCCTTTGTGGCCATGGTCGGGCTAAAGGCAGGTCCCATCTTTATTAGCGCCGTGAAGGAATACGGGTACATCCTTTTCCTTGGCGGCATCGTCGTGACTCTTGTGCCTCTCATTACGGGCCTCTTTCTCGGCCGCTACCTCCTGAAGCTAAACCCGGTGCTGTTGCTCGGCGGCCTCGCTGGCGCTCAAACCATGATTGCAGGCGTCGCTGCCGTGCAAGAGAAGTCCGACAGCCCAGTGGCCACGCTTGGTTACTCTTACACCGTCGCTTTCGGACATATTCTTCTAACGACCTGGGGCACGATCATCGTTTCTCTCATGTCGTAAAGGGAATGAAGGATGCAACAAGGTCTGAGGCATGCGATCCGTAAAGGGCCTGTGATAGAGGTTCTTTAGGAGCGCCTTATGTGGCGAAGACGACGGCTCTTGTTGATATTTCTGTTTTTCTGCGGCCTTCCGGTTTTCGTTGTGGTGCACGCCGCCCAGAATCGGACCCTCGTTCTAACAGGACATCCTGGAGAGCTTCCCGTGGTGGAGATGGGCGGACGGTCATATGTCGATATAGAAGCGTTGACCCGGCTCGCAAATGCCTCGCTCAGCTTTAGAGGGAATCAGATTGTGTTGACCTTGCCAACAGCAGGAGCGAGTACTTCAGCCAATAATCCCGATACGGGCACGTCCGTAGCCTCAGGATTCTCCAAAGATTTCCTGAAAGCTGGACTCGAGGAAATGACAGTGATCCGGGAATGGCGAAGTGCGTTGATTAACGCAATTCGGCAGGGACATCCGGTGACGGAAGATTGGATGGGAACCTTTCGTGCGCAAGCCCAGCGGAACCTCCGGCTGGTTTCGCTGGCAGCATCAAACGAAGCGGACCGGAATGCGCTCCAATTGCTTAACAACGAGTTCAACAACATGAAACAGCTGAGCGATAGATTCGTGCAAGCTAATAAATCGCGGACTTACGTCTCACCAAATGCGTTAGAAAGTGACCCACTAGACCAGAAAATTCTGGACTGTGGCCATTCCCTGGCTGCCATGGTTTCAAACAATCAATTCGTGGACGACGGCTCATGTCACTGATGGTCCGGGGCGCAACGCCTCAGCGCGCCCAATGAATGTTTCTCCAGCGTTATTGCGCCCGCAAAGACTCCGAAAGGCTAATTAGATTCTGAGGTGCCACGCGAATAGCGCCGCTGCGTGGGCTGTCAATGTCAGATATCAGAAAGAAGGCTATGGACGCCACAACCGGCACGATCAGCAGGGTCCGCCAATCCCTTCCATGCGCACCATAGCCGATGAGCACGTTACAGCTAATGGCGATCGCCGCCATCATCCCCCGCGCTGGAACGGGGATACGATTCCACCAGGCTGCTTGTGTATAACCTTGTGAATTCAACACGTCGTTCATGCCGGAAGCCACGAGGGCAACCACTGGTGTAGGGTGTGCCTCCGCCGACGGCCGGATTGTGGGCCACAATTGGTTTTGAAGTTCGGCTGTGTCTGCATTGATCTTCGCAAGGTCGTTCCGGTCGCGAGTCGCATAAAACAGTACGCACTCCCAGATACCTTTTCAGTAGCAGACGAAGTCTCGATGCGTCACCAGCGGGAAGCAAGTCCGCCCGCGCATACTCTGTACCGATCGCGTTGGATTCAGCCTCCTCGTAACTCTTACGTTGGGCATACCGGCTAGTGGCCATAGAAAAGCTGAAACCTATGAGCAGGCCGAGAAGAGTTAGGGTTGCATTTAGCACTACATTAAAATCGTCCCGTTCTTCCTCGTTCAGCGTATGCACCCTAATGCGAAGCGTATCACCGATGAAAGCGGCCAGCAGCGAAACAGCAAACGACAAAGCAAACACGAGAAGGGGCAAGTTCATGAGAACCATGTGCATCAGGCTCTTACGGCCTGCCTAACCAAGAGTATTGCCAGGCCAGAGAGACATTTTGAAAGTTCCCTCCATACCTGATGTACGCCCCATTGCTGTAACTGAATTTAACCGACTGATGGCTGTTTAAAGGGATCGAGGCAGTTCCGCCGACCCGCGAATTCCTTTGAAGAGTGCTGGAGTTCTCTACGCCATTTAAGCTCGTGGCGCCCCCAAACCAATAATTGCCATCGAGCGAGACCCAAAACCTGGGCCTAAAACCGTAGCTGAGGTGTCCCTCGAAGGAGCCGATTGGTCTTTGCGTCTGCGTGTTGGTGCCGGGCGAGAATTGGTTGTGGGAGAAGAACTCGGGGTTCGTGGTGTAGAACCAGGCTCCCCCATAGGCATCCAGGATCCAATGTCCCCAGCGATGAGAATAGCCAAGCTCAGGTTTGCAGGCCCAGCGGTTGGCGCCGAAATTTATCAGTTTCGTCGGGTCGTATTGGCCCGTCTGAGGCACCAGCTTGAAACTGATACCGAGAATAGTCTTCTGTTGCCATTTCCCGAATTCGGCGACGCTCATTGCTCGGCCACCTATTAGGTTCACCGAAAACCGGAAAGTGGTCGGCAACAGGCCGGAACGATAGGCGTGTACCTCCGCGCCCACCGCGGTGCCCCGGAAGTTCCCAACGCCATAGGGCAAGGAGGCCGCGAAGTTTGCTGTGCGGCCAAAAAATTTCAGGGAACGGGAGTAATTAAAAATGACCACTTGGGCCCCCGCAATCGCGCCCGTGATTGGGGCTGTGCCTTCAGAGAGAAAGGTTCCGTCGAAAAGGGAATACGTCAGCGTAACCGCATTGGAATGAATGGGTGTTATCAGATAGGCGCGAGGAGCGAGATCCTGCGCATGAGAAACGCCGGGGGCGAGATAAACACAAAAAAATAAAGCGATTCGGGACCATCCTGCACTCAGGAGTCTCACCATCGAAAGCTAAGGAGCCTGGAGAGGAATAACACCTGTAAGTATTGACAGTTCTCTCTGCTTGCGGGGACGAAGAAAGTATTGTGCGTCTCAACAATTCGCCACCCCGTGCGAGATGAGTTCGGAAGCGAGGCGCCCGCCCCGCGTGTGCGCTTGTGGAGATTTCAATCATGGATAAAACTGCGGAAGCAATGCGTCTTGAGGAGGCGCGCGTTCAGGGTATTCCATGGAGAAAATGGGGACCGTACCTGAGTGAACGTCAGTGGGGCACGGTTCGAGAAGATTACAGCCAAGACGGCAATGCGTGGGCCTACTTTACTCACGATCAGGCGCGCTCGAGGGCATACCGCGGGGAGAGGACGGGCTCGCAGGCATTTCCGACGACAACCAGCATCTCTGTTTTGGCCTGGGCCTGTGGAACGGCAGAGATCCGATTCTGAAAGAACGCCTTTTCGGACTGACGAACAGCGAAGGAAATCACGGCGAGGATGTGAAGGAATACTACTTCTATCTCGATAGCACGCCAACCCATTCCTACATGAGGTACCTCTACAAGTACCCGCAGGCGGAGTTCCCGTACCGAGACCTGGTGGAGACAAGTCAGCGCCGCTCGCGCCAGGAACTTGAGTACGAACTGCTCGATACCGGAGTATTCGATGGTGACCGATACTTCGACGTTTTTGTGGAGTACGCGAAAGAAACTCCGGAAAACCTCTTGATCAGAATCACGGTCTTCAACCGCGGGCCCGAACAAGGATCCTTATATATGCTGCCCACGTCTGGTTCCGAAATACCTGGACCTGGAGAAATGATGTTCTCCGTCCTGTGTTGCAAAAAGTGCCTACTGGCGCGAGCATCAGTGTAATCTCCGCTTCACATCCTGCGTTAGGGGACCGCTTCTTGTAGCGACGGAACTGCCAGGCTGCTCTTCACCGAGAATGACGAATAACGAACGTCTTTTTCATGCGCCAAACCAAACGCCCTATGTCAAAGACGGCATAAACAACTACATCGTGAATCGCGACGAAAGCGCCGTCAACCCTCAGAACATTGGCACGAAAGCGGCCGTCAGCTATCGGTTAACTTTGGAGGCTGGGCAGTCTCAAACGATTCGTCTCCGGCTCAGCGACGCTGCCCCGAGGCTGCCTGGACCAGGAAAAAGAAACCAATTCGCGCCGTTCGGGGCAGAGTTCGACGCAGCTTCTAAAAGACTCAACCGCCCTTTGGCAACACCCCAAGATTCCCCAGAAAACGGAGTGCCAAGGCATCCTTGCCATTTCACGATTTCCGGCTGGCAAGGGCTAAAACTTCTCGGTCACAAAGTGTCTTTCTCGCAGCGGAGCCTGATCGTCATAACTGTCTTTGGTCTTGCGCTTCGGCAATTTAATTTTGTCGCGCGGAACCTTACTGTAAGGGACCCTGCTCAACAGATGTGAGATGCAGTTAAGCCTGGCTCTCCTTTTGTCGTCCGAACGAACGATGTGCCATGGTGCATGGCGGGAGTCAGTAGCCTTCAGCATCAGGTCGCGTGCCCGGGAATACTCGTACCAGCGGCGAAAAGACTCCAGATCCATTGGGCTAAGTTTCCATTGGCGCAGGGGGTCCTTAATGCGTGCCTCAAATCGGCGCTGTTGTTCTTTCTTCCCAACCTCCATCCAATATTTGATGAGAATAATCCCGGCATCTACGATGTACTTCTCGACAATGGGACACAGCTCTAGGAACCTGCGGTGCTGTTCGTCCGTGCAAAAACCCATCACGTATTCCACGCCAGCACGGTTGTACCAACTCCGATCGAAGATGACGATCTCTCCTGCAGCAGGGAAGTGCTGCATGTAACGCTGCATATACATCTGGCCTTTCTCCCTGTCGGAAGGAGCCGGCAAAGCCACGAGGCGGAACACGCGGGGACTAACCCGTTCGGTAATCGCGCGAATTGTACCCCCTTTGCCGGCGGCGTCGCGTCCCTCGAAGACGACAATCACGCGTAAACCCTTGAATTTGACCCACTCTTGAAGCTTACATAGTTCGGCTTGCAGTCGGCTGAGTTCTTTTTCGTAACTCTTGCGCTTCAAGCGTTGGTTACCATCACCGGCTTCCTTGTTTCCCATTGGGGATCACTCCCTCCGCTATGACGCACGACGAAGCCCTTCAATCGTTAGTGCTCGATTTCACTGACGCTCACCGAGACAGCTTGTAGGCTCTGATAAGCCCTGATTACCTCGCGAAACGTCGGATAGATGGGAATCTTGCGGTCTTGGGGAGCACGCTGTCGGGACTCGGCCCAAAGACGCCACTCCGTTTGTCGACCGGCTGCAGCCAGAAGCACGCCACGCTCCCTCAACGTATCCGCAATTTCTTCTACCGTGTAAAGCCCGGTGGCATCGACAAGCGTGATCGGCAGCATGTCAAGCACGATCCATTTCAGGGATGGGCCCGCAGCATCCGCTGCCGCTATCACGGAGCGTTTAAAGAAAGGCGCATTGAAGAACACAATGGGAGCATTGAAACGCAATAGCATCAGTCCGGGCACCGTGACAGCCTCGGGATGGCGCTCGAGGGCATGAAAGCCTGGGTAATCCTCCACTTCGCCAAGGATTTCGATCTTTGGACGAGACACGACCCTTATGAAACGCAAGATCGCCAAGACGACGGCAACCAAAATGGCCTGCATTGAACCGACCGCGACTACGCCGACTGTGGCCAGGATGGACAAAGCGAACTCGCGGCGATCAATCTTGTAAATTGTGCGCAAAGCTGGAATGTCGACGAGAGAAAGTGCCGCTTTCACCAGGACGGCACCGAGAGCCGCGACGGGGACATACCGGAGAGGTCCCGTAAAAAGCACCAGTACGACAGCGATCACGGCAGCCGCTACAAGTCCGGTCACTTGCGTCCGGCCGCCCATCGCATCATTTACGGCGGTACGAGAATCCGCACCGCTCACGGCAAAACCTTGAGAAAGTGCTGAGGCAATGTTGGCTGTGCCTAGTGCAGCGAATTCCCGGTCGGCGTCTACGTCGTACCTGTTCTTCGAGGCAAAACTGCGTGAGGTTAGCATCATGCTCGAAAAGGTGACCAGCGCGAGCCCGGCAGCGTCTCCGAGAAGGCTTGGAATCACTGCGAGGGGAAAGTGCGGAAGCTTCAGCACAGGAAGCCCAGCGGGCACCTCACCTACGGTCTTGACTCCTTGTGCTTCTAGACCGAGAAGCCGGACGGCGAGCCCAGCCAAAATCATTGCAAGCAGTGCTGCAGGAATTGCGCGAAACAAGCGGGGAACGATCAGCAGGACCAAAAATGTACCTAGACCAACGGCAAGTGTAGTCCAATGCGTAGCACCGAGTTTCGCGATGAATTCGATCAGCCGCGGCACGATGCCTCCGGCAGTTATGGAGTAACCAAAGAGTTTGCCGATCTGCCCAAGAAGAATGCTGAGCGCAATTCCGTTCAAGAACCCCACAAGGATGGGCTTCGACAAGAAATCCGCCAGCGCACCGAGCCGGAGAAAGCTCGCACCGATACACAGTACTCCGGCAAGCAGGGCTAACGTAACGGATAGCGATTGGTAAAGGTTTTGATTGCCGGAGGCGAGCGGCGCCACCGCCGCTGCCACCAAGGCACAGGTGGCAGCGTCTGGGCCGACGATTAGTTGTCTGGAGGTTCCAAAAATCGCATAAGCAAGCAGTGGGAGGATGCTTGAGTATAAGCCCACCGCGGGATTAAATCCTGCGAGTTCCGCGTAGGCCACACCCACCGGCAATGCTACTGCGGCTACAGATACTCCGGCAAAAACATCGTGCGACAGGTCACTTCGCCGATAATTCAAAAGCTTTGCGAGGCCCGGCGCAATTTTCCCGACATATGATGTTCGAGCAATTTGAGTTAGACGCGTACCCCTGCTCATCGGCGCTGTCTTAATGAGGACTCTCGGCTCACAACTGATGCTAAGCAGCGATCTGGCTATGCGCAGAGCCCTACCGGTCTGCGTCCACCTTCACGAAGCTGTACTTAGCGCTGAATTGGATTCGGGGCGCATTTGCCTTTAACCCGCTTTGCTCCATCACCCAGCCGTAGAGAAACTCTGCGCCTACGTTGAGTGATCCATAGGGGTTCCAGATTATGTTCGAACCAGTGTATGTGGCGTGGTTGTATGTTGCCGGAGCCGCTGCCGCGAAGAGCGCGGTATTGTCCACTGCAGCATACGAGTAAATCGCACTGGAACGCAGCTTCTTCAACCAATAGTGCTGATAGGCTGCCTCAACTCCCACCGCGGGAGTAGCCTTCAAGCTTGTGGCCGATTTTGGCTCTGCATCGATCCCTAGTCCGGAAGTGTCCTGGAGATACCGAGAAATCCCATCCCCGGCCGCCACAGCAAAGATTACGTTGTCCTTGCCGAAAGTTTTCACACCAGTGGACACGTTCACGCCCCACCCAAAAACAGAAGCCGTTCTTGCGGTCGGGGTGGTTGCAACAAAAGCCGCGATGGAGCGAAAAACCGCCGCAACCTGGAAGTGTCCCCGCTCGAATTCCTTTCGCACGCGGATCGCTCCATCGGGGCTAGGAGCATTAGGCTGGGATGTGAATTGCGGAGTCTTGAAGGTTATGTCAGAGCTGGGCTTTTCGACGGAGATATAAAATGTCGTGCTGGGAGTCAACGCAAACCCGTAGCGGAACTGCGGGTTGCGGATGCTGACCATACCGTTGGGTCCCTGGAAGTCCAATGTGTCAGGGAATCCGTCGGGGTCCATGAAGTTTGAAAATGTCTGACCAATCAGGACGTTCCGAGCTTGCGCGTAAGCGTGACGCAGGCGAGGCGTAGTTGCAGTTGTTCCAAACAGATCGCCCTCAACATAGAAGCGCACATCGCCAAGCTGAGTACTTGGAATCCTAAAATCAAGACTGAGTCGTGTCGGACGGATCGATACAGTTGCGTTGTTCACGCCTACTACCGCAGGGATGGGGATCGAAGAGGGGATGAAAGACTCGGCGTTTCCCGCAGGCTTGAGATCGTAGATGAAGTCGGTCTTGAAGTAGCCGCCGATCTTGAGGATGGTTTGGGTTCCTGGCAAGCGGAAGAATCCCTTGTACTTCGGATCGAGAGGAACGTTATCAAAGCGAGCAGCAGCAAAGCTATCCTCTGAAAATGTCCTATAGGTTGCCGTTGCATCCCCCACTTGCTTGGAAGGGGCAGCTTGAGCCGGAGGGTGAGTGCTTTGAATGGTTCCCTCTTGCATGGCGGAAGGGGCTGCCGGGGGAGTGGCAGCCTCGGTCGACTTGGTGCTCTCCAGTTCGCCAAGCCGGGCTTGTAGCTTGCTCATCTGCTCACGCAATTCATCCAGCTGCTTGCGCAATTCCTGCACGTTTTGATTGGAAGAATGGGATTGAGGAAAAGCACCGGTGGGGGCCAAGACAGCAGTAAACAAAGCGACTGCCATATATATGAATCGTGGATTCTTCATTTGGCCATTTCTTCGAGTTCTTCCCATCATGAGCTCCTCACGTGGAACGAGTTTCCACCTGTATTCCAGCCTGCGTGGCATCTCCTGAACGCTCAACTGTCACTTCTTACAGGCAAGATTGAATGGGGCGAGACTGTTTGGCCCGACATCGCCACTGTCAGAACCAACTACTGTGATTCCCCTAGTCCAGCATCGAGGCTCGACCGGATTGCTGAGGGCTCAGGTAAGTTCTAAATGCTATAGAAGGGAAGACATCCTAAGGCCTAAGACGGTGGAAACAATGAGCAGCGTCCTCGTGGTAGAAGACTTCGCGCCCTTTCGTGCATTCGTGTCAGGTTTGCTTCGAGAAGAGCTGGCCTTCCAAGTCGTAAGTGAAGCCTCGGATGGGTTCGAGGCAGTTCGTCGCGCGAGAGAATTGAATCCGGATTTGATCCTCCTGGACATCGGGCTTCCTGGGCTGAACGGAATCGAAACAGCTCGGCGGCTTCGAGAAATGGCCCCAAGATCGAGAATCGTCTTTCTCACGCTGGAAGGCTCTGCGGAGGTAGTAGAAGAGGCGCTCGGCACAGGTGCACTTGGTTGTGTCCACAAATCACGGGCTCGCAACGATCTGGTCCCAGCCATTGCCACCGTCCTCGATGGCAAACAGTTCGTCGGTAACGCTTGTTGCTAGACTTTGGGTTCAGTGATTCCGTCAAGCTGAGGGATGAACGGAATAACCGGCCGCCACTTCAGGAAGCCGCGCGTGTCATGTTCCCGCGTGCGCAGCCTTAGTAGCGCCGAGGTTCAACGGAACGGTGGCGCGAATTACAGTTCCTTCCGCGAGGTGGGAATCAACAGAAAGCTTGCCATGGACCGGTTTAATCCGTTCGTTCATGCTGGTAAGGCCGAGGCCGTGTCCCGTCATTGCCTCTTCGCGATCAAAACCGACTCCGGAGTCACGCACAGTCAGCTCGATCTCGTTCGGTGTCCCCTTGAGCCGCACTTCGAAATGCTTTGATCCGCTATGCCTGAGGGCGTTCTGCTCCGGGTGAAACTCAACCTCCACTCCGTGCTCCTCGGATAGCTCCCTGCAGAAACTTGCGAAGGCTGTCACGAGGCCCAGGTATTGCAGTTTCGAAGAGCGTTGATGATGCGATAGAGCTTGGATATCGCTGCCTAGACTTGAGCGGGAATTGTGGATGGGCCCGGCCAAGCAAATTTAGATCTGGCTGTTTCAAAGGCGATGGGGCTCGCATGGCCACATGAAAATAGCGTGCTTCAACTCCGCGCTGAGCTCAACGCGTTCAACCATCCGCAGTTCGCAAATCCACACACGAATTTCAGCTCCTCCACTCTTCGCGTGATGAGTAGTACCTCCGTAAACCCGCGCGTCGGACAATTGGCTCTACGCTTGAGTTTCTAGGTCTCTAGGACTTTGTATCGTCAGCCCCGGAATAGGTTTCCCGATGCGGAAATATGAACTGCAAAAGCGGGGAAGATCCAAGACCGCCGGACGAGATCCCTTCCGGTGTTGTCGAGGCGTTCTCTCGGGGACTGGGCTCCATGTCGGCTCTGCTGGGCAAGATGACAAAAGACGGTGTGGCTTCCCCGAAAGGTCGAACCATCGATGACACCGGCGTCAGCTCGATAAGCAATTCATTATTGCTGTCTGGCAAGATGGACGGCAATCCACCATCTGTAGCTCTCGAAGAGAGACGAAACTCCAACGTGTCAGCTTCAAACACCAAATGCGCAATCTGACCATCCGCCATAATCACGCAATTCAGTTCTGCTGTGCCGCACGCGTTTCCAAGCAAAGGCTTATCATCAATAATGCCGGTCTGATCGCGGGTTAGCCGCAAGCGCACCAGGTCGTAGCTTCCAGCAGGAATTGCCAGTTCTTCGCTAGAATCATCGAATAAGAAATTCAGTTTCTCACTGAGCAATTTAACTTGGATCGGATGCTTGCCGGGTTCCGGAAGAAGCGGTTGCCAACTTGACGATTCGCCGACAGCATTCGCGCTCGAGTGAACTTCGACGCCACTCAGGCTCAAGACAACCACGCGAACACGATTGGATCCGGAGCACAGGTCGCACGAGCGGTTTAGCTGCACAACCAAGCGAATGGCACCCTTCGGCGAAGCAAGCTTGCAGGAGGGCGGATTGCTAATCACCGTGCCTGTCGTTCCGTTTGGCGGATTCCAGAATCCGAAGACGCAACTGTTTGCACAACCTGTGAAGAAAACCGACAAAAGTGCGAGGAGACTTGCGCTGCAACCCTTTGTATTGGCGGTGCCAAAAGCCAATCGCACCACGAGAGCTCCTTTTCAAACATAGACAACAAAAGCAAAGTCGGGATTTGGGCTAGAGTAATCGCAAAATTGAGGCTCGGGGAGGCCGCCCATTTGTCCTGAAACAATCAAGAAAACCGCGAGCCCGGGTGCCCGCTACTTTTTCACCTGCGGCGGATACTTTTTCAGAAGTTTTTCGACGGCCTTGTTGATGTTTTTCTGTTTTTTCTCCGGCTTCGCTTTGGGGTCTAGTGTTTTCGAAGCTGATCCTCTCCAAACCAACTGTTTTGCTACAGGATCATACATGCTCAAATCCAACTGCCCGACGTATACCGTGGACGTCGAGCCGTACGTTGTGGTTGTCGACATGCCGCCATAGCCATACCAGCCAGCCCCCCAGCCGGGGCCGTAACCCCAGCCGGTGTTATATGAGGTGAACTCTTTCTCCTGCCCCAGAGCAGTCTGATAGCCGACGTAAAGGTTGGCATCATCCGAGTCCGTTTTCGTCAGTCCTTTCGCGGAAAGTTGAGCGTCAATCGCGCTTGCGATCGCCCTCTGAGTGAGTTCATCTGGCAGTTCAGCGCCCTTGATTGGCACCCACTTATATGTTTTGTATTTCGAAAAGTCCTTTTCTTTGTCAAAGTCGTAGCGAATGTCCTGGGCTACTGTCGAACTTGCTCCCACCAACAGAAAAGCGATCAGCAAAAAGCCTGCCTTTTTCATTTCTTTATTCTCCTTCGAAGAATTTCCACTGACAGACGTAGCTGGACGTTACCAGTTGTCGTACGTGGGAGCCCACATTTTGTCTGGGTTGAAGACCTGCATGTCTTTGAAGATGCTGAGCGTATCTGGCCCCGCATCTTTTTGATAAACCGTCCCCTCGTGGCTAACGATGAAGGTTTTGACTCCTGTGACGCGGTATTCTGCCGGCGCAGCGGCAAGAGCAAATCCGCCGATCATCGCACCGTTCACAACAAAGTCCATTTTCCCAAGCGGTGCCGCCGGGCCCTGTCCTTTTAAGATTTTGAAGAAATAACCGTGATAAGGTTGACTTCGATTCGAATAGCCCTGCGCCAGAGCCTTCGCGACTCCTTCTCCAATGGGGCCGCCCCAGCTTCCATCAGAATTTTGCCAGGCAAGACCATCCCGCATTCCTGGTGAGCTGATGATCCGCTGCGCGTACTGATTCACTTCGGCGCCGTCATGCTTTTCCAGGGCGTATTCATGCTGCGCCTCCACATAACCGCGACATATCTGGATGGCATCCAGCTCATTGGCGCCTATGCGCCGTAGGAGAATCTCCTTACGACCTGCCTTGGTGTCGAAGGACCACTTGTCCCCCTTCTGAACAATGGGGATCGGGAGGGCCCAATCGTCCTTGCCGACGGAGAGTATTGCGCGCCTCGGATTTTTGGGATCGATGGCTATCTCGTTCTTTTCGCGCGCCTTTGCGGCAAATTCGGCAGCTCTATTCTTGTCTTGCACAGCATCTTCCGAGGCCACCAGATCCTCGCCATCGGCCCCAAGAAGTTCTTTGAGTGCGGGCAAATCGAAGCTTTCGGTAGCTTTGATCAGCGCTTCAACAGCCTCCTTCGGTGTTGCAAATGTTTTCTGCGCCGCCGCAGACGATGTGGGTGACGCCTGTTCAGAATCATTCGTGGCTCTCGAAACGGCCGCGACGCTGTAAATCAGCGCGAGCAACAAAACCACGGAAAATACCCTGCGCTCAAGAGGCTTCCGTTTTGTCGGTTTCATATTCTTGTCTTTGATCATGGACAGTCACCTCCGGCGCCCACCACCCCGTCCTCCACCACCGCCTCGGGCTCCCATACTGGAAGCGCCACGTGAACTGCTCGCCCGCGCACTGCTTCCGCTCATTCCCCCTGAGCCACCGCCGAAAGCGCCGCCACCTCTTGATGAACCACCTGACCCTGACGAAACACTTCGGTTACCCACGCGATCTCCACCACCGCCCCCGCCGCGATTTGCCCCCAAGCCGTTAGCCCCATCGGACCCTCGATTACCCGCGCCGGACTGCCGACCGCCGCCGCGGTCCATGCTGCCCGCCTGCGCACCCTGCCCGCGACCTCCCAACTGCCCTTGGTTCTGGCGAGCATTGGCCTGCCGATTGCCAATTGAATCTCCGCGGGCCGTGCCTCCGTACTTGTTCGCTGTGGCTCTGTTCGAATAAGGAGTGCCTCCGCGGTGCTTCGAATTGTGCTGCCAAGTGTTGCTGCCAGTTCGGTTGCCGCTTCTGTTTGAAATGTTGTTCTGCCTATTCGAGTTATTCACGAAAGTGTTGTTGTTATTGATGTTGATGTTGTTGTTGCTGCCCCACCCGCTGTTACAACACCATCCGCCTCCCCAAGCCGCCCCGATAGCCATACCAACGCCGAAAGAAATCGCCATGCCGGCGGCGTAATATCCAGGAGGAGGATAGGCAATGGGTGGGTAGGGGTATACCGGCGGCCCGTAAACAACTGTTGGCTCGTAACTGGGAACATACACGACATCGGGCTTCGCCTGCTCGACTACGATCACCTGCTTGTTTTCCACGACCTTAGTTTCCACCTTCATCTGATCGTTGGATTTTAGATTTCCCTTTTCTTGGGCTTTGGCACGCATTCGCTGTACGGCGTCCATTACGTCAGATTGTTGTGCAAGAACGGCGTTGCCGAGATCCGTGGTCCACTGGATGTCGTCCGCAAGCCGCTTAACGACATCGGGAAGCGCTGCCATTGATTGAATACTCGGATCCCACGGCTGCTTCATGACCGCCTCTTGCAAGGCCTTATCTTTGAGACCTGGATTCTTGGTCAGCCATTGTTGCAGCTGCATGATCTCGAGAGGATAGGTAGAAGCAGCCAGGACCTGCGCCAGAAGAGGATCCGGGTAAAGGGCAACGGGCGCAACCAGAGAATCTAATTGATCATTCGGAATCTTGGGAGCTTGCTCTTCGGGAGCACCAGCCTGCTGTGGCCCCAGGTTTGGTGCCGCCCCGGACATGCCCCCTGTAATTATTGCGATGGAGCACATCACTGCGGTTACCTGAGATCGTAAGCGTCGGACGAAGTTCGACATTTCGTCACCTTTACATTACTTATTAGCGAGTTCTGATGGATGGGAGTACTGGCAAAACTACCAGTCAAGCTTTGGACCGGGACGGGTGTTGGCCTTCAACCCTTCTCCCGTCGCAGCAAGACGGCAATCCAACCACCCGGCACGCGTCTGGCGTTGGGTAGGTTATGAAAAATGCACCCAGAATTCCTTAAAGACACGCGGGAATTTGCGAATAACCGCCGGCAAGTTGGCCGCCGAGTAGTGCATAACCACCGTGGCGTTACCGATCTGGGCGGCAATCAGCCGTGTGTGTTACACGATTTTTCGTGGCAATTGCGGCGGGAGAAGGTTGATCCGCGAGGCTGAGAGAATGGGCTCGCGGTGATGTGTCGAGTGTTTGGTTGGCGGTGCGCCTCGCGGATCTTGCGACTCAAACCGCCGTTGAGTCCTTTCCTGCGTGTTTCCGGGAATAGTAATCACGCGTTTGAGACTGTCACCTGTCACTTTTGACAGGTGCGGTATGTTCTTTGGGAACTAAAGTAAACGTTCTTTGAAGGAGACGGTCGCCACTCGGCCGACGGTATGGGACAGTCGGGCGACCCCCGGTTCGGCCGTCTCCATTTCTTGACCCCTAACCGAGCATGAGCAGCCGGCGAATTGCTCCCCGTTCGTTTTGACAGTTCCAAGAAATCAATAGGGAGAATTAGGATGGCCCGCGTGGGTGGAGAAGGCGGCCAGCCCCCGTGCCTGGGACATTCTCCGGGAACTGGCCGCCCCTTTCCATTCAGCGAGGATACCGCTCCGCGTCTCTCCCGCACGTGGCCGTAAGTCGAACCGTGGCGCATTCCCCTTCTTTTTCTTGGGCCGCCCCTGGCGCTCCTCTTCCGGCAGAGAGGCGCCTTGGCTCCGATCTTGCGTCTGCTGGAGATACTGCTCAAGCCGCCGATTGCATGCGAATCTGCTGCTGACAGAACTTCGTAAGTCTCCTGCTCTTGCTTCACAACGAACAGCAATCTTCTCGCCAGTTGCCCTCCCGATAGCAAAAGACTCTCGTAGTTTTGACAGTGGACAGGATCCATCAGCCGCGATACTGCTGGTGAAGCGGATCCTAACGGCACAAAGATAGGTGAGTAGCCAAATTGCGTGATTGCGGGACCGAGACGGGGCAAACAGCGAACTAAACGGGGTCAAACAACTGAACTACTTTAGCTCACGACTTTCTGAAGGAATAACATCATGAGCCCCAAGCTGATAGTCCCGATTCTCGCTGTTGCGCTCTTGTCGGCAATCGCGGTGCGTGCAGGGGATGACAATGAAAAGAAACGGGAGAAATCCCGTAAGATGGCCGCACAAACCCTGGGGGAATTGAACAAGCTCGAGCCAACCTCGAAGGAGGCTATCCAAAAGGCAGCCGGATATGCCGTCTTCAATAACATGGGCACGAACCTATTTCTGTTGAGCACCGCACGCGGCGCCGGGATCGCCATAAACAACGCGAACAGACAAGAGACCTTCATGAAGATGATTTCCGCCGGCGCCGGTTTGGGAATCGGCGTAAAGGACTATCGAGTGGTTTTCGTATTCGAAAATGCCGACGCGCTGAACCGTTTCCTAGATTCCGGCTGGTCGGGTTCGGCGCAGACGGATGCAGCGGCTAAGGTCGGTAAGTCGGGCGCCGCGTATTCGGGAGCGGTCGAGGTGGATCCAGGCGTATGGGTTTACCAAATCACCAAAAATGGTCTCGCCCTTCAGCTCACCTTGCAGGGTACGAAATACTACAAGGACGGAGATCTGAACAAGAAGGGCGACAACAAAAAAGGCGACGACGCGAACACAGAGCAGCAGTAAGTCTCGATGCTGAGTGTAGTGGTGACATCTGTGGGTTCGCTAGCCGTCACTTTACGTGGTCAATTTCGCTCCAGTCGGGCATCGAAGGAATGGAAGGAGACACTCGATGGTCAAACAGTCGGTAACAATCATGACTGTATTCCTCGCGACACCGCTTCTGGTTCAACCTGCGCCGGCGAGCGACTCAGCACAAACACAACAACCGGCGGCCGCCACGTCCCCAGCGAAGAGTATTGGCATGTTTGCGTACCCCAAGAACAAGCAGAGCGCCAATCAACAACTGAAGGATGAAAACGAATGCTTTGTTTCAGCCAAACAACAAACGGGCATCGACCCCCAGGCCCCACCTCCCGCAACGAAGACCGAGGAGCAAAAGAAAGCGGAGCAACAGGCAGCAGCAGATAACGCCAAGCAGGCAAGAGGAGGCCGTGTAAGGGGCGCTGCCCGGGGTGCTGCCGGAGGCGCCGCAGTAGGAGCGATCGCAGACGATGAGGCAGGTAAAGGAGCGGCCGCAGGGGCCACGGCAGGGGCTATGGTCGGCGGAGCGAGGCAAAGGCAAGCCAACAAGGCGGCCAAGCAGCAAGCCGCGCAGGCCACTGCACAGCAGCAGCAGCAGGACCAGGCGCAAGCAGAGGCCCAGCACCAAAAGGGTGTGGACACTTTTAAACGGGCGTTCTCTGCCTGCATGGAGTCCCGGGCATACTCCATCAAGTAACGATTCCTGGCCCAGATCCCTCCCGCCGTCCTGTCCCGCGGCTGAGTTGCCCGTCCATCCTCGCCTTGAGTTCTTGTCAAGCTATGCGCCAATCATGTAGCCGCTGGCACGAACGACGTCTACAGCTTCGCTCCGTGTCTCTGCATCCAACTGCTTGAGAATTCGGTGGATGTGATTCCTTACCGTGAATTCCGACAGATTCAGGCGGGAGGCGATTTCCTTGTTTGTTAGGCCCTTGGCGACCAGAGCGACCAATTGGTGCTGACGCAACGTGAGGTCGGGCCTGGAAGGGATGCCTTGTGTGCATGCCTCTTCGGACATTTGAGCAACAAATCGGCAGAGCGTACTGCAAAGCTGCGGAGGGCAAACAGCCTCGCCGCGAAACACGGCGCGCACCGCATACACGACATCCGACGCAGAGGCATCATTTAGAAGGTAACCCGTCACGCCAGCCCGTATCATGGCCATGAATTGATTTTCATCGGCTTCCATTCCGATCAGGACAATCTTGAAACCCGGCTGGCCCACACTTTCGTGAGAAAAAGTTGCTGCAAGCCAATTGGATTGAAAGGAACCGGCGACGAGAACATGGCAGTTTGTTTGGAGCATCTCCTGAATCGTCAAATCCATCTTCCCGCTTTGCCCGACAACGGCAAAGTCGGGACGCTTGCGGAATAGACGAACCAGGGCCTCACGAAGCAGGCGATTTTCGATTAGCAAAAAGACGCGTACAGGCTCGCACGAGACAGATGCGTCCATTGGGACCCTCATCCCCTCGATATGTGCCATAAGCCTTTAGCTGTAACCTCGGGTGCGAAACACCTGTCAAGAATGACAGGGTCTCCCCAAGGCGACGCCACCGGCTCCCCGGCGACGCCCAGCAAGGCGGAAGAACCTGCAACAACTCGTCGGTTCCTACTGTTCCCAAGGTGAGGCTGCGCCAACGCCCTGGCTATACCGGTCGGTAGGAGACTCCCCTACCCACCGGACAAGGCTC
>Ga0126379_10000166_pt1 | contig 32928 bp, 28 predicted proteins | sample PanSoiMetPlot_24_FD_92640 | JGI IMG/M metagenome (GOLD analysis project Ga0126379, IMG submission 92640) | Tropical forest soil microbial communities from Panama - MetaG Plot_24 | ecosystem: Environmental > Terrestrial > Soil > Tropical forest > Bulk soil | place: Panama | collected 2016-02-17
ATTATCAAGAATATTTAGTCCGTAAGGGGCGCGCATGCGGCTGCACCTCCCTTTTGATTAGAGTGCACCCGCGCACTTTTAGTTGTGATTGCGGTCACTGACCCTTGTGATCATGGATATGTAAGAAATACGAGTAGGACCTCAAAAGACTGTGAGCCCAGGTACACAGAGCCGGGCTTCAGCGCACACAGGAATTCCATAACTATGAAAAAATGGGCGTTCGCCAGATCAGCAGGAGGCGTTCTGTGAGTTCCATATCGAACCCGACGGTTGCATCGCCTGTCGGGAAAATCTACACCGCTCCACCACCTGCTCGTGGAGCGTTGGAGCCACTCTTCCTCCCTCGCTCAATTGCTGTGATTGGAGCTACAGATCGCGCAGGAACCGTGGGCCGAAGTGTGATTTCAAATCTGCTCGAGAGCCAAGCCCCCATCAAGATTTATGCGGTCACCCCAGGACATGATGAGGTTCTCGGAATCAAGACGCACAAACGAATCGGGGACATCTCCGGAGGAGTGGATCTGGCAGTAGTTGTGACTCCGGCGCAGATTGTGCCGCAAATTGTCGGCGAGTGCGTGGATGCCGGTGTGAAGTCGGCAGTGGTGATTTCTGCCGGATTCCGCGAGCAGGGACGCGATGGCGCACTGCTCGAGGACGCGATTCAGACACATCTGGCGCGGGGAAGGTTGCGTTTGATCGGGCCGAACTGCATGGGGTTCATGAATCCTACCATTGGGCTCAATGCCACCTTCGCGAAGTCGATGCCCAAGAAAGGCACCGTCGCCTTTCTCAGCCAGAGCGGAGCGCTGCAGACGGCGATCCTGGATTGGAGCGCGAAAGAGCATGTGGGATTCAGCGCAATTGTCTCGACCGGCTCGATGCTCGATGTGGGATGGGGCGATCTCATCTACTACTTCGGCGACGATCCTCATACGAAGAGCATTTTGCTTTACATGGAATCTGTGGGCGATGCGCGCTCGTTTCTGGCGGCTGCTCGCGAGATTGCACTAAGCAAGCCGATCATCGTCATCAAGGCTGGTCGTTCGGAGGCTGCGTCGCGCGCGGCCGCATCCCACACTGGAGCCCTGACCGGCAGCGACGACGTACTGGAAGCGGCGTTGCGGCGCTGTGGCGTCTTGCGCGTCCAGAATATCGCCGACCTCTTTTATATGGCGGAGGTGCTCAGCAAGCAGCCGCGCCCCCGCGGTCCGCGCCTCAGTATCGTCACCAATGCAGGCGGGCCGGGAGTGTTAGCGACCGACGCGCTGATGGCGACGGGCGGCGAACTGACCGTTCTCTCGCCAGACACCCTGCACGAACTTGATGGGTTTCTCTCTTCCCACTGGAGCCGGAGCAATCCCGTGGATGTGCTGGCGGATGCCGACGCGGAACGGTTCGTGAAAGCCGTCGACGTCGTCTCGAAAGATCGAGCGAGCGACGGGCTTCTTGCCATCATTGCGCCGCAAGGGCTCGCCGACCCGACACAAGCCGCCCAGAAGATGGCAAAGCTCGCACACAGTTCGGGGAAACCTCTGATCGCCAGTTGGATGGGCGGTGACGGAGTCGCGGAAGGCACAGCCATTCTGAATACAGCGGGAATTCCCACGTTCTCGTATCCGGATACGGCAGCGCGGGCCTTCACCTACATGTGGCGCTACACCTATAACCTACGGGGACTCTATGAGACTCCCGCATTGATTGAAGGCGGAGAGCCAGGTATTGAAGCGCGCAAAAAGGTCACAGATGTTGTACAGCAGACGCGCCGCGACGGCCGGACGATGCTGAACGAATTCGAGGCAAAGAAACTCCTGGCTGCTTATGGAATTCCGGTCGTCGAGACGCGTGCCGCGGAGGGCGAGGAACAGGCAGCCGCGATTGCTTCGGACATCGGTTATCCCGTCGCGCTGAAACTTCTTTCCAACACGATCGCACACAAGACGGATGTCGACGGAGTTCGACTCAACCTAAGCAGCGAGGAGGAAGTACGTGGCGCCTTTCACGCGATTCGCAACTCTGTTACCGCGAAGGCCGGCGCACAACATTTTGCCGGAGTTACCGTGCAGCCGATGGTCCGCCGCGACGGATATGAACTAATCCTTGGCAGCAGCGTCGACGCCCAGTTCGGACCGGTAATCCTGTTCGGATCTGGCGGCGTGATGGTCGAGGTCTATCGCGACCGCGCTCTGGCCTTACCTCCTCTGAATACCACGCTCGCGCAACGCCTCATGGAGCAGACCAAGATCTTCACCGCGCTGCAAGGCGTACGCGGGCGCAAGCCGGTAAATCTGGAACTGCTCGAGCAGGTTCTAGTGCGCTTCAGCCAACTGGTTGTGGAGCAGTCGTGGATCAAGGAAATCGACATCAATCCGCTGCTGGCGACGCCAGATCAGGTCATCGCGCTCGACGCACGGATCATGCTGCACGATTCCTCCATGCTTCCCGAGCGCCTGCCCCGCGCCGCCATTCGTCCGTATCCCGCACAGTACGTGTGGGAATGGAAACTCAAAGACGGAACTGCAGTCACCATTCGGCCGATTCGTCCCGAGGACGAACCCCTCATGGTCCAATTCCATTACACGCTTTCCGAGCGCAGCGTCTACTTGAGGTACTTCTGCTCGCTTAGTTTGACCACGCGAGTCGAGCACGAACGACTGGTGCGGATTTGCTTCGGGAGCTATGACCGAGGATTTGCATTGGTGGCGGATCGCAGGAATCCTAATACGGGGCAACATGAAGTCCTGGGCGTAGGCCGCTTCAGCGCGATTAATCGTGGAGAGGCCGAGGCGGCGGTGTTGGTCTCAGACAAGTGGCAAGGGAAAGGACTGGGCACTGAACTGCTCGCTCGCGTCACGCGAGTGGCACAAGAAGAGAAGTTTCAGCGTCTGAGTGGAGAAATCCTCCGCGAGAATCTGGCAACGCAAGCCGTGTTCAAGAAGGTAGGCTTCAAGCTGCGAGCAACAGAGGACCCATCGTCGGTCTCGGCCCGGCTGGAGTTTTCCTAGAACACACAGGACCACGCTACGCTCTGAAAAATTTCAGATGCCGCACTCTATTCCGTTTTAGCTCTTGATGTAATCCACCAGGTTGTCATCCTGATGGCCTGCGCTTTTTGCAGGCCGGAGGACCCATGCAGTCTCCGGCCTCATGAGCACTTCAGGCTGAGTTGCATAGGTTCTCCGGCACCATCAGGATGACAAAGCGGAATCGTATACAGCAATTCCTAAATCGATCTCGGATAATGTGATTCCAATCGCTTTACCTACGTCGGTATTGTCATTCCTAGCGTAGCGAGGAGTCATACCTACGGCACTACCTTTCGGGTAGGAATGCCTCGACCCCGAACGAAGGCGTCCGGAACTCCATTTTTCTTAGAGTTCTGGGCCCATTTCTCAGGCGACGGGGGCGGACTTGGTGATCTCCAGCTGCGGTTCGAACTTCAGATTCGTTCCCAACGCGCGGGAGACCAGGCACAGCTTCTCGGCGCGCTTCAGTAACTCCAGCGCGCGGTCCCGCTCTTCCGCCGAAGCGATCTTCAGATTTGGACGAACGACGATCTGCGAAAAGCTGTAACCCGATTCGGCTTTCCGCACAGTGCCACTGGCTTCCACCTGGAGATCGGTGAAATCGAACTGTGCTCCGCCCGCGATAGCGCGCAAGGTTGTCGTGTAACATCCCGCGACGGCGGCCAACAAAAGCTCCTCCGGAGTCCAACGGCCTTCCAGGCCGCCGAATTCTGTTGGGGCGGTAAAGTGAATTGCATTGGGCGCGGAATCGGACTTTGCCAGTCCGGTGCGGCCGGACGTCCACCATGCGGCAACTCGATATGCGTGTTCTTCAGCCATACTCGTTACGTCTCCTTGGGAGTGTGCGACTCGCCACGATGGTCGTGGCACGTTGATTGTGCAGTTCGAACCGAGAAGAACCGCGTGGTACTACGCGGCTCCCTCCTTGCGCGTAATGCCACGCTCCTGCTCAATTCTCGCGATCTGGACACGGAGCCAATTCGCCAGGGCCTCTTCCATCTCCCCCTGGTTACCAGTGCGATATAAGTCCTCCACCGTTTGTCCGTCTTTCCCGACCCGAATGAAGCGGCACGGAACGCTCTCCTGACGCTGACCTTCGGGAACAAACTTCTCCAGCAGACAGGTCTCACAAGCATGCGGCCGCGCCGGATCACAGAAATTTGGACAGATCGGAGAGTCCTCAAAGATCGCCGGAGCCCGCCAGGGAGCATGCGGAGAGCGGCCATACCCTCCATCCAGGACAAAACTCAGCTCGAATCGAAGTACATCGAGGATGTCACGACCGTCTTGAGCCATAGGTCACCTCTAATTGGGACTCAGGATGCCAGAGCCGGATCATTAGGACCGTATATTGAGTCACTATGAAACGTGATCGTGGTCACAAACTCACAACGTGACCTGAGCCACAACCACTCGAATTGCCTTGATAGTCGCGGATTCCCGAAACGGGTCACGTGATTGAAATCACATCGTCTGGTGAGAAAGATCACTTGGAAATTGCCGCGCCCGGCCACGGATCTTGCTTGCGACCGATGAGCAACTCGCGATCGCGCCTTTGTCGACCCCATCCGTAGTCCCAGAATGGAACTCGCTGACACAGGAACTTCGATTGAAACTGTTGAAATATTAAACAGGTGAAGTAGAGTGGAAGACGGCGGCGAGCTCTGCAAAGTAAGGAATTGACTAGAAGGCCTGAACTGCGTTCCGGAAGTAGGGTTTAGTCCCGAACCGAGAGTCTGCCGCCTGCACTCCCTCGACCTCCGACGCAAAGCAAGATTAACGACCAGGCTACTTCCTTGCGTAAACCGGTCCCGCATTTTTCGACGGAGGGTCTGCTACGGCCCGGATGTAGCCAATCAGGGCCTGAATATCCGATTTGCTCAGCGTGTTGCCCCAGGCGGGCATGAGTGCGGACTTCTGCAGAGCCGGGCCGCCATTGGTGATGATGGCGGTGAGATCTGCATCGCTGAGCTTGTTGAGCGTGTCGCCTTCCGTGAACGGGTGAGGCTTGACTTCGAGGTTGTCGTAGTTCGAGACGCGCTCGGCCGTGGATTCGGAGTTGTGGCAGCGGTCGCAATATTGTTCGTTCAGGCGGCGGCCAAGCGTCTGCTGATATCCGAGAGCGATCTCTTCCAGCTTGAGTTCAACTTCCTTGTGAGACTTGTCGAAGGTCGAGGCGATGATCTGGTAGCGGCCGGCCATGCCGCCAAGGGACACACTCGTGGCGACCTGGCCGCTGGAGTCGGTGAGGGCTGTCGCTGGATCGAAGGCGACTCCGGGAACGCCAGTGAACTCGACGAGAGCTCCAGGGACAGCGGTTCCCTGCGCGTCGTTCACCTGAACCACGACGGGCTGCGGTAATGGACCTCCGGTTTGGGAGAATTGTTTGCCGCCGCTGGATTCGACGATCGCCGCGCCAAACCCTGTCGCCTTGAGCGACGAGATGTTCGATGTGCCTTTACGTGAACAAGCGGTCCCCAGCACGACGAATCCGAGAAGGAATGCAATGTTAGCTTTCATCGTGTTGCTACCTCCTCGGTGTGAGCTTTGTGAGTCACGGCCTTTGCAGGAGCCGGGGATTTCTCTCCTCCTTTTTGCGACATCAGGAAGGCAGTAAGCGCGCGGGCATCCTCGTCACTCATGGCGCGATTCGGTTCGACCGTTCCTGGCCGCAGCGATTGCGGATTCTTCATCCACTGATAAATCCAGGCACCGGTAAGGCGCGAGCCAACATGAGTCAGCGTTGGACCGATGTAGCCTTTATCCGTCTTGGTGTCGACGATGTGACAGCCCTGGCATGAGTACTTGCCATAGAAAAGCTGCTTGCCGAGCTCGATCTGTCCTTGCGAGTAACCGCTGAGCGGCATCGAGTCGCGATCGACGGTCGGATTTTGGTAAACGGTCATGATGTAGTCGGTGAGCTCATTGACTTCGCCATCGGTTAGGTTGAGTCGCGGCATGCGACGGATGAGCGCCGGACGCAGCGTTCCCGGATTCTTAAAGAACTGAACCAGCCAGTCACGCTGCACTGAACTGCCTTCCCAGGTGAGATCGGGAGCCATGTCGCCGCCGTGGCCGTTGATGCGATGACAGCTGAAGCAGGAGAGATCGGTCATCAGCTTCCCAGCCTTTCCTGCCGGTTGATAGTTGGTTTCGGCGCGTCCAGCCATCGCGAGCGATGGGGGTAGAGAATAAGAACGATCGTTTAGCGAGAGCAGCGCCGTCGTAAGAGCATCGATCTGCGCTGGCGTGAAGGTGTATTGTGGCATCTTCAAGCCGGGCGAAAACGCACGAGGATTCTTTATCTTGCCCGCGATGTAGTCGGGCAATGCGTGCTGCATGCCGGGCAGAAAAATAAGTTGCGTCACCGGCTTGCTGCCAATCCGGCTGAGTTCGGGAGCGAAGTTCTCCGGCTTCTTGATGCCGGCCATCTCGTGGCATGAAGCGCACCCGTAGTCGGAAACAAGGCGTTTGCCATGCGCGATCTGTTCGGGCGTGGCGGCCTCAAGATGGACGTTCGCCAAGTAATCCGAATCAGATTTTCCGAGCAGAAATCCGGAGAGCGTCGCGACTTGCGCGTCGTTGAAGCGGTAGTGCGGCATTCCTGTTTCTGGATCGTAGGTGCGCGGATTGCGAAGCCAAGCTTGCAACCACTCAGGCTTGACCTTGTTGCCGACCCGAGTCAGTTCCGGACCAACATCTCCACCGACCATGTTTCCCGCAGCGTTTTGCACCGCATGACACGACGCGCAGAAGGACTCTCCATAGAGGCTGGCACCCGCCGCCGGATCCGCGGATGCCTTGGCCGTCAGTTGGGCCGTATCGCCTGCCAGCGGCGTGCTGTTGGCAATGAGGAACGCCGAGATGTCGCGCGCATCGTCGTCGCTCAGCTTGAAGTTCGGCATGGTTGACGTTGACGCGTAGGCTTGCGGATCTTTCAGCCACGCGAAGATCCACTCGCGAGTCGTCTTGTCGGCGACGTGAGAAAGCGACGGCGGATCATCGGTCGGCTTCATCGTGCTGCCATCGGAAAGCTTCACGGTATGGCAATGCAAGCAGCCCTCGCGCGCCAACAACGTGCGGCCTTGATTCAACTGCGGCGTGCCACGAAGTTCTCCGCGATGACATTCTCCGCACGACGACTCGACGTATTTCGCGGGAAGGATCGGCTGTTCCCAGGTAAGCGTGCTGTTGTGCGCTTCGGCGACAGTAGTCGCGGCGCCTTGTCCGCGATGGCAGGTGGTGCATCCAAACTGATCAAGATTGTGCGGAATCACCGGGTGTTTGCGATACGGTTGCGTCGCGACATCCGTCAGGCTCGCTTCTTTCAGTCCGACGTGGCAGCTCGTACAACGGTCGACGACGCCGAGTTCGGGAAGCCAGATCTGTTGGATCCCGCCCTGAAAATGACGTTGCAGCGTGTTGGCCTCGCTACGGTTGCGAATCACCTTGAGATAACCGTGCTGATAGTGACGCCACTCGCTGAAAAAGTTCTTCGCCGGAGCAATCGCAATCGACACCAGGAACACTACGCTGACCACACCGAATGCGCGTACGCTGTCTCCGAAGAGTTTTTGCCAGAGCGACGTAAGTTTTTCTTTCATGATCGCCGCATCCTCATCTTTATGAACCCTGCCACGGCCAAACCCAGGACCAGCCCGGCCCGCGGAAGAATGTGCCGATGGCGGTGAGCACCACCAGTTCGAATAAAAACCAAGTCATCACCCAATAAGAAAGAGGCCTGCCCGCCAGGTACCGCCGGAATGGTGATGGCGACTGCGGAGAACTCTGCGCCGCCAGCAGCATGAGTCCAGCCATGATGAGCGTCGGAACCAGTGCGGCATACACCTTGAATAAGAGAAGAAATAGCGAGAGCGCGCTCGCCACGACATAGAAGATCCGCAGGCGCTGCTGCCGATCCTTGAGAAAAAGACCGTCCGCCTCGATGTTGACTTTGAAATACGGAATCACGATGAGCGCCATCACGACGAGTCCGGGCACCAGCACACCAGCAACCACTGGTGGAAAGTAATGCAGCATCTCCTGCAGGCCCAGAAAGTACCACGGAGCTTTCGCCGGGTTCGGAGTGTGCGAAGGATCAGCCAATCCTTCGAGCGGCGCATTGAATGCAAGCGCAATCCAGATCAGCACGGTCGCGAGAGTCATCACCGCAACAGCCGCGCGAAACAAAACTTCGGGAAAAGTCTGCAACTGCTCTTCGGTCTCGGCCTTCACCTGCGCCGACGTGCGGCGCGTGATAAAGACGATGCGGCGTGGAGATTTCTTTGCGTTTGAGTCAACGCCGGCAACAAAATCTTTCGATTCAGCCATGATTATTTCACCTCCTTGCTCGAATCGCCGTTCTTAGCGCGGACAGTCGCTGGTTCGCTGTCATGGTTATAGAGGCCGCCGTCTTTGCGAATCCGCCAGAAGTGAATTGCCACAAAAAACATCGCGGTCAACGGCAGAATCATGCAGTGCAGCACATAGAAGCGAAGCAAGGCGTTGGCGTTGACCGCGTGTCCACCAAGGAGGAGGAAATGGATCTTGTCTCCGATAATTGGAACAGCCGAAGCAATGTTCGAGCCGACGGTGATCGCCCAATACGCCAACTGGTCCCATGGAAGGAGATATCCCGTATAGCTGAGCAGCAACGTAATAAGGAGGAGAATGACTCCGATCACCCAGTTGAACTCACGCGGCGTGCGGTAGGCTCCGCGATAAAAGACTTTGAACATATGCGCGAACACCAGAAACACCATGGCGTGCGCCGACCAGCGATGCAGGTTGCGCAGGAACAAACCAGACGAAACAACGAACTGCAGGTCCTTGGTATCCGCGTAAGCTTGTGGCGCCGACGGATGGTAGTAGAGCATCAACGGAATACCAGTCGCGACCAGAATCAAAAATGTCCCCAACGTCAGCGTTCCCAGGTACCAGGTCGCACTGAAGCTGAGCATGCGCGTGCGGACCTTGGTCGAGAACAGGTGCAGAAAGACATTCTGCTGAATAGCCAGCGCACGCTTCAGCGTGCTCGATCCGGTGCCGCTGCGAAAAATCGAGCGCCAGACTCGCGTCTGCTGTAGTTCGTCGAAGTATTGGTCTACTGTCTTCGCCATATCAGACCCTCACGAAGGAATCGCGCGCCAGTGCCGGGACATCGGTAGAGCGATCGACGAGCAGATCACCGTCATCGTTAATCCACACGCGTTTCCAAGGAAGGGGCTTGGGCGCCGGTCCTTCAATCTTCCTCCCAGTCTGCTCGAACTTGCTGCCGTGGCAGGGACAGGCAATGATGCCCAGCTCCTGCTTCCACGCGGTAAGGCATCCGAGGTGCGTGCAGACCGCGCTGAGCGAGAAATAACCTTCCTGCGAGTGGATGATGTAAATGCCGTTGTTAACGTCGAGCGTCACCGAATCGAGCGGATAACGATCCGGCTTGCCCGCATTCACTACGGGTGACGGCTCATAGAGCACGTTCGGCTCAAGATACTGATAAGAGAACGCCGCAGTGCCAACCGCCGCGATGCTCAGCGAACCAAGCCCGAGCTTGGTGAAGAATTGACGACGGTTAAGATCGTCGCCCAACTGAGCTTTTTTCTCTTCCGCCATAAGTTCCTCGTGCTACTTCTGCAATCCCGCACCGATCGCGGCGATCGAAATCAATCCTGTCGGCTCCGCGGGAAGCAGGTTGTACGATTCCATCGTGATCGTGCCGACCGGACAGCGCATCGCGCACAGTCCGCAGCGAATGCATCGCGTCTCGTCTTTCAACATGGCAGCGCCAGTCACAACGCCAAGTTCGTCGGCCTTCACTTCGTCGAGCTCCACACCGAAGCATTCCTGGTTGTCGCGGATGTGCTGAACCGCATCAGGCTCGAACGAAATGCGATCGAGCGAAACCAGTTCTAGACATTTTTCCGGGCAAACATCGACACATCCGCCGCACAAAATGCACATGCTGCCGTCTTCCGGAGCCCCTTCGAAAACGGTGTTGACCCAGCAATGCAGGCAGCGCTGGGCTTCGGCCATTGCCGAGGCAGCGTCGTATCCGACTTCAACTTCAGTCACTCCGGTGCGCCGCTCAAGAGGGAGCATCGGAACCGGTTGACGGTTGAGATCGAGGTACCCGAGTGGCATCGAGTGCCGTTTGAGTAGTTCGACTTCGATCACCGGTTCCGGATGCTTTCCACCGCGCAAGTATTCGTCAATCCCCACGGCTGCGCGTTTGCCGTCTCCAACACTGTCGATAATGAGGCGAGGTCCGAACACGCAATCCCCGCCTGCAAAAATCCCGGGTGCCGAGGTCATCAAGCTTTTGGGATTAACGGCGATGAGCCCCCGAGGAGAAATCTCGACCTTGTCCTCGGGAGTGAAGAAGTCAAGCCGCGGTGCCTGGCCGATCGCCATGATGACGGTGTCGCACTCGATCTGGCTCTCGCTGTTCTCGTAGAACGCCGGATTGAAGCGACGATTCTCGTCGAAGACCCACTTCGTCTTCAGCGTTTCAAGCGCGGCCACCTTGCCGTCTTTACCGATGGCTCGCTTCGGTCCGAAGCCAGGATGAATGATGATTCCTTCCTCCTCGGCTTCTTCGATTTCTTCAAGAGCAGCGGGCATTTCGTTACGCCGCTCCAGACATACGAGGTTCACTTCGCGCGCGCCCATGCGTAAGGCAGAAAGAGAGATGTCGACCATCTCTTTGGTCGCAACAGCAGAGACGTTCTCAGCAGAAGGCTCGACGTCCTGAACGCCACCCGCATGCTGCCGCACCACTTCGCGCGCAGCGGAACGTGCGACGTCCATGGCGACGTTACCGCCGCCGATCACGATGACTTTCTTCCCGATGGTGAACTTGTAACCGAGGTTCACGTTGAGCAGGAAGTCGATGCCCTTGTGGACGCCGTCGAGATCGACTCCCGGGATGCTCAAATCCCGGCTGCGATGCGCGCCGACCGCAATGAGGACGGCGTCAAATCCCTGCTGCCTCAATTCTGAAATTTTGAAGTCGCGTCCGGCAGCATGATTCAGCTTCAGGGTGATGTCGCCAGTCTCGAGGATCTCGCGAACCTGCGCTTCGACCACGTCGCGCGGCAGTCGATATTCAGGGATCCCCAGATAGAGCATCCCGCCAGCGACCGGCGCCGCTTCGAAGATCGTGACGGCATAGCCCATCAAAGCAAGGTCGTGCGCTGCCGAGAGTCCGACCGGTCCGCCACCAACGACCGCAACCTTATGTGGGAGCTTCTTCTGGGCACGTCCCTCGTTGATGTTGATGGGGTGCTTCGATTCGGGCCCGTACTGTTCAGTCAAGAATCTTTTCAAGGCGCGAATTGAGATCGGCTTGTCGATCTCACCGCGTCGACAAGCCGTCTCGCACGGGTGGGCGCAAACGCGCCCACAGATGCTGGCCAGAGGATTTGGATCGCGCGCCAGCCGGTAAGCTTCTTCAAACCTTCCTTCGGCGATCAGGCCCACGTAGCGTCCAGCATTGGTGTGCGCGGGGCAGGCCATCATGCAGGGGAAGTTCGTGTGCAACCAGTCTGCATCGACCTTCTTGTTTTTGAATCGCTTCAGCATGGTCATCGAATCCAGACGCGAATCCGTTTAGCTAGCAACCATCGGGGAGCAGTGCCCCAAGCGCAACCACTCCCCTTCACCGCGACCACAGGTCCTTACTTGGTCAAGGTGAAATCAGCCTTGCCGCCGCCAGACACAGTCACTGGCTTCGATTGATTCTTGGCGCCCTCGTGCCAGACGACAAGCGTGTAGCTTCCGTCTGGGACGTCTTTGATCTTGTAGCTGCCGCTCTCGTCAGTCTCTGCGAAATAAGGAGTCGGAGTGACCACGAGGTATCCGGCCATTTCAGGATGCACGTTGCAAAGCAGCGGCACGACGCCCGGCTTGTCGAAGGTAAAGGATCGCTTCTCGCCCTTAGGCCAGGTTCCAAGATTGTGTCCCGCCTTTTTGTCGTTGCCGACGCCGGTCCAGAAGACGTTGTGCGCCACGTTATCGCTGTTCAGGAAGTCGACGGTTGTTCCCTGTTGCACGATTACGATGTGCGGATTAAACATCAGGCCCTTTTGGTCGATCACGGGATGGTCTTTGGGAGCCGGGAAGGTCTTGCCCGCAATGGTGTCAACGTAAACCACGGACTTACCCTTCATTCCCGTCACTTTGCCTTCGATATCGCCCGCCCACGATGCTGTAACCAGGGCGGCGATCAGTACCATCAGTGCGCATGCATTGCGTTTCATTTGCCTTCTCCTTTGCATTTCCAGATCGATAATGTCGTCACACAGCTAGAAAACGAATCTCGCGTTGAGATAAACCGTGTTGTTGGCGTTGGCATTACGTCCTGCGCCGTCGTAGTTGGTCGATGCCCCGTTAAAGTTCGTGTAGCCGGTGTATTGGAAACCGAGCAGCAGATTCTGCCACGGCCAATAGCCGATGCTGGCTATATAACCCTGGCCTTTCGGGTCACCGTTGAAGTTGCCCGTAATTGCGCCAGGAGGATACAGATCAAGATTCGAAGTCCCTGTGGTACTGAACCAACCGAATGTTCCTGTGTACTTATTGCCGAAGCGGTACTCCGCGTTCGCCAGAACTGTGTTCAAGTGATTTTTGGGCGGGGAAGCAGAAGAACTGGCAAGCAGGTTCGAGTTCTCCCGAATGTAGGTGGCACGGAATGAAAGCACATCGGTGCGGACGATGGTGCGATCAATCTGTGTATCGAACGCGAAGTCGGTGTAAGTATCCTGCGGACCGACGACTCCATTCGGAGTTGAGTTCATGTGTATGCCGTAAGTGCCGAATGCATACTGGGTCTTGGCCGTTAGCTGTTGCCACGCGACGCGCCAATAGGGCGCCACGCCGCGAATGTTGAACCCGGCGTCGGTTCCGTCGTTTGGTAACGGAGCGCCAACATGCTGCGAACGATAAAGGATCACGTCGGCGTATAGGTGGTTATTCCACATTCCGTAAGCGCCGAAACCGGCAGCGTCCTGGGCCAAACCGCCGTTTATGACGGGAGAAGCAGTCGGGGTAGGCGCCCAATCGCTACCGATCCAGGGAAATCCCCAGGCGGGAGTGCTATTCCACAAATCCTCGACCGTCGGATTGTTGTTGAAGTCGAGACCGTAGATAAGTTCTTTGCCCCCAACCGTCCCCTTTCTCGCGTAGCGGACGTCGGTGTTATCAATGCCGAAATGATCGTCCTGAGTGTCATAGGTGACCTGCATAAAGCTGCCGACATGCTCGGTCCAGGCACCCGACAGGAACAGCGAAATATCCTGCGGCATTTCAAAGCTGCCGTTCTGCGTACTGGGGATAGGAGACTTGAGATTGGTAAATGAGGTGTCGAGCATAGCCGAGAGTGGCAAGGCCGCCAGCAGATCGAGTGCCGCGCGCTTCTTACCTCCATCGGACTTGACGACTTTGGTTTCGTCAGCCCTGTCCGTGTAGCCGAGCAGCTTAAACCGGCGCCCGGCCGGATTAAGTTCGGGGGGCGCGTAATGACAACCGCTGCAGGGGAGGCCAGTCTGCCGTGCGTAACTGGGAACGGCCGTAGCCTCAGGAGGATTGACTGCGCCGATAAATAAGAGCCCACAAACAGCCGCCATCACCAAAAGGAAGATCGCGATCATTTTCATCTGAAGTCTCCTTTTTGCTCCCCACGCGTCATTGCCGACGCGAGAGAGGGAGGCTGAGATTGCTGTGCTTTCTGTTGACGAACACAACTCCGCAAAAGCGCATCGAAATCGCCTCCTTCCTGTTGATTTTTCGAGAGGTTGTTGCCCTCTAGTCTCGTTCCAAGATGGGCCTGATAGTAGCGGTGGTGGCAGAAGGTGCGCCGGATTACAAATCACAGCTCGATGTGATCTAAATCACAATTTTTGAAGTCGATTAATAAGGAGGAAAAGACCATTCCTCAGGTGCACACAGGTTCACAGAGGGTACTTTAGGTTTGGAATTCCAGCGCAGGCTACGGCTCGTAAGCGCAGCAGGGGTCGGCGGCGAACATATCTCCAGTCACAGCGTAAGCGCGAGCGCGGGATCCTCCACAGACTGTGCGCACTGGACACCGGCCGCACTTCCCTTTCAACTTTGAAGTATCGCGCAGGGATGTAAAGAGGGCAGAATCGCAGTAGACCTCTGACAGAGATTGAGAAGTTACATTCCCGGCCGAGATGGGAAGAAAGCGGCTTGGGTAAACCTCGCCACGATAATTGACGAAAACGAATCCTTTGCCATCATTGACGCCGCGGGGAGCATAGGGAATAGCGGTGGCTTCGGTAAGACGTCCGCGTGACTCGCGCACACGCTGCTGCATAAGATAGCGCTGATAGTGCTGGCCTTCGGTAGTCTTGATCTGGAAGTTCACCCGCTTGGAAGCGTTGTAGAGCTTGGCAAAAACCTGCTCGTGCTGCTCAGCGTCGAGCATCTGTACGGTTTCTTCCTGGCTGCCAGGAACGTAGAAGAAGACATTCCACAACATCACATCGAGCCGCGTCAGAAGCTCGATCATGGGCTCGATATCGTGAAAGTTCCGCCGCGAAACGATGGTATTGATCTGCACCGGCATTTGTACCTCGTGACAGGTACCGATAATTTCCAATGTGCGGCGGTGCAAGCCCGGCATCTTCCAATAGCCGTCGTTCAGCCCGGGAGTTGATCCATGGAGCCAGAAGGCGACTCGCATCAGCCCGCAGGCTTTCAGCTCGGGAATGATGCTGGCATCCAATCTCGGAGTGGGCAGCAGAGTTAGCGACGTACGCAGCGACCGCTTGGAAGCAAAGTCAACAATCGGGATAAGGTCAGGTCGCAACAGCGGATCACCGCCTGTTAACGCCAGGAGCGGCACGTGCATTGCAGCGACTTGCTCGATGAGGTAAAAGGCTTCCGCGGTTGAGACGTACTGCTGATTTCTGGCCGCACGCGTCCGTGCCGGAGTCGCTTTCCATCCGCAGTCATGCGTCATCTCCCAAGTGACTTGGAGAGGCCGTGAACGAACGCGTGAAGTTTTCGACAGCTCCGCAGACTGGCCGGAGGAGACGGGCGTGTGTGCCCCAGTCCAGAAATCGTTTAATGCGTCGACTAGGGACACTGGGCTTTTTGGTATTGACGACATGGGCCGATGGTAGGTTTAGCCACACGGTGCAGACAGTGCGGAACCGCACACGAACCAGTGATAACTATCACAATCAAAACGAAAAAGGCCTGTGATTCACCTCACAGGGCCAAGTGACTTCTGCCATAGGGCTGCCCTCGACGCCATGCGAACCTACCCCTGCGAGTGAGTTCTCAGGGTACGGGACATAAGCACGATCCACTGCAATCCTGATGCTGTGAGTTATGACAGTGGAGGCAACGGGCGACCCATGCTCTGTGATATCGTGCCGGAAAACAAACTCTTCTCAGGAGGATTGCGACACAATGAAACACATCTCCTTTCGTATGGGTCTCCTAGCATTGCTGGCCTGCGGTTTCTTCGCAGCCGGCGCTTCTAAAGCTGTAGCGCAAGATGCAGCCGCTACCTACAAAGCCAAATGTGCCATGTGCCATGGCGCGGACGGCAAGGGCGGAAAGATGGGAACCAAGGACTTCGCCTCACCCGAAGTGAAATCAATGACGGACGCACAGCTTACCGAGGCCATCACCAAGGGCAAGGGCAAGATGCCTGCGTATGAAGGCAAGCTGAAAGATACCGAAATCAAAGATCTGGTCACCTACATTCGTAGCATGGCGAAGTAAAGGATCAGGGAAGGGCGGCCACGTATGGCCGCAAAAAATCGGTTGACTCTACAGAACTGGCGGGTGAGAGCATGTCCACGCGAACAACACGGAGACTTTTTGCGCCTGGAGTTGCCCTCACCCTTCTTTTAGCCGCGAGTTCGCTCCTCGCTGCGAGCAAAAAAGATCCCCCAAAACCTACTGTCGACGAATGCCTGACGTGCCATAGCGATGCCACCCTCTCCTACGAGGTCAATGGCAAAAAAGCAAGCCTGCACGTCGATCCTCAATCCTTCAAGGACTCGATCCACGGCAGCATGTTTACCTGCGTGGATTGCCACACTGATGTAAAGAGCCCCGCCCACGAAACCACGCCGAAGAGAATCACCTGCGCCACATGTCATGCAGACCAGCAGGCGGCCTATGACCGAAGCTTTCACGGCAAGGCGGCGCATATCGGAAATACTGCCGCCGCGACTTGCGTGGACTGCCACGGCAGTCCGCACGAACTGTTGCCTGCTGGCGATCCGAAATCTCGTGTTAATCACGCCAACATCCCGGCAACCTGCGGCGCGTGCCACAGCCAACAGTTCGTGATGGAGAAGAACGGCCTGAGCGTGCAGATGGTGGCCTCGTATCAGCAGAGCGTTCATGGTCACGCCGTTGCGAATGGTTCTGAGAAAGCCGCGGTCTGCACAGACTGCCACGGCACCCACGAGATTCTCGACGCCAAGGACTCGAAGTCTCCCATCTTCAAATTCAATGTGCCGCTCACCTGCGGCAAGTGCCACGAGCAGATTTCGAAAGAGTTCCAGCAGAGCATTCACGGCACAGCGATCGCAAAAGGAAACTGGCAAGCGCCCGTCTGCACGGATTGCCACGGAATCCACTCCATCAAGGCGCACAACGATCCGAACTCACCGGTGTCGGCGCAGAACGTAGCACAGGCCACATGTGCACGTTGCCATGAAGGCGTTCGTCTGTCACAAGAGTTCGGCGTACAAGGCCGCCGCGCCACTACATACTTGGCCAGCTATCACGGACTAGCGGCGAGACTTGGCTCACAGGTCGTTGCGAACTGTGCCAGTTGCCACGGCACGCACAGCATCTTCCCGTCCACCGATCCGCGGTCCACGATTCATCCCTCAAACCTCGCCCGGACCTGTGGTCAATGCCACCCGGGCGTAACGGAGAAGTTCACCTCCGCGAAAGTGCACGTCGACGCACCGCTTTCGGCTGATATCGGCAGCAAGGCAGTGCGCTGGATACGAAAGTTTTATCTGAGCATGATCTTTGCTGTGATTGGTGGGATGCTGCTGCACAACTTCATCATCTGGCGATCGAAAGTGATCGCGCGCCGCAAGGAACAGAGCGGGTTTGTGACCCGTATGCCGCTGCGCTTCCGCTGGCAACATGCAGCACTGCTCACTAGTTTCTTCGTGCTGGTGCTGACCGGATTTGCGCTGAAGTTCCCGGATTCCTGGTTCGCGTCCATGCTGTCGCTGGGCGAGCGAATGCGCCAACTCCTGCATCGCATGGCGGCAGTCGTTCTGATCGGCGTCAGCATTTACCACGCTTTCGACGCGATCTTTACCCGCGAAGGTCGGCGCCTGCTCTTCGACCTCTTTCCTACACTCGACGATATTCGCGGGGCATGGCAAAATCTCAGCTACTACCTGGGGATCTCGAAACGGAAGCCCGAGTTCGCGCGTTTCAATTACGCGGAGAAGGCAGAGTACTGGGCTCTGGTGTGGGGCATGTTCGTCATGGCCGGAACAGGAATCATGCTTTGGGCAAAGGTGTCGGTAGGAAACCATCTGCCGCGCTGGTGGCTCGATGTGGCCACTGCGGTTCACTTCTACGAAGCGATCCTGGCGACACTGGCGATTGTTGTGTGGCACTTCTATCAGGTATTTCTGGATCCGGATGTCTATCCCATGAACTGGGCGTGGTGGGATGGCAAAATGACCGTGCACCATTACCGCGAGGAGCACGGCTTGGACGACGCAACGCTGAAGAAGGTTTCTCTCGACGCTACAGATTCGAACGGGGAAGCGGAAGAGACAGAGGAGACCGAGGTCCAGCATGGAGACTGATAAGACTCCACCGCCCGAGGTCGAGCCACGGCACAAGCTGCGGATGCTGCTACGCAATCCGATCAGCCTGGCAGGAGTGGCCTTAGCAATCGTCAGCATCGCAAACATCTTCATCTTCTTCCTGATCGATCAGATCGCAATCAGACCCAGCCCTTACGTTGGCATTCTGGCGTACATGGTCTCGCCGGGATTTCTCTGCCTCGGGCTGCTGCTGATCCTGGTGGGACTGCTGATCGAACGCCGCAAGAAAGTCGAAAGCACAGAATTCTATCCCCGCCTCGATCTGAATGATCGCGCGCAGCGCAGCGCGGTGATCTCGTTCATGACTTTCCTGATCGTGTTCGTAGTCGTGAGCGCGGCAGGCAGTTACAAGGCATACGAGTTCACCGAGTCGGTGACGTTCTGCGGGCAGTTGTGCCACACCGTGATGAGCCCGGAGTACACGGCATATCAGCTCTCCCCCCACGCACGAGTCGCGTGTGCTGATTGCCACGTGGGCCCGGGCGCGACATGGTTTGTAAAGTCAAAGCTGTCGGGCAGCCGCCAGGTGTTCGCAGCGGCATTCAACACGTTTCCGCGGCCGATTCCGACTCCGGTGAAGAACCTTCGTCCGGCGCAGGAAACCTGCGAGCAGTGCCACTGGCCAAAGAAATTCTACGGCGGACAGCTCAAGGTCTTCTCCCACTACGCCAACGATGAGAAGAACACGCCGCGCCAGATTCGCATGATCATCAAGACCGGTGGCGGAGATCCCGCAACCGGTGCCCCGGAAGGCATTCACTGGCACATGAACATCGGCAACAAGATCGAATACGTCGCGACCGATGAGAAGCGCCAGGTGATCCCCTACATTCACGTCGAAGACCTGCAGGGACGCGTCACCGAATACTACGCAAAAGATTCCACGCTGACCAAAGATCAAATCGCGAAAGCAGAAAAGCGCCGCATGGATTGCGTCGACTGCCACAATCGCCCGACGCACATTTACGTGCCACCCGATTTGTCGGTGGATCAGTCGCTGCTCGCTCGCCACCTCGACTCTTCCCTGCCCTTCATCAAGCAGCAAGCGGTGACGGTGCTGACGGGTACTTACAAAACGACCGATGCAGCTATGCAAGGCATCGCAGTTGGCATCCAGGATTTTTACGAGAAGAAATATCCTGATGTTGCGAAGAGCAAGCAACTGGAAATTCGCAACGCGGTCACCGAACTCCAGCAGATTTTCAAACGAACCACCTTCCCCGAGATGAAGCTGAACTGGCAAACGCATCCCAACAATCTCGGACACTTCTATTCCCCGGGATGCTTCCGCTGCCACGACGGCCAGCACGTCAGCCCCGACGGCCGAGTCATCAGCCGCGACTGCAACCAGTGCCACACCATGATGTCGGAAACCAACGGCGCCACAAACGTAGCTGCCGCACCAGTGCAGAACTTCCAGCATCCAGTCGACATCGGCGACCTGACCCAGGTAAGTTGCGCCGACTGCCACACCGGCGGAACAGGCCCGTAGTCAGATTGAACGGCCGTGTACCCAGCCTGTAAGTGTGATTTGTCATCCCGAGCGGGCCGTTCAGTATTGATCGCTCCGTGATTTGTCATCCTGAGCGGAGCCGTGATGAGCGAAGCGAGTCACGGCGGAGTCGAAGGATCCCTTTCAGTTTCGCGGAACCCACCCCTCAACAGAAATTTCCGCCAAATACAAAGATGCCCTACGCGCACCAACAGACGGGCTTCAGTCTGAATCCTTGGCTCCTTCCAAACGCGCATGATCAATGCGAATACAGAAACCGCCCGTGGAAGAGCGGCCTTTTCAGGGCCGCGTCGACGCCCACAAATTCACGCCCTTCAGGGCCCGTGGTCGTTTTCCTTTACTCCGGCACAATCCCGCAGGCGGCCTCATATCTATCGGAGGTACCTTCGATACAACTTTCGTGCCTTCGACGTTGAAACCGGCAAAGAACTATGGAAAGGACAACTACCCAACAGCGCTCACGCCACTCCAATGACGTTCCTGCACCAGGGCAAGCAATACATGGTTATCGCAGCCGGAGGCCACGACAAAATCTCCGAAGAAAGACCCAGCGATGAACTGGTCGCCTTCACGCTGCCATGAGCTTTAAGGGTACTGCTAGGGGATGATGACCGCCCTGCGTCCTTCCCAGTCGCGTCCCCAGGCAGATTCAACCTCTGCAAGCGGTACTCGCTCAGTGTCGATCTTTAACGCTCCGCGCCCAACATTCCCGAGAAGCCACTGAATCGCTTCACCCCACGCCTCGCGCGAAGCCGGAGCATTGCCACTCCCTGCTCCCAGAATTTCCAGTCGAGAACTTCGCAGCACAGCCGCCGGAAGTGAAATTGCAGAGCCGGCACTCTCGCCAACCTGAACGAGTCGCACTCTCGACGACGCCGCGCTGAAGTCCTTCCGCGTGATGGAACCCAGCAGCGCCTCAACAGGAGAACCCCAGAGATAATCGATGACGACATCGAACCCTTTCGCACCCGCCTCACGCGCGAAGACTTCCGAAAGTTCTAGTCCTGTCTTGTCCAGCCGAATGGTGGCATCGGCGCCCAGTTCCTGCAGCGAGTTCAGCACTCTTTCGTTCCGTCCGACCGCGATAACGCGGCCCGCTCCCAGAAGCTTGGCTGTCTGGATGGCGAGTTTCCCCGTCACGCCGGTTGCGCCAAGAACCAATACGGTCTCACCCGACGCGATCTGCGCGCGCCACTTGAGCGCACCGAATGTCGACAGTCCGGGATTGAAAACGGCAGCCGCGGTCACATCATCAACATTGTCGGGAAGCGGGAAGCACCGCATCCCAGCGACCACGGCGCGCTCTGCCATGGAGCCGTACGGCGGTCGCGGTGCTGCGAAGAAAACCCTGCGCCCGTCATCGAACGTGCCGACGCCGTCGTTGCCGCAGACCATCGGCAAGTTACGCTGCGATGCGTAATGCGCTCCACTCGCCAACTGTCGATCGATCGGCTTGAGCGCAGCCGCACGAACGCGAACAATGACTTCACCTTCGTTCGCCGTGGGGTCTGGAAACTCTTCGTAACGCGGAGGTTGATCCAGAAGAGAGAGTACTGCAGCTTTCATGATCGAGAATTCTATATCCGCGCCGGTCGGTCGCGCCTCGAAGCCCTCTCTCTCAATGCGACATCATCCTGAGGTGGGCGAAAAGCCCTCCGAGGGACCGTACGAAGCTATGCACCGCCAAAGCGGCTTCCGGGTTGATCCACGCTGCCGAAACTTTCCCGTCAACGGTATCGACTCGTTCGCTGAACTAGGGTCCCTCACGGCGGGCTTCGCCGCCGTCAGCGATGACATCAAAAGGACAGGTCACTACTGGCTTTCCGCCACACGCTCAAAATGCCACGGAATCTTCTGCGGAGGAGCCTGATCGGGCGAGTTCTTATCCGGTGCGTCCCCCACTGCAAGCACGTCAGCCTCGTTGACTCCCTTCAGCGTGAGTTCGAAGTGGATGGAATCGTGCCCGCCAATCCGCAAGTCGAGCTTATTCCCGGAAGCTTTCGCTTGCACGATTTCCTGCTCGACAAACTGGTCGCTGCTTGGGATCAGTTCGCCATCCGCTAACAGGTCTAGCCGGTCCACGTGGATGCACGATCCTCCCAATCCGTCTTTCATCGACTTGAGTTTCAGCGTGATAAAGGTCTGACCTTTATATTTCGTAACCCATGTACCCACGAAACGTTGAGTTTCAGCAGAGGTAGTTTCGGAACCAACACGTAGCGAAAACGCAGAAGTCAGCAGTGACACTGCGCTCACCAGAACAAACGCCATCAGCATTCTTGTGCGGCTTTCGCGTCCTGAAATCTTGGGCATCCTGAGAATGTTCATAATTCGCTCCTCTAAAACACGCGTATCGAACAGCCCCATTGCGTAATTCGACTTTGCCGAAGGGGCAGCGGCAAACATGGTCCGCGCGATGTTCAGCAGCGAGTGGGCATACTGTTTTCCCGAAGGCAACAGGTGGACGGCCATCTCGTCGCACGCCAACTCTCTGGTCTGCGCGATCCGGGTCTTGATGAGTGCTGTTGCGGGATGGAAACACAGCGCCACCGAGGCCGACTCGTACAAGAGGTTCAGTGCGAAGTCGCGCCGCCGGATATGCGCCATTTCATGCGACAAGGCGGAGATTGCATCTTCCTCGCGGATGTCGTCGGTGAAAAAACTGACCGGGACCAGCAGGACCGGTTTGCGCCATCCAACAGTCGATGGGCTCGTGATCTCTTCTGAGCACAACACCGGAATCTGCGGAGTCGAGAAGAGTTGGCGACAGGTTTCTGCCGCCTGCGCAATCGCTGGCGGAACGCTTCTTGCGTAGGCCGACCTCCGGACGAGCGAGGTACGGCGATACATCCGTGCAAGCTGCAAGCAGCGCAGGCCCAAAAAAATCAAGTACGCCCACGCCGCGGCATTCAACAACAACGGCGCGAACTGCACAGGACGAGTGCGGCTGCGAAAACTAAGGAAAGACCACCCTCCTTGGTGCGAGACTGCAACGTGGGTACTCGTTTCGGCAAACACGGGAGCGCTTTCGTCGGCTTGTCCGCCCCCACGAACCTGCATCACGACTGTAGCCGCAGGGACAAGCACGCTGACCGCCAGGCACAAGACCCAAAGGATATGCCGATAGCGGCCGGGCGCTCGGCGCAGGAGTGTCGAACATAAGAGCCCGAGCGCTGCAATCACGGTGACCTGCCAAACAGAATTCAACAGATAACCTACGATCATCCGGTCAATCGTCTGCATGGTCTTCCTCCTTGCCACCCTCGTGCTCATCAATCAATCGCTGCAGCTTTGCGAGTTTTTCTGCGTCAATCTGGCGGCTCTTCACCAGGCTCATCAGAAGTGCGTCCACCGAACCGCCGAACATGCGGTCCAGCAGATCACCCGCCGCGTCCCGCAGTGCCCGCTCCCGGCTCAATACCGGACGGTATTCGTAAGCCCTGCCCACTAGCCGGCGCTTGACCTTCCCCTTGCGCTGCAGAACGTTCAACATGGTTTGTACCGTGGTATAGGCCAGCGACTCTCCCGGCAGTTTTTCCTGTACAGCCTGCACGGTGCTCGCGCCGTTCTCCCACAGAACCTGCATGATCCGAAGTTCCAGCGGAGTGAGTTGTGATGGGGCTTTGCGGGACGGACCCAACGGAGAGTACCTCCTAAGTTTTTAGGACATTACAACGGATAGATCCGCTTGTCAACTAAAAGTTTAGGACTTTGTTCGACGGAAAGAGCGTTCAGATGCTTGTTTCCCCATAGTGCTTGCTGAGCCCCGATTACCCAGCACCTCGAAGAATCTCATCTGGGCAGGGTGTTCTTGTAGATTGTTCCGTTCTTCATGATGACCAAAAAGTTTTTGTCGGGGTCTTCAATGAGCTTGATGTTTTCAACAGGATTGCCATCAACCAATAGCAGATCAGCCAGTGCTCCTTGCTCCACCACGCCCAGCTTGCCGGGATAAGGGTTGATAAATCCGGTGAGGGCCATCAACTCGCCGGTGTCAGCGGTGGCCATCTTGAGGATTTCTGCGGGTGTGTACCAGCGAATCAGCTTGGCAAGTATGGCGCCCTGCCGCGTTGTGAGCCTGGCGTCGAAAAGAATATCGGTACCAAAGGCGGTCTTGATCCTGTACTTCTTCGCTAGCTTATAAGCGTTGTCTGTTCCGGCGAAGACCTCGAGCGCCTTTTTCTGAGACACCGGGTTGACGAGCGGCGCCGCGTCTTCATCATCGAGAAAGGGCTGCAAGCTCCACCAGATTCCTTTTTCTGCCATCAGCCTGGCGGTAGGCTCATCGATGAGTTGACCGTGGTCGATGCACTTGACGCCTGCGGCGATCGCCTGCTGAATCGCGCGTGGGGTATAGGCGTGCACCGTAACATAAGTTCCCCAATTCTCAGCGGCCTCCACTGCGGCACGGATCTCCGGTTCGGTGTACTGGGTGGATTCGATTGGATTGTAGGGAGAGGCAACGCCACCTCCAGCCATGAGCTTGATCTGGCTCGCACCTGCACGCAATTGCTCTCTGGCTCGCAGCCGGACCTCGTCAGGGCTGTCGGCAATGGCCGCGATTCCCACAGCCTCGGTGTAGCTAAGAGACTCTCCGGGAAGCCTCGGGACTTCGAAAGAGAAGCGGAAATCTCCATGCCCCGAGGTTTGTGAGATGAAGGCTCCCGAGGGATAGATGCGCGGACCGACGACGACGCCCTCGTCGATAGCGCGCTTGAGCCCGAAGACGGGACCTCCGAGATCGCGCACGGTGGTAAACCCTCGCATCAGCGTCGCTGTAGCTTGCCGTGCCGCCAAGAGTTGAAGGTAGTTTGGGTCGGCCGTCATCAGGACGGGCTGTGGAACCGACGCCATGACGGCGTGCCAATGCGCATCGATGAGACCGGGCATCAGCGTGCGGCCGTTGCCTGCAATGACACTGACACCGGGGCCAACGGGGATCGGCTCTGACGAGATACGCTCGATGATGTTGCCTTTGACAAGCACGTTGGCCGGAGGCGACAGTGCGGCGTTCCGACCATCGAAGATGCGAACGTTTTGAAAAAGGATTGAAGTGCCGACGGAGGCGGTGGGAGCAGATGTCTCGCCAGCGGCCGCCAAGTCCGCATCGCCTTGTGCGAGAACCATCTGGCAAATTGCCGCCAGAGCCAGGAGCAGCGTTGACGCAAGCCCAATGTTCCCCCAAATGCTCCTTGAACGCGTCTTCTGCTCTTTCGCTGCCATGTCTTAACACCTCATCGTCGCGTCGATCTGGTGGCAAACCTCGACGGGCTTCCCTCGGTACGATGATGGGATTGAGGGGTCTCGACGACTGGCAAAGCTGACAGGGCCGCACGTAAGAGATGAATCTGCTCTGGATTTGCAGCTGATCCGTTGCCGGCACACAGCAGATTCCTCAACGGCTAAACGCCGTTTCGGAATGACAACGCTGCGCAGGCAGCCTACCCATGACTTTGGATTCCGACGAACTGCACAGCGGCGTGGGCATAATTGCTCCGCAAACTATCATTTGTCATTCCGAGCAAACGCGAGGAATCTGCTGTTTGCTTGCAGCGCATCCAAAAGCCGACTAATCCACTTAAGCGGACCGATCCTCAGTACGAATCCGGTGGATTAGATAAAAAACGATGCCCACGTTCACCAGAAGCACCAGAACCTTGACCGCAGTCGGTCGATGGAAAATCTCATACATCTCGACCGGCACGAGCATCCCGGTGAGCACGACCGTAACCCACTCCCCCCACCTTCTTTGGAGCCACAAACCAGTGCCTTCCACCAGGAAAAGACCGGCATAGAGCAGCCCGACTAGCCCAATTCGCTTGATCTGAACAGGGCTCAGATCTGACACCCGCATGAGCACATGTTCGATATACCGGTTGCCGGGATCGAGGCGCATCGCCCTCACCCAGTGTTCGAGGCGCATCCCGAGATCCTGATGCAGCATGCGGAACAACCCGGCTGAGAGCGCAATCAGCAACGTAGCCTTCAGAAACTTGAAGACTGCGATGATGCGCAACAACCGTCCGTTCGCCGGAGTTCGCTTTGAGGCAGTGTGGACCGATCGTTCACTGCTCATTTCGGGTTCAGAATCAAAAGCAGGTGACGCTGCCATGATCTATTGTGTACGGAGCCAAGAAGAAAAGGTTTGGATTTTTTTCAAACCACTGCGAAATCCCGCCGCCGCAGGCATTCGCCGAAGCCCGCAAGAATTTCTTCCTGCCTGGCGATCACGTGAGCGCGCAAGAGAGCGACGCGGCTGGCCGTCTCGCAAATGTTGGCCCTGATCGCAAACGCCCGGTCGGCTTCCCGCATACGGCCGGCGGTGAATGCAAAGTTGGCGGTCAGCCTCAGGGCTTCCTGGGAGGTCAACTGCGACAGCATAAGGAGGGAATCCTTCTGAGCGGGTACGAGGAGTTTATCAAAAACTCACGACTTTCGGTATCCGCGAGATATACCGGAACATCACAGATGAGGCTGTAATTAGGCTCACAGAATCTAACCTAGACCATACCCTTGAAAACCCGCATCCCACCGTAAAATACTTCCCAAGGAATGCGAGTTCTCTTTCTGATCGTGGCGGTTCTCAGTACAGCGGCGGCCCAAACCGTGACCGGCCCCACGATTGCGGTTGTCGATGAGAATGGCGTCGCGGTCCAATCCGCCCGCGTTTCACTCGAAAGCTCTGCACAGCCTGTCGCTCATTGCGAGACGAACTTCACCGGGCGCTGCTCGCTTCCCGGTTTGGCTGCCGGCCCCTACACGCTTCGCGTCCAAAAAGAAGGCTTCTACGCTCTCGAGCAACCAGCGGTGCAGGTTTCGCCCGGCGCAGCGGTCGAGGTCGCACTCACGCGTACGCAAGAAGTTCATGAAGTGGTCGACGTTCGCGAATCGCCCCCTGCGATCGATTCATCCCAGATCTCTTCAAAGGAAGCCCTCACCGGCCTCGACATTGTGAACATGGTCTTCCCTACCGCTCATGACTATCGCAATGCCGTGAGTTTTATTCCGGGCGTCGTCAACGATCAGAGCGGACAGCCGCACGTGGCCGGCGCGCAAACCTATCAGACGATCACCTTGCTCGATGGCTTTAACGTCACTCAGCCTGCCAACGGCGAACTTTTGATTCGAGTCAGTACCGACGCGTTTCGCTCCATCCAGGTCGAGCCTTCGCGCGCGCCGGCTGAATTCGGAAAAGGATCAGCCGGCCTGCTCCTGTTGAATACCGGTATCGGCGACGATCACTTCCGTTTCTGGGCCACGAACTTTATCCCTTCGTTCCAGAACAAGCACGGATGGCGTTTCGACCAGTTCCTGCCGCTCTTCACTTTTTCAGGTCCGATCGTGAAGCACAAAATCTGGTTCTACAACGCGTTCGACGGCGAGTATGACAACCTCGTCTATACCGCGCTTCCGGTCGGGCAGGACAACGATCACATTCTGCGCTTCGGCAATCTGACCAAGCTGCAATCGAACCTCACCGAGCGCAATATTCTCACCACGAGTTTCCTCGTAAATCATCTCCACGATCAGTTTGCGTTTCTTTCGCCGCAGAGCCCGCAGTTCGCCAATCCCAAAGATGTCGAATACTCCTATTTCCCCAGCATCAAGGACCAGCACTACTTCGCGAACGGAATGCTAGTCGAAACTGGTCTAGGCTTCGACCAGTACGACATCAACCTCACTCCTTATGGATCGAACCCGTACTTCGTCAACACCAACACATCAGGTGGCAACTTCTACCTGAGCGCGGAAACCATCGCCACACGCTGGCAGGCCTTCGCGAATGTCTATTTGCCTCCACAGCGCTGGCACGGACGACACGACTTCAAGGTCGGACTCGATCTCGACCACATCGCTTACGACGCGCACTTCTTCCGTCAGCCGATCTCGTATCTGGTCGCCAACAAGACCCTGACATCCGGCGATCTTTGCCTCACGGCCACCCAGAGCGCGCAGTTCCCTTGCACGCGCTACTCCACCTTCACGGAGGCGCCACTCGTCGAGCAGAACAACGCCGAAGTTTCCGGCTATGCCGAAGATCGCTGGGCAATTACCGATCGCCTGCTTCTCGAGCCCGGCGTTCGATTCGACTGGGACGATGTCGTCCATCACGCCAACTTCGCTCCCCGTCTCGCAGGCACCTATGTACTCGATAACTCGGGCGCCACGAAATTTTCCGCGGGCATTGGCTTGATCTATGAGGCGACTCCGATCTTCCTGATTGCCCGCCCGTCCTCCGGCACGCGCCAGGACACCTTCTTCTCGACGAATGCGAACTGCTCCACTCCGACGAACTGCGTCACCGTCTCTGGCCCAGTCGACACACGCTTTAGCGTCAACACGGCCGATCTGGAGTCTCCACGATTCCTCAACTGGAGCGTCGGCCTTGAAAAGAAACTTCCGGCGGCGATCTACATGAAGGCTGAATTCTTCCAGCGCCGCGGAAACAGCGGATTCGTATACGACACGCCCCTCAATTCGCCGACGGGAAACTTTGTTCTGCAGAATACGCGGCAAGATCACTACGACGCCTTCCAGATCTCGTTGCGCCGCAGCTTCCGCGAGACTTATTCGATCATGGGCGCCTATACGTTCTCCAGGGCGCGCACGAACCAGGCCCTCGATTTCAATGTCGACAATTCCGTTCTCGCCTCACAGCAACCCGGACCTTATCCCTGGGACACCCCGAATCGTTTTCTCTCCTGGGGATACCTCCCGTTCTTCCCGCTGCCGATCATTCACCAGATGGAGATTGCTTACTCGATGGAAGCGCGCACTGGATTCCCCTTCAACGAATACACCGACCAGTTGCAACTGATCGGCAAACCCGGCGCTCAGCGCTTCCCCGACTATTTCTCGCTCAATGTACAACTGGAAAAACGCTTCCACCTGATGGGATACTATCTCGCCCTCCGCGGCGGCATGGACAACATCACCGGCCGCTGCGATCCCTTCGTGGTAAACAGCATCATCGACGCGACTCACCCCCAACCAACGTTCACCGCGTGCCTGGGGCGGGCGTTCACATCAAGAATTCGCCTGCTAGGCCGGAAGTAAAGAAGTAAAGAAGTAAAGAAGAGATTGTGCAGGGGCGGACGCATTTCGTCCGCCCCGCCGATGCGAAGCGAGGCGTGCACTTGGCGTACGCTAATCGGCGCAGAGCCCTGCCGGCGCTATAATGTTGGAACGCTTGCATCGAAAACCATTTTCCTGTCATCTCAAAAGCCTGGAGGAACGATCAAAATGGCTCACGAACTACCCCCACTGCCGTATGCGTATGACGCATTGGAATCCACGATCGACAAGCAGACCATGACTCTGCACCACGATAAGCACCACGCGGCTTATGTCACAAATCTCAACGCCGCTATCGAGAAGCATCCCGAACTCGCCGGCAAATCCGCCGAAGATCTCATTCGTGATCTCAACGCCATTCCCGAGGACGTCCGCGGTGCGGTCCGCAACAATGGCGGAGGCCATGTCAACCACACCATGTTCTGGAAGATCATGAAGCCGCAAGGCGGAGGCGATCCGAACGGACCGATCGCCGAAGTCATTCAGAAGACCTTCGGCAATTTCAACGACTTCAAAACAAAGTTCAACGATGCCGGCACGAAGCAGTTCGGCTCCGGATGGGTCTGGCTTGCCGGCAAATCGAACGGCGAAGTGCAGATCATGTCGTCCCCGAATCAGGACAATCCCATTTCCGAGGGACTCTACCCTATCTTCGGCAATGACGTCTGGGAGCACGCCTACTACCTGAAATACAACAACCGCCGTCCCGAATATCTCGCCGCCTGGTGGAACGTTGTCAACTGGGACGAGATCAACAAGCGCTTCGCCGCCTTCAAATCCGGCAAAGCCGCCCAAGAACCAGCCCTAGCCCATCGCTAACTCTGAAAAAATGGCTGCCCCATTTCTCGCGCGTTTTTTGCGCGAGAAGTGGGGATTTTGTGTAAGGGCGGACGCATTCGTCCGCCCCGCGACCCGAGCGAAGCGAAGGGGAGCGTGCGACAGCGTCAACCTTCTCTGACGTAACCTCGGCTCACGCTGTCCTGTTGTGACCCTGTGCGCCCCTATGGTCAGTTTGAGCTCTCCCACGGAACCGTCGCCGGCACTTTTTCGTACTGCTGACAAGGCATGAACCTTTCGCGCTGCACCCGTCGACTTCTGTTGGCATTTCTGATTTATCTGGCCGCCTGTTCGCTGTCGGGAGTCTACGTGGCCGATGGTACCCTTCATCCCGGCCGCCGCCTTCTGACGAATGAAGAAACCGCCGCGGTGCGCAGCTCTGTTCGTAAACTAAATGCCAATCTTGCCGACCTGTCGATCACGACGCCGGATGGAGTCCCTCTGAGGGCATGGCTCATCCAACCTCAGTACACAAACGGAAGCGCGGTGATCGTGCTGCACGGCTTGGGTGACAATCGCCTTGGCATGACTGGATATGCAAAGCTCTTCCTTGACCATGGGTTCAGCGTGCTTCTGCCCGATGCTCGTGGACACGGCATAAGCGGTGGCTCGCTTGTTACTTACGGTCTTCTTGAGCGCAATGACGTTCATGAATGGATCAATGTGTTGCAGGCCCAAGTGCATCCCCAATGCATCTTCGGGCTGGGAGAATCGATGGGAGCGGCCGAACTGCTGCAGTCTCTCGCGACCCATCCGGATTTCTGCGCCGTTGCCGCCGAGAGTCCCTTCTCTGATTTTCGGGAAATCGCCTACGACCGCATGGGACAAGCGTTCCATACGGGTCCGTGGCTGGGCCGCACTCTTCTCAGACCAGTGGTCGAAGTAGCATTCCTACGTGTTCGCTGGAAATACGGCCTCGACATGCAGATGGTTTCGCCGGAACAATCCATCGCCGACAGCAAAATCCCGGTGCTCCTCATTCACGGACAAGTCGACAGCAATATTCCTGTGCGTCACTCCCGAATGATTCACACCCAGGATCCGCATACAGTTCTGTGGGAAGTCCCTAACGCCGGCCACTGCGGCGCACTCAGCGTGGCGCCAAAGGAATTCGAAGAGAAAATGCTGGATTGGTTCTCGACAAAGCCGCAGAATGTGGCAAAGCAAAACGTCACTCGATAATCTCGTAAGACCTCTCCGCAAGACGAAATCCTCAGCGCCCTCTGCGGCATTTCTCCGCGAACTCAGCGGTAAAAGCTTCTGCCTTTGATTTTGCTAAGGCCGCCGATACACCACGCCGCCTTTCATCACGAAATCCACCTTCTCCATCGCTGACACGTCGCTCAGGGGATCCCCGGGCACAGCCACGACATCAGCCAGCTTCCCGGCCTCGAGGGTGCCCAGCGAATCCTTCACGCCCAGCAGTTCCGCAGCCGTGACGGTGGCCGCCCGAATCGACTGCGCCGGAGTCATCCCAAACTTCACCATTGACGAAAACTCCTTCGCCGGATTCACCTTCCAATCGAATCCGCCCGCGTCGGTCCCGAACGCAATCTTCACTCCAGCTTTCATCGCCCGCCGAAAGGTGTCTTCATGAATCTGAATCATCTTCACCCAAACCGGAGCGCCCTCGGCGGCTCTTCCCTGCGCCACATACTCGCCCACAAAGATCGTCGGTACGTAATAAATCCCGCGTGAAGCCATCGTCTTGAGATCTTCCTCGGCGATGTAATTTCCGTGCTCGATCGAATCGACTCCCGCCTCAACCGAGTTGTGGACGCCGTTCAAGGCCATCGCGTGCGAAGCGACTTTGTGCCGCTCGCGATGCGCCTCATCCACAATTGCCCGTAGCTCATCCAACGTGAATGTCGGAATATCGTCCAGCACTCCGTCTTCCCGCACGCGATACGACCGATCGCTGTACACCTTGATCCAGTCCGCACCGTGACTGATCTGCTCGCGCACCGCCTGCCGCGCATTGTCCGCCCCGTCGACAAGTTGCACCCCGCGCGGCACCATCACTGTTGGCGCATAGCCTTGGAGCGGATACGCGCCCGTGACATCCAGAGCCCGCGTCGCGACGTGCATCCGTGGCCCGGGAATCACGCCCTCGTTAATCGCTTTCTTCACATCCACATCGGCGTATCCCGCACCCTCAGTCTCCAGATCGCGAATCGAGGTGAATCCGTACTCCAACGCCCGACGCGCATTTACCGTCGCCAGAATCGTGCGGTACTCCGGCGATTGCTTAAGCAATTGCTGATCGTAATCAGCTGCAGTGATGTCTCCCTGCAACAGGACATGCGTATGCGTGTCCATCAATCCCGGCAAACATGTCTCACGAGAGAGATCGACGACTTCGGCGCCGGTTGGAGCGGCAGCGGCAACGTCTTTGATCTTATCGCCCTCGATCACGACGAAAACATTCTTTCGCAACGAGTCGCCACGCCCATCAAACAAGCTTCCACAATGCAGCGCAACTGTCTTCGCACTCGCATTCTGTCCCAAAACGGAAAGCGTCGTGATCAATAAACTCAAAAAACCAAAAGCAACCCTGCGCATTGTTCCCTCCCGCCGACAACGGTTTCTGCATTTCCTGTGCAAGCCCTGTGGACAACCCGGCGGCCCACTTTACCAAATTCACACGCCGTTGCAGCGCACATTCAGAAACTCTCACGATCACGCGTATCCACAACCGCTCTTGCAGATTCTTCTTGACGAGCGAAAATTCCCGGGAACCCATGCCCGATTTTTTCCTCAGTTGCACCAAAAATATTGAATTGACCCGCAGCGATTTCGACCTTACAGTCACCTTCGCCCACACGAAAATAAGCAGCACGTCCCAGTTGCGAAGAGTCGCTTTAAGGACGGGCACTCACAGAAACATCAGCTGTGCTCTGGGGTCAGCGTCGCCATGAAATCAATGGAATGGAAAACCTACCGCACCCGCTTCCTTGTTAAAGCCAAACAGCTCAGCTCGAACCTCACCTTCACCGACCATCTCGGCCGACAGCATTGCGGACGCAAAGGCGATTACCTGGTTGAGTCCAACGACGGAGTTCTCAGCATCGCCCCGCGGCAAATCTTCGAGGACATTTACGTGCCGATGTGCTCCTCACCAGATCCATCGGACAGGCACTCCGACGAAAACGATAGCTCGGTCCAAAGACACCTGCGCTTCGAGCCGCTACAAATCGAAAAGATTAAAACCGACTTCGGCGACGGACATCAGCGCCTCACAAATCTCGAGAGAATGCCTCGCATTCGAAAATCGCCTCAACCAGTTCGCGAGAGCACGTCGCGGCTCAGACTCATGTGAGCAGAGACAGTTTCGAGTTTCGAGCTTTCAATGTTTCAAGGTCTCAAGGTCAAACCCGTCGAGATCATCAGCAAGTTTTCGAACCACTGTTGGGTTTAAATTTTTCGAGGCAATGGCAACCCTTCATAGTCAGTTCCCGAAGGGCTGAGGGCTGAGGGCTGGAAGCCACCGAATGTAGAGGTCTTTGAAACGTTGAAACTTTGAAACGTTGAAACTTTGCTCTTTTGTGTGGAAATCCCGTCCTCAAGTCCGCATCAAGGCCGTCATTGCTAGGGATACAACCTGTAGTGTTTCCCTCTTGACATGCACAAC
>Ga0126379_10000167_pt1 | contig 32927 bp, 28 predicted proteins | sample PanSoiMetPlot_24_FD_92640 | JGI IMG/M metagenome (GOLD analysis project Ga0126379, IMG submission 92640) | Tropical forest soil microbial communities from Panama - MetaG Plot_24 | ecosystem: Environmental > Terrestrial > Soil > Tropical forest > Bulk soil | place: Panama | collected 2016-02-17
CACGCTCGTTGTACCGATATCAGCCGTCGTCAAGCAGGACACGGGAGAGCAGGTGGCGTGGATTCTAGGCTCCGATCAGACGATTCATCGCAGAATTGTGAAGTTAGGCGCGCCGACCGGCGAAGAAATCGAAGTTCTTGGCGGACTGCAGCCGGGTGATCGCGTGGTTGTAGCCGGAGCAACATTTCTGCACGAGGGAATGAAGGTTCGAGATCTGGGCGATGCGCTAGCGGACGGTCAACCATGAACCCCGGCGTCTACTCGGTTAACCACAGCAGAATCGTTTTCGCATTGACGTTCATCTTCGTGATCGGTGGGATCTATGCATATCAAAATCTCGGACGCCTTGAGGATCCGGAATTCACGATCAAGCAGGCTCTGATCATCACACCTTACCCAGGGGCCAGCCCTGAGGAGGTAACCAGGGAGGTCACGAATCCCATCGAGAGCGCCTGTCAACAGATGGGGCAGGTGGACCGCGTCGAATCCGAGTCCACCCGCGGACGATCGCTGGTCAGAGTCCACATCAAAGATCGATATCACAAGGACAGGATCCAGCAAGTTTGGGACGAACTTCGCCGCAAGGTCAACGATGTCCAGCCCAGACTGCCGCCCTCGGTGCGCGGCACCTCGCAGGTTGTCGATGATTTCGGTGACGTTTACGGCGTCTTCATGGCAGTCACAGGCAAAGGCTTCTCGCAGCCGGAACTCCGTCGCTACGTGGATGCCGTCCGCCGCGAACTGCAGTTGGCTCCTGACGTCGCGAAAGTCGACCTCTTCAGTGAACGGCGGGAGGTCGTCTACCTTGAGATGTCACGGGCACGACTTGCGAGATTCGGCATCAATGAGAACCAGATCTACGCTCAGCTCCAAGCGAAGAATGTTGTCGCGGACGGTGGGCGCGTTCGCATCGGAAACCAACACGTCCCCATCGATCCGACAGGTGGTTTTCGTTCCGCCGATGACATGCTCGATCTGGTGATCGGATCGGACAGCTCGGGTCATCAACTCCAGCTTAGAGATGTGGCGACCATCGAGCGCAGCTATGAAGATCCGCCGCGCCGCGTTTTACGGTATGACAGCCAGCCTGCCATCGGCATCGGTATCTCGACGGTACCAGGTGGAAACGTAGTAACGATGGGCAAGGGCGTCTTGCAAACCCTCGAGGAGCTTAAGCATAACCAGCCGTTCGGAATCGAGTTTCACGATATCAACTTTCAACCCATCGCGGTCAGCGAAGCGACGAGAGCGTTCACGTTTAATCTGATCAAGGCTGTGACGATTGTCTTCGTGGTCCTCCTGTTTGCGATGGGCCGGAAGGCTGGGCTCATCATCGGATTCATTCTGTTTGTAACAATCGTCGGAACTTTTCTGGTGATGAAAATCAAGGGCGGTCTCCTGTTGGAGCGCATCTCTCTCGGCGCTCTCATCATTGCGCTATGCATGCTCACCGACAATGCGATTGTCATCACCGAGGGGCTCAAGGTCGGAATCGAAGCGGGTAAGGACAAACTACAAGTGATTCGCGATGTGGTAGCTCACAACCAGTGGCCGTTGTTCGGAGCTACGGGCATCGCAGTCTTGGCTTTTGCCGCGATCGGACTATCGGAGGATTCATCCGGCGAATTACTCAGCTCGCTGTTTTGGGTCATCTGCATCTCCTTAGCTCTGAGCTGGGTGACAGCGATCACGCTCACTCCGCTGCTGGCTCACTTGTTTCTCAAGCCGAGCGCCGATGGTCATTCCGAAGAGCATGCATACGATGGCCGGTTCTTTCAAACCTATCTTAGTTTCCTGAGGATGGCACTCCGCTATCGGTTAACTGTGTTGGCCGCGACGCTTCTGCTCTTCTTCGCGGCGTTATACGGCTTCAGGAAAGTCGATCAAAGCTTTTTCCCGCCCGCAACCCGACCGCAGTTTATGGTGGACGCGTTTCTGCCGTCCGGTACCTACATCGGCACAACGGAGGGCTTCGCCGGCGAAATCGAACGGTATCTTCTGGCTCAGCCCGGGGTAACACACGTGTCATCATTCGTCGGGGGTGGAGCTCTGCGCTTTCTGCTGGTGTACTCCGCAGAACAGCCAAACACAGCCTATGTTCAGTTTCTGGTCGAAGTCGATGACTGGAGAAAGATTGACGGATTGATTCCCAAAGTTCAGAAGTACCTGGAGGAGAACTATCCCAACGCCAACACGAACACCAGGAAATTTCAACTCGGCCCGGGCAGTAACGGACGCGTCCAAGTGCGATTCAGCGGACCCGATCCTACCACCTTGCGCATCCTTGCCGGCCAGGCTGAAACCATCATCCAGGGAAGTGGCAAAGCTCTGGGTGTACGCACCGACTGGCGCCAGCCAGAAAAAGTTCTCCGTCCCAAGGTGCTCGAACTCCAGGCCCACCGCAACGGTCTCACCCGGGTTGATGTGGCTCAGGCCGTTGAATCCGGTTTTGAGGGTCGCACTGTCGGCTTCTCCCGGGAAGCCGCCGGCTCTGGCACAGGAATCTTTCCGCGAGAAGCCAGACTGTTGCCGATCATCGCCCGCCCACCTCTTGCTGAGCGGAACGACGTCGATCAGATAAACAATATGCAAATCTGGAGCCCTGTCGCAGGGAGAATGATCCCCATGAGCCAGGTGGTCTCAGGCGTCGAGGTCGCATGGGAAGACCCGATCATGATGCGCCGCGATCGCATGTCGACCATTACCGTGCTTGCCGATGGACGTGGCGTTCTTCCCAGCGTCTTGATGAACTCCGTACGAGAAAAAATAGAGCAGATCAAGTTGCCTCCGGGATATTCGCGCGAATGGGGTGGCGAGTATGAGGACTCAAACAACGCACGCGCCTCTCTTGCCGAACCGCTTCCGGCGGCGGTGCTGGGAATGATTTTTATCGTCGTGTGCTTGTTTAATTCCTTTCGAGCCACGGCGGTCATCTGCCTGGCTGTGCCTTTGGCGATCATAGGAGCAGTCGCAGGACTCTTAATCACGAACAATCCGTTCGGATTCATGGCTCTACTCGGGTTGCTTTCCCTGGGTGGCGAACAGGTTAAAAACTCGGTTGTCCTGGTCGAAGAGATTTTCCTTCAGATTCATCAGGGAAAAGAACCCTACGCTGCGATCATGCAAGCGGGGGTGAGTCGCTTGCGGCCGGTGCTCCTGGTAGTCCTCACAACCGTGCTCGGAATGATTCCGCTTCTGATGGATCCGTTTTTCTCAAACATGGCGGCGGTCATCATGTTTGGACTGGCTTTTGCGGCCGTGCTGACCATGATTGTCGTACCCGTTCTCTACGCGATCTTCTTTCGCGTTCGTGTACCCGAAACTATCGAGACATAGGCCTTGCTTTCTCGATGGCGACGAAGTGAAGAGCTATGAACTCATCATCGAAACCAGAACTCTTCCGCCGGATGCTGAGTAGACTCCGCCCTCCTACATTGATTCTCTTTCCCGTATTTCTTCTTTCGAGTTGCGCGGTCGGGCCAAACTACAAAAGGCCAAACGTACCTACTCCACCTGCCTTTCGAAGTGGTCCTGATGTATCGCAACAAGCCAGCCTCGCTGATCTGCCATGGTGGGAGATATTCCACGACGAAACACTGACCGGACTCATCAAAGAATCGCTGGCCAATAACAACGATCTCAGCGTTGCGGCTGCGCGCGTTGAGCAGGCCAGCGAAGTTGCCGCGCAGGCCAGGTCGCAATACTTCCCCACTCTTGGTTATTCGACGCTTCTCACCAACGGCCACAATCAGTTCATCTACAGTCCGGTCAATCCTCCGAGTGGATCTCAGGGCTTCCTGCTTGCGATCGCCCGGGCAACCTGGGAGGCGGATCTCTGGGGCCGCATTCGTCGCACCAACGAGAGCGCTCGCGCTCAGGTTCTCGCAAGCGAAGAATCTCGCCGGGGAGTCATGCTTACGGTGGTGAGCAGTGTCTCGCAGGCCTATTTCGAACTTATTGGACTGCGGATTCAGCTCGAGATCAGCAAGCAATCTGCTCAGTCATTCACACAATCCTTTACGCTTGTGACGCAGCGCGTACAGGAAGGAGTTGGCAATGAACTCCAGGCCTCGCGCGCCTCAATGGAGTTGGCGAATGCCTCGGCCAGTGTCCTGGAGGTCGAACGTCTCATTGCGTTAAAGGAAAATCAAATTTGTGTGCTGTTGGGGAGGATTCCTGGACCAATCGAAACGAAGACGGATGCCCTTGGCGAAATACCGCCAGAAGTCCCCGCGGGACTACCTTCCACGCTGCTTGAGCGCCGTCCCGATGTGCTCGCGGCCGAGCATGCCATGCGGAGCGCAAACGCCCAGATCGGCGTTGCGCAGGCGGCATACTTTCCGACCATTGGGCTTACGACATTTTTCGGCAAGTTAAGCACACCGCTCGAAAACATCACGTCGAGCAATACGAATGCCTGGAGTGTAGGCACCTCCATCGGAGGCCCTATCTTCACTGGGGGGGCTCTCAAAGCGCAGAAGGGACAGGCGGTCGCCACGTGGAAACAGACAAGGGCGCAGTATTTGCAAACGGCGTTGGGCGCTTTTCGTGACGTCTCAGACGCACTCATCACACGCGAGAAGCTTGACGCTATACGTGCTGAGCAGGGGAAAGCCCTGCAGTCGAATGAGGATGCCGTTCGGCTGATGTCGATGCGGCTTACAAATGGGACGGTCAGCGGTCTCGACGCTCTCGAAATGAAGCAGCGGCTCTACTTGTCCCAACTGGCTATTAGCCAGACGGAGGTTAGCCGCCGGCTGATCATCGTTCAGCTCTACAAGGCTCTGGGCGGAGGATGGAAGCTAACCGACGCGCAATGGATGACCCCTAACTCTCCGGCTCCAGCACCTCCACGTTACAAGCAACGATAACGCGGCGTCTGTCAACGGTGTGGGCGGACTGTGGGCGAGATGACGGACCGGTCATCTCGCACTCGTAATGATCAGCATATGAAAGTGGCCGTGGGGCAGCAGGATGAGGGGCTAGCCAGCACAGGGACAACCTAAGAGCGGAGGTGATGCGAGTCTTCTTTGATGCTTTCCGCGGCTTTACCCGCCCGAAGTAACTCGGAATTGAGCTGCGGGACTCCGCAGAACCCGGACAATGGACCCAAGGATAGTCTCGTCGCGCGCGGCCGGGAAATCGAGGTGGGGCAGTGCACCCCTCAAGTGGCGGCTTCCTCGCCTGCTGAGATCAGACTGGATGCGCCGACATTCGATACAAGCACACGAAATTCAGAAACGGAATTCCTGCAGCCCCCAACTCCCGTGACAAACGAGCAACCAGCCGACAATCGAGAGCAGAACCAAACGATCAATCCATCTGCGATTGATCGAGAAAAGATGGAGGAGGTGTTTAGGGAAGCGTGGAAACATTTTCCGCTGCCTTTCAAATAGCGAAACTCGCCCATAAGCTTTAAGAAGTGCGAAGAGCAAGGTTCGAAGCCAGAGTCGCACAGGATTTAGAGCGACGTCGATTGCGCGATCTTTCGCAGATATCATTCGGGATAGTATTTCTTCCGGATGTCTGTTGCCGCGGATGATTGGACGAGTGGTGTTGTCCCCCGGAAAACCTCATGTCGGATTTGAGCGATCACTGAGGACGCGGTTTGACGGGTTGAATAGGGTAATCGTAAGCATGGTCAGCAAATCGATGTGGCTCAAGAATAACCATATTTACGGTGTAGTACGGCTTCTGTGGCTGCCGACGGAAAAAAACCTTCTGCACCCGCACGAGAAAGATTCCGTCTGGGACCTGATCGGCTGCGCAGCGGTCGGCTGCGTGTAGGCCTGCGATCTGCCGTTTCATGCGACACCTTCCTTTTGGCCGAGATAGCTGTTGAGCTGGCAAACAAGGGCGTTCTTATCTTTCTCGGCCCAGTCATCGGAGAGTAAGAAAGAGGAGAAGCCGTCTAGCAATATAGCAATATGATAGTTTGACCCTGCAGAAAAGATGGCTTTGCATGGCTTAAGCCATCTAACATGGAAAATACTGTTTCGACGGTAATCCCGAAACGCGCATCGCCCTGCAGCCCCATCTCTCCCGCGATCTGGCAGAGAGACTTGCTCGTAGCAGAGCCACTCTCGCGATCTGAAGGTGACTTTCGACGATTAGCTCGCCCTCGCCACCTATGCTGGAGGGCAAGCAGCATTAGTCTTTTGCCGTTTTAAGTCTCGAGTTGATCTCGGCTCCTAGCAATACAGCGGCTGCGCTGCAATAGAGCCACGTCATGAACACGGCGGGAGCCGCCAGGATTCCAAAGAACTTGGCGAACTTTAGCTCACCAAAGTGATAAAAATAAAAACCGAGTCCCCAAGCCAACATCAGCCAAAAGAGAGTGGCGGCTGCGGCACCCGGGATCGTCGGGCGCTTCGATACTGGTAGGCTGGGTCCCAGTACATAAAGTAGCTCTATCGCTGTGAAAAGGACTAAAGCCGAAACCGACCACCTGAGGTAAGGCCCTAGCCGCAACCATGACGATTCGAACGGTATCAGCTTCGAGAGTTTCGCCCACAAGACGGAACCTGCCGAAGTCAGGATGACGCCGAGCAACAACAAGACTCCAACTACTACGGTCAGCACGAGCGCGAGTATTCTAGTGACCCAAAGTGGACGCTTCATATTTGAGCCGTGCACCATGTCCAGGCCTAAGATAAGACCCTTGAATGCCATCGAAGCGAGCCAGAGCGTTGTAATGAGTCCAAAAGACAAAAACGCTGCGCGATGCGGAGCAATCCCTGTCAGCAGATCGTCGATTAGCGTGACCACTTGAGGTGGTATTACATACCCTAGTGCTGAAGTCACTTCGCCGTGTCCATTCTGAACCGGCAAATAGGAGAGGACAGCACTCAGCAAAGCGAGCGCCGGAAAGAGCGACAACAGAAGGTAGTACGCTATTCCGGCGGTAGCCAAAGGCAAATTCTTCTTCTCGATGTATCTCCAAATATCTCGGAGATCGGTGACAATGCTCTTCGTAGCACTAGCGTCCGTCAGCTACTCTCCTCGATAACATCGGCAATTGGAGCGCGACAACAGTCCCCACGTGCCATGGTTTAAGCCCGTGCAGTCCACACAACCTCACAATGGGGAAACAGCTAAATAAAGGTCTCATTCGGCAGCAAGCATTACACCTGTCAGTTTTGATAGGAACGACATTTATTGCTTAACAGCTCGACCCTGCCGCGCATCGAACTTTATCGACACCGGCTGTCCGACAGTTTGTAGGCGGAGCGTCTAGTGTTAGCGATGTTATGTAGAAGTTTTCCTAGTGGCGATAAGCCGCGTCTGTGTTTATAGAACTAGGAGAGCAGCGCTGTAGCGCAGGGGTGTCGAAATGGCGCTTGAGTCAGAAAGCGGCTCCACTCTCGCTAACGGTCAGGCGAATCGCGGCAACGACGACTCAGTCTTGGCGGCCCGGTCTCGTGCATTCGGAGAGATGTTCGTTCAGCGTCGCCAGCGCTTGGGGCTTACGCTACAGGAAGTCTCATCTTTCACGAAGTTACATCCTCGATTTCTGAAAGCAATCGAACAAGCGGACTTCAGCAAGCTCCCTGGCGGGATTCTGACCAAAAGCTTTATCCGGTCTTACGCGCAAGAGATTGGCATCGACGATTCGCAAGCCGTGTCAGAGTATCTTGCAATTACCGGTCAAGCCCCACCGGAACCAGTTTTAGACTCCACCACGTTTGACGCTCACAGCAGCGTCTCCACTGGAGGGAATCACCCCGGTAAATCGCATGCAGGTCTCTTAAGCATAAGCTTGGTCGTTCTTCTGTTCATTGTGGCTTCATCGGGATCGTTTCTCTTAGGCCGGCACTACAAAGGATGGTTCCTGTTACACGCTCACAATTCCCGCACGACCCCTCCTCTAGTTGTCGATAGTGAGGTCGATGCCAAGGCAACTGTGGACGCTCCTTCCGTCACAACGGCTTCTCCCGTCGCGACAGCCTCTCCTGTCACGGCGGCTTCGATTCAGCATCCCTCTACCGTTGTCTCGGACAATTCGAATACATCGCAGCCCGATCAGGATCTCACGCCCAAGACGAACGAGTTAACTCCTACCGAATGTGCAGCCAACACCATTTGCGTACAAATTAACGCGCGAGAAAATGCGTGGGTTTCAATCAACGTTGATGGCAAGGTGATCACGCAGAGCACAATTGTCGCCCCCGCTCGGAGACTGATTGCGGCACAACGACGCCTCGTGATCCGAGCTGGAAACATCGGGGCCCTGGACTTCCGGTTCAACGGAGTTCAACTCCCTTCTCAGGGAGACTACGACGAAGCCAAGACGCTCAGCTTTAGCGCGAATGGCTTGGAAAGCGGCGCACCGGTGTCTCATCCCGCCAGCCAAACCGACTGAAAACACTCCAGTTAGCTGGTTGATACCTCGCAACGACCCTTCACCCACTCCGCCAGTAATATCTTCCTACCCTCAACACCATGGCCAGAAAATCTTTTGCAGTTCTTCTCACTTGCATTTGCCTTGTCATAACAACTCCTAGGTCGAGAGCAGATCGGAGTTCGAGTCCAACGACCGCTAACAGTGGTACGGCACCGAACCTGCTGATCCAACTCGGCTCCGGCCTTCGGAGACGAAAGCTGGATTGTTCCCATTTTGTGCACGCACTCTATCAGCGCATGGGGAATGCGTACCAGTATGCGACCTCGCGTCGTCTCTATAAAGGGTTCCCGGGATTCGCACGCACAAACCATCCTTCGCCAGGAGATTTGGTGGTATGGCAAGGGCACGTCGGAGTCGTGCTGCAGCCGGAGCAACATACTTTCCTTAGCTCCCTTAACAGCGGCATCAAGGTATCCTCTTACGCGTCTCGATATTGGATCAAAAGGGGTCAGTTTCGCTTTTTGCAGTTTGTAGGTAAGCGCGACGGCCATACTGAGGATCCCCAAGGCATGCAACTCTCCTGGAATCAGGCCGGGGAATCTGAATAAGACGAAGTGTGATGAACCGTTTGTTCTTCCCACGAAATTAGTCCGAATCCTGAATGACTTTCTGTCATTCGTGACAGCTCACATGTGCGCATGCGGTTAGTACTCTCTCAAAAGGAGAGAGCAGATGAACCGCGGCGCACGCACTTTTAATAGTTTCCCCTCAGTTCTGGCGATCGCGCTCGCGTTGCTCGGAGCAGCATCGGTCGGCCAGACCAGTCTTGGCGACGTCCACGTTGGCTCACGGGACATTCACGCCAGTTCGCCGACTGTCAAAAGCAGTTCTCCCCAAAAAGAACTCAGCCCCTCGCTCAAGGTAGATGTGGATCTTGTCCTGGTACCAGTCACCGTCACCGACGACAGCCATCGCATGGTCTTAGGGCTGGATAAAGAAAATTTTCAGATATTCGAGAACAAACAGTCGCAGCCTCTGCAGACGTTTTCCCGCACCGATATGCCGATCTCGATCGGACTCATTTTCGATACCAGCGGCAGCATGAGTACAAAAATCGATCGCGCCCGAGAGGCTGTCGGCGCTTTTCTCAAGACAGCGAATCCGCAGGATGAGTTTTTCGTTATCACGTTCGCCGACACACCTTCGGGCCTCGTGGACTTTACCACTTCAACGGAAGAAGTTCAGAACAAGCTCCTCTTTGCTACACCTCGCGGAATGACGTCTCTGCTCGACGCAATTTACCTCGGCGTTTCGAAGCTGCGCCAGGCGCAATATTCGAAAAAGGCACTGCTTATCATCTCCGACGGCGGTGACAACCATAGCCGTTATACCGAGCGTGACGTGAAGAACATCGTGAAGGAGTCAGACGTGATGGTCTATGCGATCGGCGTCTATGACCGTTATTTTCGCACTGAAGAAGAACGATTGGGGCCCGGTTTACTGAGCGATATCAGTGAACTTACGGGAGGCAGAAGCTTCAGCTTGGACAATCTCAATGACTTGCCCGACGTCGCCAGCAAGATTGGCGTGGAACTACGGAATCAATACGTATTAGGGTATCGACCCACCAAAGCGGCCCGAGACGGCAAGTGGCACAAAATCAAGGTGAAGCTGCTGGCTCCGAAGGGACTGCCTCCCCTGCAAGTCTACGCGCGGCAAGGGTACTACGCACGCACGGAATGAACACTGGTGCACCCACCAGTCGACAAGTCAAAGCGTAAGAACCGATATGCACACGCAACTTCGTCGCTAGGCCCTATCAGGGCCGATGCGCTGAAAGCTAGCGCGGGGGGAATCCTCATGCAGAAAGCAAATCCACATGCCTTACGCTTGTTCCACTTGACCTTTGCGATTGTCCTGCAGGGGATCATTTGTCAGTCACAGACCAGCACAGCCATCAACGGCCCGGAACCTCTACCTGCATCCGAATCGATGGCCATAACCAGCAAGGTTCAGGAAGTCAATCTATCGCTGGTAGTGACCGACAAAAAGGGTCATTTTGTTCCGAATCTGACGGCCAACGACATCGCGATCCAGGACAACGCCAAGCCACCTGACAAGATCACTTACTTCAATCAATTCACTGATCTGCCACTCCGGATCGCGCTCGTTATCGATGGAAGCGACTCTGTTTATTTTGCCTTTAACGATGAAAAACGCGCCGCACTCGACTTTCTCAAGCACGTCACACGCAGTTCTTCGGATTTGGCCCTGATCATCGGGTTCAACCAGGAGACGCTCGTAGCTCAGACGGCGACGGGTGACACTCAACTTCTGGCACACGCCATCAAGGCTCTGCGTCCGGGGGGACAGACTGCAGTCTACGACGCCGTGAACGTCGCAATAGAGCAACTGAATCAGATGAAGGAAAATGGCCCATCGCGCCACGTAATCATCCTTCTTTCCGACGGGGAAGACAACGCCAGCCATATCGACCTCAACAACGCCGTAACGCTCGCCCAACAGAATGAGACTACAGTGTACGTTTTGAATCTGGGATACCCGAGCCAGGAGGCCCAAAATGCGATGAAGCAGCTAGCCGAAATGACCGGTGGAGAGTTCCACTACACTCGTGAGGTAACCTCGATCGACTCAGCCTTCTCAAAGCTGGTCAGAGACCTTCGTAGCCAATACGCAATCGGATACAAGCCCGCCAACATGGTTCCAGACGGATCCTTTCATCGGATCACAGTCTCGGCCCGCAATAAGCTTCGTCTCCGTTACCGACGCGGCTATTTTGCGCGATGATTGATCTCGACGGTATGCCGAGGATTTTATCCGACATTTAGCTTTCCGCATTTGCTTTGTCGCCTTAATCTGAGGCACTCTGCCGGCCCAGTGTAATTTAGGCGGCCGGCGTCATCGGTTCTGGTGGGGCGGACTGAATCTCAATGCTTACCGGTCTCAGAAGCTTCAGCTGCTCGCACGCAGCTCGGACTTGTTGGTGACTACCGGACCCAATCAGCAAGACTTTTCCTGCTTTCACCCACACTTCATACTTTCGCGCCTGGATCCGTGGAACTCCTCGGCTCACCAGTCCCGATCCCAAAGCGCTCAGGCCTTGTACGTTCACCGGAATCTGCATGGCCTCCATGACCCAATCGATAGCAGGACCAACCACCATCAGCGGACCAAAGCCTGGAATCATAACTGCGGCTGCTTGCGCCATGCAGCCTATCGCAGGATCAAGGCCCACAATAGAAAGACCTCCCGACTCGTGCCCTTTGCTGCCCAGTTCAGCAATAGCGTTTCGCGCTCTGTCGTACGCCTCAAATACCGCTACGAACGACTTGTTGTCTGTATTTTCTGCACTCATTGGCTATACCCTGAGGTGCATCGTTCTTCATGTCACTCCACGGCCCTGAGTATGATCTGACTCTCCCCGATCATGAACTAGCAGAACTTCTGGCGATACAACGCAATATCTACTGCCCAGTCGCGACTCGGACTTAGAAGCCTGCACTCGTCTGCCGCATTCTCCAGCACGGCGACGAAGTGCGATTATCACCACGCCCTCATTCGGTGTGAAGCCTTTCCTACTAGCTAAGCTCAGGTAGTAATTAGCATTCTGGCTGTCATTTTTCCGGGCATACGACTTCGTTGCGGAGCGATACCTTTTCTTCAAGCCCAACCCACCCTCCATGATTCCCCGCGACGCGATGATTCGCGTCGCGGGCCCACCTCAATAAAGAACTTCCGAGCTCTCAGTTCACTGATCGGTCCTAGAGATTTTGAGAGACCTGCGGCATGTTTTGACAGTCCCGTAGCCGAAGCCCAATCGGTATAAGCAATCTAGTCGCGCGACTATAAATCGCGTCGACGGGTCGCGCTATTGAACGGACTGACTTAAGAAGAGAGATGGCTCAGTCAACGACTTTTCCCAAAAGGAGGAAGTTGCGATGAAGCTTTCCAAAGCGTTCTCGTTAGCATCAATTGTGCTTTTGGCTGCCGGCGCCATGGCGCAGGAATTTCCACGCTACGAGGTGGGGGGAAACTATTCCTACGTGCGTTATGTTCCGAGTGCGTCGCAGACAAATAATCACAGCCTGAATGGTGGTGGTGGAACCGCGGTCTTAAATCTCAATTCGTACCTCGGGATCAAGATGGATTTGCAGGGGTATGGCAGTATGACGTCGAACTTCTTGATTCCTCCCAGTGTTAACTTTCCTAACGGCGCCAACGGCAGCGTGTCGGGAAACCTCTTCACGTATCTGTTCGGCCCCCAGATTAAATTCCGGACACCGAAGGTTCAGCCATACGCTCATGTGCTGTTAGGCGGTGCACACTCAAACGTATATGGGAATGCATTCAGTGCGATCTGCCAACCAACCGCAAGTGCATGTACGTTTTCCGGCTCACCGTCCAGTAATGCCTTCGCGATGGCGGTGGGAGGAGGCGTCGATATCCCGGTCACAAAGCTGATATCGATCCGACCAGGTGAAGTCGACTATCTTCTGACCGATTTCTCTAACCGGTTCACCAACTCGAATCAGAACAACTTCCGCTATTTGGGTGGTGTCACGTTCACATTCGGAAGATAGTATTTCTGTCTCCTAACGTAAAAAGAGGGACCCTTTGAGGGTCCCTTCTTTTGTTGCGAACAATCATTATCGAAAGATATCGACTCGCTGGCGGTAGTAGGCGCGTAACGCATTTTGACCAGCCTGGCCTGTTACGCAAACCTTAATCTTGCGTCTTTCATTCGAACTTTCTGCGCTCCCCGGACGATATCCCAAAACATAGTGGTTCCGCAGTTCCCAGCTAATACTTGCCGCCGCGTCGGGCAGCCCTGCCAGGTTGTCGACTGTAACGGTACGCCCACCAGTAGCGTCTGTAATTTGGCTTAGCCACTTCCTGCCCATGAATTCTTCGTAGGTTTTGAATAATGCTGTGTCGAACAATCCGATAGCGTACGCCTCAATGTCAGATTCCCGAATCATTGCCTTTACATCTTTGAGCTTGTATCGACTATGGTTGTCACCGCCGTCCGAAATAATTAGAAGCGCCCGACGCTGGTAGTGTGCGTTGCGCATTTGATTTGCTCCCAGATAAATCGCGTCCAGCAGCGCTGTACTTCCAGCAGGGGTGAGTTCTCCCAAAGCGGACTGGATGGAATGAATTGATTGGGTTCGAGCGGCGACCATCCGAGGATGGTCAGATACAGTGATGACAAAGTAGTCGTCGTCCGGATTTGCATTTTGGAAAAACGCGTCCACCGCGGCTCGCTGAGCCTCCATCTTATTGCTCATGCTCTTGCTGAAGTCCAGGATCAAGCCGACTGAGATTGGACCATCTTCCGTGGAGAACTGCTGGATTTCCTGTTCTATGCCGTTTTCAAACAGAGTGAAGGCGTCTTTCTTCAGCCCTATAACCGCGTGATTCATCTCGTCGGTCACAGCCACAGATACCAAAGCCAAGTCAACATTCACTCGCAAAGGATTGACGTGGGCGTCCAGCTTTGGCGTCCCCTCGACGTGAACCGTTTCGGACTGCGTTCCGAACTGTCCATAGGTTCGCTGAGACACCGGTTTTTCAGGTTGAGACGATTGCGACCAGACAAAAGAAGTCACGAGGAGTAAAAAGAAAGGCGGGGAAAAATGTAGAGAATTCGTCAGAATACGCTTCCGTGAAAGCGTTACCATAGGAACCTGTCCCGCAACGTCGGTAGATGGTAGCACAGCCGCCAAATCAGACAAGGAGAATAGCAAAGCTGCCACGACCGAACGACATGACTTAGCCCTGATTGGAAATTGTGACTGCTCAGGCACTTAACGGCATCCGGACGGTATGCAAAGGGACCCTCGCGGTCACCTCCATGCCACCTTGGGGCCGTCTTCGTAATGAGAACTCGCCGCCTACCAAGCGAATTCGCTCCTTCATGCTGAGGAGGCCTAGACCCGCTGCAAACTCTTTGGCTTGCGGATCGAAACCGTTGCCATTGTCGAGCACGCTCAACCGAACTCCTCCAGGGTCGCCCACAGCTTCCAGTTGCGCTTCTCTGACGCCGCTATGCGTCAGGACATTATTCAACGCTTCCTGAGCAACCCGGAACAAGCAAAGGGAAACGTCTGGTGGCAACGAGTTCGGAATATCGTGACAGCTGAGGTTGACAGTCAATCCCCGCTGTTTCATATCGCGGGAAAGTCCCTGTAGCGCAATTCGAAAACCGAGCCGACTCAGATTGGATGGATGAATCTCGCGCGACAAGTTGTGCAGAGTGGATGCGAGTTCTAATGTCTGGGTCTTCATGTCCAGAACTTTCGATCTGAACCCCGCATTTAACGATTCTGACTGCAATAGCTGCTCGAGCTCAATTCCAACCAGCGCCAACTTTTGACTGACGTCATCGTGCAGTTCACGCGCTATTCGACTGCGCTCCTCGTCCTGTGCAGAGATCAGACGCGAACTTAGGCCAAGCCTTTCTTGTTCCGCTCGCCGCCGCTCGGTAATGTCAATTCCCACTTCTACCAAATATCGCCTTCCGTCAATGGATACATATGCGGCGGTGCAGTAGAAAGGAATCTGCGTACCATCTTTCCTCCGCAACTCTGTCTCAAATTCTGCATGTCCGGTATGAGGCACATTGCGGAACATCTCCAGGATCCGCTCCTTGTTAACGTGCAGGTCAAAAATGTTGCGGTTGGCAATTTCTTTGGCAGAGTATCCCGTCAAGCGCTCCGCCTGTTTGTTCCAGCGAATACAATTCCCTTGCTCATCTAACAGGAAAAGCAATCCCGGCATCGTGGCGAAAACAGCATCCGTCAAAGTCTTTTCCGCCAGCGAAGCTTCCTGGACTTGCTTAAGTGCCGTGACGTCAACCGTTGAGATCAGCGAACAGAGTGCGCCATCAATCTCAACCAACTCGGCCGATATCAGACCTGCGCGAAGCGGCCCCTTCTTTGTGCGAACTGGGACTTCGCGGTCGCGGACTCTCGATCCGCTTTGAAGCTGATGCTGAAGTTCAGCATGCGCCCCCGGCGTCGATAAACCGATATCGATTATCTTTTTCCCGATGACTTCCTCCCGCGTGAAACCATAGAGTTCCAGAAATGAGTCGTTCACATCGACGTAAACGCCATCTTTCAATCGAGCGAGGCTCAGCGCGATCGGACTCGCTCGAAATACCTTGGAGAATTTCTCTTCGGATTCCTGCATATTAATTGTGATCGCCTCAAATTGTGAGACCGCGGCCATCACTGCCCAAGTGACACCGTCGTCCGCCGGCTTCAGCCAAGAGACATGCAAACCGATGTTCTAGAAATGCGCCGGACCTTGGCGTAATAATGGAATGCGAATTCTGAAGACCCAGATCCGTTGGATTAAGTGGAAGGCTCACGCAACAAAATTACTCGCCCACCAATCTAGAGAACACCTGTCAGTTTTGTCAGTGAGCGCAGATGAGCGCGAGGTTGATCTATGGCGGGATATCGATCCGATCGGCGCCGGCCGGGTGATCAGAGTTGCCCAGCCGCGCTAAGCGTCGGAGAAACGCTGGCCGAGAATGCTGTCAAAATTGCCGCAGAACTCGAGTTCGCTGTCGAAACACGTCGGGCACAGCGGTTCATCGGGCACTCTCGCGGAATGGATGGACACGAGTGAGTCGCATTTCGCACACCGCCATAGCGTTCCCTTGAGTTTTTCTTGTTGTACCGGGTAGGCATTGGTTTCCGTGTAATACATGGCGACCCCCTTAGTACCCGTTGATCACAATATGCTTATTGCCCATTTCGAACACTGTAAACTGTCACAGAAAACGCCTGAAATGCTATTAACGCGCTGCTAACACTAGGGCTGCGTCACAAGCCCATCGAACGGTGTTGCCCCAAGCAGCCGATCACCCGCTGTCTTGACTTGCAATAATGGATATCCGGTATCCGGACCTCGCTTCCAACTCTGGCCTTGGTCCTCGCTCTGAAATACAACACCGGTATCCTTGCTGGTAGCGTAGATCAATCCATGCTCCCACGAGATAGAACTCACATTTTTCTCTGGCAGGCCATTTAGCATTCGGTGCCAAGTTCGACCAAGGTCTAGGCTGCGAAGACCTCCTTCGCGAGAAGCTACAAATATGTAGTTCTCAGGTGTCGAGATCGTCAGCCCGTGAATCGTTATGTTCTTCAGTGGGAGGGTCGACACGCGCCAATTCATCCCGCCATCGACTGTGACTAAGATCTCGGAAGGAGTTGCCGCGACCAGCAGTGCGCCATTTGACTGCACCGCAATGAAATCCTTCCGACCCAGCACTGACCCACCTCGCCAGCTGCGCCCACTGTCTTCACTGGCGAACAGTCCTTCGGAGGTAGCGACCAACCACAGGCTAGCTGTCAGGTCTAAGTCTCTAACCTTTGCTTCAATCAGCCATCGATTCGGGTCCGATGCAACGACTGGTGGAGTAGTCTCACTTTTGACTCGCTTTAGTGAAGCAACTTTGGGCGATACAACGGGCGGCGGGTCCGTAGCCCGCCATGCAGTCCGCCAAGATGTGCTGCCGCGCTCGAGCAGGAACAGGCCTTGCGTGGTGCCGGCCAGCAGCGTGCCATCGCTGGCCTGCTTCATGGTGAGCACGTCGCGTCCTCCAAGTCCATCACTTCGCTGGTTCCAAGATTTACTTGCCACCTGAAGGCGATATACGCCACCCCATTTCCGATCACCATCAATTCCGACGTAGATCGCATCCGCATTACTCCGATCGGGCAGAATCGAAGTAATGTGCCGATGCACGTACCCGTGATTCGCAGATATGAAACTCGTCCCTCCGTCGGTGCTTGCCAATATTCCAGCCCGATCTGTGGCCAGGAGGAGCCGCGAGGAATTTTGCGGATCGACCCAAATGTCGTTCACCACTACATCTGCATCAGTGAGCTGTTTCCAAGTTTTTCCCGAGTCCCTGGTTCTCCACAAACCTTCTGTCGTGCCGGCATAAACCACATTGGGACTTGCAGGATCCTGCTTCAGAATCCGCGTGCGCCGAGCGGAAAACGGAATTCCTTGTACCTTGTGGAACAGGTCGCCTGCACTCTCGCTTTTGTAAATGCCTGAACATGCACTAGCAAATACAATGGACGAATTCGAAGCGTCTACGATGATCGAAAAGACATCGGAATCGTCGATCATTCCTTTGTCTATCTTGTGCCAGCTAATCCCTCGATCGCTCGTCTTCCATGCTAAGTGCCACGTGCCCGCATAGATAACACTCGGATCCTTAGGATCGATAGCGACTGATTCGATATTCCTGAGTCCTTCATCATCCGCCGGCGATATGCGTTCCCATGTTCCGCCGCTGTCTGAGCTGACGTAAACTCCGTCCAAAGCTCCCGCGACGAGCAGGTGTGCATTCGGAGGGCCCATCGCTAGCGCACGAACCGGCTTCCCATGCATTCCTGGCGATGCCTTCCACGATCTTCCGCCATCTCGCGAATAAAATATGTCGCCCGACGTTCGATCACTCACGCTCCACGCAGCGACAAATATAGAATCGGGGTCCCCGGGGTCCACAACAATGTGGTCGATTACATAGTCATGATCCCCATCATGACCTTCGCCAATACGAGTCAGGCGTGACCAGTTCGTTCCGCCATCGTCTGACACAAAGATGGTGCTCGTAGTCGTACCCAGCAATATCCGATCTGGATTTTTCGGCGCGTACCCAAAGCTTCGGGCATCGCCTCCTTCCGGACCGAGCACAATCCAGGACTGCGCATGCACGGGAAGCGAATACAGAATCCCAATGAGCGCGAACAGCAGCGTTCGTTTCCAAACTGCTTCCAGACGGCTCATTTGAATTAAACCTCATGTCACCGGTGCATGATCCTAGGCGGTCCCCTGTTAAGCTGCCACTGTTAGATGTAACAGGGCTCCGACGCTATTCAACCCTGCTGAACCCTCCAAAGCACGGAAGTTGAGCCTACATTCACCGTACGTCGATAAGTCCGCATATCTGCTCCTCCTTCGGAACTTCTGACCGGCATTCTCTGGCAGGACAGACAGTTCCAGCACGTGTGTCTCGCACATAGTCTGTCGCTTGAGCACGGATGCTAGTACCAACACAGCGAGGTTCAATCCGATGCGCAGTCTTCTTAGAGTTACTTGCCTGCTGACATCTCTTAGCGTGTGTACTTGTTTTGCGCAGCGCAACAACTTTCCTCCCTTCGGCACAGGTGACATGACGAACAATAGTCCCGGTGACCAGTTTCCCAATACGACCGGTATGATTTCAGGAACCGTCCGATCCTCAGACGGACAGCCAGTCAGCGACGTAACAATTACAGTGCGTCATGACTCGCGAGATATCCTTACTATCTACCCTGCCCCCGATGGCAGCTTCGAGATCGCCAGAGTTCCCACCGGTGAGGCAGAACTGGTCGCGAAGCAGGGCCTGAATGAAGCATCGGAGCACATTTCGGTTATGCCGGGCGGAAATTGGGTGCACCTGACGTTGGCCACCAGCAATGGGTCTAATGCGAAGGGCGACGCGGTCACGGCCGCCCAACTTGCTGTTCCGGCTAAAGCCCGCCGAGACCTCGAAAAGGCTCAGGATGCGTTACACAAGAAGAGACTGTCGGATGCGAGACGCCTGATCCAAAGAGCGCTAGTCACTTGGCCCCACTATGCAGAAGCACTCCTTCTTCGAGCGGTGATGGAACGCCAGGCGAACTCTCCTCAGCTCGCAGTTACGGATGCCGAACAAGCTGTCGGATACGACCCCAACTACCCCGTCGCATACTTCGTGCTCGGTTCCGTTTACAACGATCTTGACCGCAGCGACGACGCTATCCGGACACTCGACCATGGCATTGCGATCGGTCCAACATACTGGCAGGGTTATTACGAGATGAGCAGGGCTCTACTGCGAAAAGGGGATTTCCCTGCGGCCCTCCGCCAAGCGGAGCATTCTTCCTCTCTGGCACCCAAGGAGTTCGCGTCAATTCATCTTGTGAAGGGCTATGCTTTTCTTGGAATGAACAACTCGACCGCGGCTCGGACAGAACTGGAGACCTATGTCAAAATGAAGCCCGACGCAGAGACTGCTGTTCGCGCCAAAGCTGTTCTCGCTCAGATATCTGCCCCCAGGCCATCTGTGGAGCTGAATTCGAAGGAACATTCTACTTCGGCGTCTCCGCAGACCGGTCCAAGTGATGTTACTCCCGACCAATAGTCAACAAAGCATCTCAGAAGGCGTCTTTAATGAAGATTAGAATCGAATCAGAGAACTACCTCATTTAGGGCTTGTCAGGCGGAGCATCAACCCTGTTCGGCGGCGTGGAAAGCTCGGGTGGCTTGGTAACCTCTTTGTTGTGGTCAGCTTCGTCAGTTTCTTTTTCTGTACGAACACTCTTCTCGCCATTGATTTTTATGGTTTCTACACGCACAACTTCGTCTCCGCTAAACTTGACAAACTCTACATCCTGGGGCGGCTCTCCATACACCCATTCTTCGTATGAGGTGCCCTCTTTCTCCTCGCGTATCTTTCGAATCGGCAGTCCTTTCGCGTACAACACCATCTCACGCTTCATTCCAACCAAAACGTGATGCCCCTTGATCGCTTCCTTGATCCGGGGAGGAACCGTCTCAACATATGCCTCGACTGGCGATTTAGCTTCTAGATCGAACACGGGTGCCAGCAGTCGGTGTAGTTGTGGCACAGTAAGTTCGGGAATGTACTTGTCAAAGTACAGGTCTACATAGGATCCGCGAGAGTCTGGACCTGGTTCCGGCGGTGAATTGGGGTTCTTCTTCTGCCCCGGGCTTAAGGTGCCACCCGGACCAGAAATCGTCATCTTCTGATACCACTTCGGATTTCTCGCCGGACCTCCGTTAATTTCGAAGTGAATGTGATCATCCTTGAACACAATCGCCGTGATGCGGACGAGGTCACCTGGTTTGGCCGCGACCCCCCTGGCGTCAATAAGACGCTGAAGATCCGGTCCAGCCGGTGTAAGCTGCCCTTGCTTCAGTATGAGACCGGCTTCACCCACTGGAAAGTATGTGCGTACATAGACAAGACCGGTGGCGAATGAGCGCAAGACCCGAACTCGATCCTCTTTTGAAATCCGGGGTGGACTCGAGGATGAACTCTTCTCGTCCGCTGCAACCGCAAGTGCAGTAGAAAGAAGGATTGCGATTACGATCAGGCGGGGGAGTCTATGCGTCATGAGAGAACACCGGGTCATGAAACAAATTATTGGCCCGGAACGATCACAGTCCCGGGGACCTTCGTACGACTATCGTCACTGGCATCGACCACGACTCCATCAAATGTCGTCGCAGCCACGGATCGTCCATTGGCAATACGGATAGAGCGCAGCGGCCAGCCGCTTTTCGGACCACGGTGCCAAGTCAGTCCTCCATCGTTACTCTCTAGGACCGTTCTGTTGGCACCTGCAATTACGAAAATACGCGCTTCACGGTCGTCATACGTGATTGTGTGAATGGCTTTGTCAGGAAGACCGCGCTGGCTCCGTTGCCAGCTCTTTCCCATGTCCCGGCTGCGAAACACACCCTCATCTGAAGCAACCAAGATCTCTTGACTCTTGGTGATGATCATGCCGCTGATTGTGATTCGCAAAGGCACGGTTTTAGGCCTTCGCCATGTCTGCCCATCGTCGGTTGAGAGCAATATCCCCTTTGAGTCGACTAGGGCTATGAAACCAGACCTCTGGCTTAGGAATAGGATCGTCCTTCCCCTCACACTGGGATTCTCATTCCAGATTTCGCCGTCGTCACTCGTATACAAGCCACGGGATGTGGCTGCAAACCACTTTTGCCCGTCGAATTGAACATCATTGATTTTGCAGACCGGTTTGAGGATGCCTTCCGCCGTTTTCCCCGAGGCGCTATTAGCCTCGTGGCATAAACCCACTTGCGGCTTCCACACGTTGGCTCCGGCCTCGAGCGCGAACATTCCCCTGTCAGTCCCCGCCAGAACAGCGCCGTCTCTTCCCTGCTGGAGAGCAAAGACATCGCGAGTCATGAGTCCGTCACTCCGCTGAGTCCAGTGCCTTCCTCCATCTTCGGAAACGAATACGCCGCCATACTCGCCATCGTTCACCACGCTTAGATAGACACGATCTAGATTGTCCTTGTCGACCAGAAGTGAAGAAATGTAGCGGTGTGTAAAACCAGAGTTCGACGTCTTATATTCCAAGTTCCCGCCACTGCCAGCAAGGATGCCGGCACGGTCAGTTGCCAAGAGAATGCGCCCATCGGGCAGAGGACTCGCGAGAACGTCGTTCACGACAACTTCCGGCCCCGTAACGCGCCTCCACGACTCGCCGGCGTCGTTCGAAACCCACAGACCTTCCGTAGTGCCCGCGTAAAGAACTTTCGGATCCTGCGGAGACTGGCTTAGCACATGCGTGCGGCGGGCAGAAAACGGCATTCCTTGAATCCGCTCGAAATGGCGCCCTCCGTCATTGCTTTTATATATCCCGGAACAAGCGCCGGCAAAGAGAATTTGAGGATTTGCTCGATCGAGAATGATCGTGAAAACATCGGAGTCGTCAATCATGCCGTCGTCGAGACGACGCCAATGCGCACCTCCATCCGTGGTCTTCCAGGCCAGATGCCTGGTGCCAGCGTAGTACACCGCCGAATCCAGAGGATCGATGGCAAGTGATTCAACGTTTCGGATTGTCGTCCGAGAACTCGAAATCTTGCTCCATGTTAGCCCGCCATTCGTACTCCGGAATACGCCATCCAAGGAACCGACGAGAAACAATCCAGGCTGAGAAGCTGCGGCCGCAATGCAACGGACAGACTTACCCCGAAGGCCGGAAACGGTACTCCATTTCTTCCCTCCATCTGATGAATGGAATAACTCTCCCTGTAGTGGCTTGTTCACATTCCAGACACTTGCATAGACGCTATTCGAATTGTGCGGATCCACTAATACGTGGTCGATCACATAGTCTTCACCATTGCCGAGACGTCCACAGCGAGACCACGTACGACCTATATCGGATGAGCAAAATAATTGCCCGCTGCTGGTTCCCAGGAAAACAGTCTCGGGATGGACTGGATCATAGGCAAGACTACGAACTTCACCGCCCTCGGGGCCGGTAGGAGTCCATTGCTCGGCAGAAACGCCGTTGGAGGCGACTAGCACACACGCCATCGCAAACGACATGGAGATGAATGAGGTTTTTACAGCAGAACAGATTGACATCTTGTGCTGCTAGTTTAACAGACAAGATGGCCTCAGAGAGCCGTTTCACGCGCCATTCTTAACTTGTATTGATCGTTCCCTAACAGACTTATTAGTAATCAACAACGGCCTTGCACAACCACTCGCCGTTCACGGGAGGATGTTCCCGACAGTTGCGCACGAGCAACTGCCCCTCCTCTTCTGGAATGTTTTCGTCGATATGCCGCAGAATGAACGCCTTGAACGCTTTATCCTCTGTCGCCAGCCGGACTAGTACGTCCACGTCACCCCAGTGTTGGGACAGAAGTCGGCCGATCGCATAGCTGAACTCTTCTGCGATCCTTGCCCTATCGCAACTTCCGAATCGTTCGAAGGATTTATGAAAGGCGTTCCAGTCCTGAACCTTTTTGATTTCGCTGATGATGTAGCGCGACCGAGCCCTGCACGTATCTGCCTGCGCAGAGACCCTGCCTTTCCCCAACATCACAATGAGAACCAGCAGAAGAAGTCCAACGCTGATGCGGTCTGTGCTGCAGAGTCGCCGGGTCAATACCGAATCCCCACCGAGACCACCACCAGCTGCGTGTTGACGTTCTTGCTTGGTGCGTAGTGATAGCGAGATTCAACATAGACGCGATAGGGTGCGTCTCCCACTCTGGCGGTGAATCCGATACCCACATTCCCACCCATCGCATAAGAGCTCGAACTCGCAAGAGTCTGATTTGCTGTCACTGACCCCGATGAGCAACTGAACCCCCACCAGAACCATGTCGGATTACAGGTGATATTCGACCCAGTCGTGACTCGTTGCGATAATGTAGTCGTTCGATAATACAACCCCCCGCCGCCGATGAAGTAAGTCCCAAGCGCCTTACCTCTCAACTCAAAACGGTAGTTACTCGTGAATGCGATAACGTCGCCACTGGCGTTGAGATTTGGGTTCTGCAAGGCAATCCGTATCGGCGTGAGTGCGTCGTTGGTTGGAAAAAGATGCTGCCACATGAACTCGTTGACGATGCCATTACGTCGATTGAAATTGTAACCGGCACCCGTGGTCATACCCCAACCGATATTTACGAATCTTGCGACTGGATTTAATGGTGCCGCGATGTTCAAACCGAGGTTGACATTACCTCTTGGATCGTCATCGCCCTCCTCCTGTGCACCGGCGGGGTAAGCAGCAATGATCAGAAGCATGAGAAGAACAATACTCATTGTCCTGCAACTCATATGCAACTCCGTGACCCGCTCACGTGCGGGCTCGTCGCGTTCCTTTGCGTGAGCGGTCACTCTTAGAGTTGACCTTGAACACATTTATCAGGGAGCGCTGTCAACTGTTTGATATCTTCGACAGCTTATAAAGTCTTTCAACTCGAACCTACTGTCATAATTCCTAGAGAAGCGAAAGAGGAGAGGGTTGCAGCGCGACTCGGAAAGACCGACGTGATCGACACGAAGCATCCGAAAGCGACTAATGGATTGCAATTACGAGTCTAGCAGCTAGCCTTTATTTACTTCGAGGTCGATCGTCATCGTAATTAGCGTGCGTGCGCCAGAATGAAAAACATGACGACCATGTTAGTTTCTCGTCGCGGGGTCAATCGCCGACTGGCAGAAGTCTTAGACCCTGACTGCTATCTGGAAGAGAAAGATAAGAGCTGATAAGTGGGACAAACTTATGTAAAACCAAAGCGCTTCGCTCATTGAGACTTGTACTGCAACGTCCAGTATTACTTCTGTCAGCTCAGCCGAAAAAACACTGCGTTTTCTGCCAGTATGCGGGAAATGTTTCGCTTCATAGTATGGCCGTGTTGCTAAATTCGGTGACGTGGAACTGTTTGCAATCAGCCTTAGCCGCGTCGTCCGAGACGGCAAAACAAACTCTGTAGGGATCGAGTCCATCTACAGCGGCTCGGCTTCAGGAGAGGTAAAACTGATTATGAAACGGTTATTCGCAGCGTTCACATGCCTGTTTTTGGTTGTCGTGGCTTCGGTCGCACAGGAAGTACCTAAAGCGGAAGTATACCTGGGCTACGGCTTTGTTCGATTCTATCCGAACCCATCTCCGAACGCCTTCACCGCGAACGGAGGCTTCGGGTCCGCTCAGTACAACTTCAACCGGTATTTCTCTGTCGTAGGTGAGTTAGGCGGAGTCACCAACAATGCTTGGACCGTTGCCAATGGCGTTGTTGAGCCTAGCCAGACTTTTTTCACCTATATGTTCGGCCCCCGCGTTTACTTTAACAAGACTGGAGTGGTGTCTCCCTTCATCGAGTATCTTGTGGGAGGTTTCCACAACTCCAGAAGTACGGACATTGACAATGCGCTTCTGCCCAATCCCCTTCCTCCACTGCGGGGTGTTGGTGTGAGGCAATTTGCGAACTTCACCAGGTTCAACACCACTCAGAATGCTGCCGCGATGGCTGTCGGCGGTGGTGTGGATCTTCGACTAAGCAGGCTTATTGCTGTCCGTCCGATTCAATTGGACTACCTGCCTACGAACTTCTCACCGTTGAACATTACCGGGCTGGGCGCGATTCCTGGTGTTCCATCGAGCTTCAACAGGACGCGGTGGCAGCAGAACCTGCGCTACAGCGCTGGAGTTACCTTCCGCTTCGGTGGAGCACCTCCAACGCCTCCAACAGTGGCCTGCGCGGTCACTCCGTCAGAGCTTCTCCCCTGGGCCGGCCCTGTCAACGCCACGGTGTCACCCAGCGGTTTCAACCCCAGGCGCGACTTGGATTTCAACTGGACCAGCACCAGCGGAGCGGTTAGCGGAAACGGATCGTCGGCTACAGTAGATACGACAAACCTGCAGCCGGGCGAATATACGGTCAAGGCTAACGTCTCTGATCCGAGACAGCACACCAACGGCTCAGCGTCGTGCTCCGCTTCGTTCACGGTGAAGCAGCCTCAGTCGCCTCAGGTTGCATGCTCGGCAACTCCGGCCAGCGTTCATCCGGGCGATCCGATCACCCTCAGAGTGGAAGGCAGCAGTCCCGACCAAAGCAAGATTCAGAGCCGGAATTTCAGGACTAGTGCCGGCACGATCAAACAGGGCGAGACAACTGCGGGCGCGCAGCCTGGCGAGTTCACCAGCGTTGCTACGCTTGACACCACTAATGTTGCACCCGGGCCACTCAGCGTAAATATCGACATCACGGACGTACACGGACTCAGCGGCAGCGCAACCTGTACCGCCAGTGTCGTTGCACCTCCGGCTCCTGAGGTCGTCAGCGAAAGCCTGATCAGCGACTGCGAGTTCAACAACCCGAAGAAGCATGCTCGCGTCGACAATCAGTGCAAAGCAGTGCTGGATGAGGTAGCGTTGCGTCTGCAACACGAGCCGAATGGCAAGCTCGTGGTTGTCGGTTGCTCAGATGAACAAGAAAGTGTGAGCGTCTCGGACGTGAGTTCGCGGCGTGCAGTTAATACCAAGGCCTACCTTACCGGTGGCGAAGCCAAGCAGCAGATCGACTCCGCTCGCATTGAAGTTCGGAAGAGCACCAATGCCTGCGGCAGGAAAGCCCGCTTCTACTTCGTACCTGAAGGTGGAAGTTTCACTCAAACCGATACAGTCATCGTGGATGAGAGCAGTCTTCCGGCCGATCGTACCACCGCTCCATCCAAACATCACAAGAAAAGCAAGACTGCGACTCCATCTGGAGAGTAGTGCTGCCAATCGATAATCTGAGGGCCGACTGATCCGATCAGTCGGCCCTCTTCTTGCTTTTGTAACATTGCTTGAGAATTCCCAGCTTTACAAACGTCGAATTATGCAAGCTATAGTCACGCGAACAATTGCCTGCCTTATTTTTTGGATGGCCTGACTGTGGCTACTCACAGTATGAAGCCGCCGAACCTCCTAATATTCTCCGCGCATGGCCCGGCGACTGGATTTCGTATTATGTGTTGTTTTCCTGCTGAGCTGTAATCAAGTCGGCCTGTGCAAGGCGAAGCCAAATCGACACCAACCGCAAAGGTCGACTCACAAAGACTCCTCAAAGAAGGCACAATCCGCTGACCTCCCGGCGAGCCAGCTTGAGCGCTTAACTCACCACCTGTTTGAAAGTCCCTCTGCTGCCTCTTGTGCAGCCCTACAGCGGTTCGCCCAGGCGCATACAGGGACGAGCACAGCACGACTCGCTTGGCTCGCCCTTGGTTATCAATATTTCACTGATCACGACTACGGCAGAGCGGTTTCCGCCCTGGAGAAGGCACGCCTCGCTCCTGGCCCCTTGTCCGATTATGTCCAGTTTCTTCTGGCCAAATCATATGCTGGGACTAACAACAACGGATCCGTAGTTGAAACACTAGCGGATTTTTCAGAACACTATTCGGACTCTCTTCTGTCATCCGAAGCCGCCATCCTTCTCGCCAAGGCTCAGATCGCTGAAGGAAATCCCAAACAGGCGATACCACTATTGGAGAGTAGGCGCGATCCATTGGATCCGGAGGTCGAACTTACCCTCGCCCGGGCTTACGCGGCGTCATCGGACTTTGCGGCCGCGAAAGAGATTTTGCGACGACTCTATTACGAGATGCCCACTGTACCCGAATCTGAACAGGCCGGGAAGTTGCTCCCTACCATGCCCTCGGGATCTGGGCCAGACCCAAGTTTTGAGGACCGCATAGGAAGAGCGGATAAATTCGCGCATGGACACCGCCTCAGAGAAGCCGCCATCGAATATGAATCTTTACTGCACTATGCCACAGGGGATCAATCGGTCGCCGCACGATTGGCACTAGCCTCCGTATTGCATCGTCTCGACCGCGACAGTGAGGCTCTCAGCTTACTGCAGGGCATGACGGGTTTAACCGGGGACCTGCGTGCCCGGCAACTCGCGGCCTTTATTGAAATTAGCTCATCTCACAACGATGAGACCCTTACCAATGACTGGCTTACCACCTTACGCAAGGAAGCCCCGGGCACCGAATGGATGAACCAGGCATTGCAAAGCGTTGCTGCGATGTCATTGCGGCTTGGACACTTTGATCGAGCCCTGGAGCTATACCGTGAGTCCGGTCCGTCGCAAAACAAAGAAGTGGCATACGGACATTGGAGAGCGACGTGGGCGAAGGCTCAACTCGATCTGAAGGGTGCGCAAAAAGCTCTCGAAGACCAGGTAAAGCTCTATCCCGAATCGTCAGAAGGGCCCGCTGCGCTCTATTGGCTGGCGCGAATCGCCCAAGAGCAAGGCGACCACGCTGGAGCAGTTGGATATTATCGCCTTATCAAGTCACAATTCCCCAACTATTACTATGCGGAGCTGTCCGATCGGCAATTAAGGACTCTCGGCTCCGTCAACTCTCCATCCTATGTTTCGTTACATGAGATCATTCCCCCCTCCAAATATGTCTCACCAAGTGCCTCTCGGACCCAAATCCCTGAAGCTCAACTCAGCAAGGTCCGACTGCTGCAACAGATCGGTCTCACTGCATTCGCAGTCCACGAACTGCAGAATATGCTCGCCAAGAAAGGACCGATAGAGCCAGTTGTAATTGAACTGATTCGCTGCTTGCATGCCGCAGGCCGTTACAGTCAGGCCATTGAAGTCATGAAAACGATCGTGCCGAACTACTCAATGCTTTCCTTCTCCTCCTTACCGCGACCGTACTGGGACGCATTGTTCCCCCGTCCATACTGGAGTGACTTGGTCCACTTTTCCAGATCTAACGGTTTAGATCCATTTCTAGTAGCGGCTCTGATACGACAGGAATCAGAATTCCAGGCGACTGCCGTCTCTCGCGCGCAGGCAGCGGGCCTGATGCAGCTCTTACCTACGACAGGCAAACAACTCGCCCATAACATGCATTTCCGATTCACCTCACCAAAAGAGTTACTCACCCCTGCCACAAATCTACGACTTGGGACTCTGATGTTTCGGAGCTTGCTGGATCACTATGATGGACATGTGGAGTATGCTCTTGCGGCCTACAATGCCGGCGATGGCCGAGTGGAAGAATGGCGTTCGAACCTGACTTCCTCTGACATGCCCACATTTGTGGAGTCAATACCTTTCACAGAAACGCGTGATTACGTTCAGGCAGTGATTCGCAATGCCAGCATCTACCGTCGCCTCTACGAATCGCCCTAAATGCCAGCCCCTTCACCCGCTGTCGGAGCTGGCCGTTTTGCCAGTACCGGGGCGAAGAATGGTTCGCTAACTTATCTGCAGTGTCGCCAGCAGGATGCGATGGCCGACTGAAATGTTTATTCCACTCTTATATTTTGACGGTCGCCCTCTACCCCGTCGCATGTTCTCTCAGGCGGGAGAACGTTCGACTGCCTCGCGCTCTGCCGCCGGGCAACCGGAGTTTCTCAATGGCAGGTAGTACCCTTCCCATTTCTGACAGACCCGATCCGACCCCCTGGCCGCGTTTACACGGCATTCAATGCCGGTTTCTGGAAGGCCTCACCAGAGAGGAACTTCATGACATTCTCACTGGTGCGGATGAGCGCAAATTCACCGCCCATACCGTAATCGTGAACCACGAGGAACCTGCGGCACATCTATTTCTCCTGACAAAAGGGTCCGGCCGGCATTTCTATATCACCGAGAGCGGCCAAAAAGTGCTTTTGCGTTGGCTCTTACCTGGAGATATAACGGGAGGGCGGGTACTGTTGCGAGAACCAGCATCTTATCTGGTCAGCACTGAAGTAGTTAAGAACAGCACAGTGTTAGTCTGGTCTCGTGAGTCGATTCAGGAGTATGTGCGCCGTTATCCCAGACTTAGTGCTAACGTACTCACACTGGCGTCCGAGTACATGGCCTGGTTTCTGGCATCGCACCTCGCCCTCGTCACCAACAGTGCACAGGAAAGACTGGCGCATGTACTTCTTTGCCTCACAGAGGGTATCGGGCATAAGACACTGTTTGGTACAGAAATCGAGATTACCAACGAGGAGTTGGCCAACGCTTCGAATGTGACTCTCTTTACTGCGTGCCGAATATTGAGTGGATGGCAGCGCATCGGGGCAATTTCGAAACGCCGAGGAAAAGTCGTAGTGCGCTCGCCTGAACGAATTCTAAGCAATGTCTCCCGTCTGGTGGACGTCAAGTAGCTGTTACTTTGACTTATCTAACGGTTCCGCGCAACTATGCTGCCCTTCTCATCTCGGAAGGCAGTTCGGGAATCTGTCTTCGTCGCGCCGCCAGCCCAATCATCAGCCGGGTCACACCCGTTGAAATCATACTGATGCCGACCAGAGCTGCGATAACCCACAGGGATCCGGACGGCCAGTGCCGCCAGACCAACACTCCCAGGAGCAGCGTGATAACACCATCGAAGAAAATCCAGCCTGCTCCAGGTGTTCGACGGACGCGGAAGTAGGCCGCCAGATCCGTCGCGCCTTCGACAACGAAGAAGACAGCAAGCATTAACGTGAGAGCCGCGGCGCCCAGTAAAGGATGAAATACCAAATACCCGCCCACGACCAGATAGAGAAGCGCCACCACAACCTTCCACAGAATGGTCCCAGCCCCCTTTGACCGGAACGCATGGATGAACTGAATGACACCGCTGGAGATAATAAGCCATGCAATGACAAGTACCACGCTCCACGACGTAAGAGCCGGTAGTGCCAGTGCCGCCATGCCGAGGACAATAAGCAATACTGCGAGGGGGATTGATGGTCTCGAGGTCGTTGTTGTATTTTCCGTCATACTTCCTCCACAGCGGAAGCATTTAAAGCTGGCTGTCCGATTCGCAAGTGCAGTACGTTAAACGAGAATTGATATTTATAAGTTGCCGGTTTTCCCTGTGACCCGCTGTGCTCGGTGGTTAAAGCCCTTAACGTCCTGCCGGACACCTAGGATCTGGCAAGGCCAGGCGCAATATCTCGAGATCACGACTTCCGACATACACTAATTGGCTTGCTGCTCAGTCTGCAAATATTTCACAAGCAATACATCGTTGCCATCTTCGCCATAGATCAACTCATCCACCATATGCCGCGTCAGCAAGACTCCAAATCCCCCAGGTCGCAAGCCCTGCGCCTCGCGCACCTTAAGGTGCTGCATTGGATCGCCTGAAGGGTTTGCGATCGCCGCGTGGGTCACATCGTGCAGTGCAAATCCCTCGCCGGGATCGGTAATTCTGCACGTCACCATATGACGCGCGCGGACGTATGCAACTTCTACGTACTCGTTCGGATCCAGATTCCCTCCGTGCTCGATCGCATTCAGTAACATCTCGCGCATGGCGATACCAACTGCGCTCCTCTCTGGTTCCGGTAGGTCCGCAATCTCCTCGAAGAAATGAAGCACGCGATCTGCCGTTGGAAGATCGCAACGAGCCCGGATCCGAATCCATTCGGGTGTGGCCGACACTACCTCGATGCCGTCGTCCCAGGCGGGCTGGGCGACCGCCCTTTGAACCATGGCCGCGAGCGTGTCCAGAGAATACGGTTTTGAAAAATAGCTGAATGCGTGTTCGCGCATCGCGGTAATGACATCGCCCGGCGTGCTTTCGTCCGCAATGATAATTAACCTTGTATGCGGATGTACCTTTCGAATCTTCCGGAGTAACTCAATGTCTTCCCGACCGGACGTTTGATCGCCGGTGAGAATGACATCAAAGGTTTTCGTTCTGACCAAAGGAAGTACTGAGGCATTTTCTGACACTCGCTCAACTACCCAAGTACCCGCAGGAAGTGTGCTGCGAAGCTTGGCCAGTATCTCGTCGCTTTCGCCTACCAGGAGTAACCGTCTAACAGGAACGGGCCGGAGCTGAGCTCCCGCAATGGCACTCATGTTCTCCCCCCTGCATGCTGGACCAACTACTTTTGGTCTATCCTTAGCTGCGTTCTGCCAAAACGCATACCTGGAAACTCGCCCTAGAATCAGCAACTTGTCATGACATTGACGCGGCTGCAACTGTCAAGTTTGCTAGCTTGGACAGACGCATTGCGGTCCGTCAAGGTTCTCAAAGGTGGTGGAACGTAGACCAACCTTGGGGTTGGACTGGCGCGTGGCAGCAATAAGACTAAACGGGCGCAAACGCAAGGGGGGCTGATACAAACGTCGTTCGATCGAGAACTGCAGATATGGCGACAGAAAGATCGCTCAAAGCGTTGGCCTTCAAAACGTATGCGCCAACACCCATGTGAATGGCACTCTGCACAATTTCGATGTCATGGTTCTGCGTAAGGAAAATGATTCTGCATCCGGGGCAGATCCGCTGGATCCCCTTCGCAGCTTCAAAACCGTTCAGGATGGGCATTGCAATGTCGAGCAGCGCAATATCAGGTTCGTATTCGACGGCCTTCTGTACCGCTTCTTCCCCGTTGTTGGCCTCACAAACGACCACCCATTCTGGTCGGTTTTGAAGAATTGTTCGGACAACACTTCGCCATTGACTGAAATCATCGGCCACGAGAATCCGAATTGGACGAACTAGGGGTCCTGTGTTCTTCACTTGTAAAACGGTCTACCGCAATATGGCGCCTCGATAACTTGGCGCGCAACCGGGATAAATTCCAACAATCCGCTGCTTCTTACTGTCAACTGTAAGCCGTCGGGATTTTTCACCAGGATACTTCGCCGTAAACGTGTCCAGAAGACTCTCAACGCTCGGCGAGAACTCGCCTGAACTACTTGGGTTCTGGTGTGTCCACCGGCACTCGAGTTCTGACCCAGCCATCTCACGCCGTAATGACATGATTCCTGACGGCGTACTGCACCAAAGCCGCATTGCTCTTGACGCCCAGGACTTCCATAATTCGGTACTTATGAAAAGCCACAGTGCGAGGAGTCAGGTTTAGGACGCTCGCCACTTCCTTCATGGACTTGCCTTCAGCGAGCAATTGCAACACCTCGCGCTGGCGCTCCGTCAGGCGCTCGCCTTCTTCGACGAGTACCTTCCCTTGACGCAATAAGAAATCAACCGTGTCTCTCGCGATTGACGGAGAGAGATAAGATCGGCCTTTTAGGACCTCGCGTACAGCTACGGTTAGCTCTGAGGCCGCGCAGGTTTTCAGCAGGTAGGCGGACGCGCCCCTTCGAAATGCCTCGGCCGCCAAATCGGCATCCTGGTTCATCGTCAGATAAACCAATTTCACCGAAGGCTGCAGTTGCTTCAGTTGCTGCCCGGCATCAAGCCCGTTGAGGAGGGGCATCGCCACATCGACCACAATCAACTGCGGCCTTAGGGTACTCGCAATTCGTACCAGAGCCCGTCCATCGCCAACGGTCGCAACGACATCATACTCAGCTTCGAGCAGCTTCTTGCATGCTTCTGCGACCAACGTGTGATCGTCCGCAATGACTATCTTTGGCCGATTCCTCTCCATACACAAGTCCTCACATGTTACGGCTGAGACTCTTTGCAGATCTCAGTTAAAAACTTACCATCTCAAGTGGAGCAGGGCGACTGCTA
>Ga0126379_10000168_pt1 | contig 32901 bp, 41 predicted proteins | sample PanSoiMetPlot_24_FD_92640 | JGI IMG/M metagenome (GOLD analysis project Ga0126379, IMG submission 92640) | Tropical forest soil microbial communities from Panama - MetaG Plot_24 | ecosystem: Environmental > Terrestrial > Soil > Tropical forest > Bulk soil | place: Panama | collected 2016-02-17
ACGGTCTTAAAAGCATTCAGGCATGAGGATATTCAGAGAGCTATAGATAAAGTCACAGCTTTAGTACAGACATCCGAAGAACCCGAGAAAACCTGGGTCATAATGGATACAGTATCTAAAGTCTATGAAGATGTTCAGGATACTGTAAGTCTTAAGGTTCACGGCAAAACCGCTGATGAGCTAGCGGAGCACAGATTAAAGAATCCTGAAAAGGGATTAGTCGCAGGCAATACTACAGGCGAGTGGTCTATTATCTCTCGCGTGTATATGAACGACATTATCTATCCCATCACGACATTTTACGGTAATAATTTCGTTCTCATATCTCACCAGAAACCATACAATGTTATCCGAGGTGAGAAAGTATTCCATCCAACTATGCCGAGTGAGCGTTTAGTGAGCACTCGACTTCAGGAGTTAGGATGGGTGCCATCGGCTTATTATAAAACGCAAACTAAAGTAGATACCTTCTTACATTTCAACAATGTCAATGATGTGTGGACTATCTATACTATCAAGGATACCGAGCGAAACTACTTAAACAAACCGACTCCGTTTTCTGACTTCTGGCGTGATTACAACATGCTCACATCTATGTCACAAAACGGGGCGGTTCATGCGGCATGATGTTAATAGATGTTCACGAGCCAGAGTTTTTCCGTGAGGGACTTAAGGATCTAGGAAAAGTTCTCAAGATGGAAACTGGTGATTATGTCTGGAGTGGCGTTAACGGGACATCTTATGCAGTAGAAAGAAAAGAAGCCAATGACTTGGTTAACTCTGCCCGCAATGGCGGGAGGTTAGCTGACCAAGTTAGACGCATGATTAGCACTTATGAAGTGCCTATCCTTATGATAGAAGGTTATGTCAGATCACTAGGGGATAACAGGATACAGGTACCAAAGAAAGAGGGCGGCTTAGGTCCGATTAACTTCCCTTATACTGCGCTAGAAAATATGCTATTAGAAGCGCAGATGGCTGGTCTACTTAGAATTCAAACAACATCACAGCATGGCACACTTAATCAGATAAGATCTCTGTATAAGTTTTCGCAAGAAGAAAGCCATCAGTGGATTAACAGCAGAAGTCGCTCAGGAGAGCTAAGACTAAGCCGTAATAATCAGATCCATCTGTTAATGGGCCTGCCAACAGTAGGAGAGAAAACAGCTATGGATCTCTTGCAGTACTTTGGCTCTCCCATAGCAGTATTCCAAGCGCTGTGGCGCAATCCTGGCTTAGTTGTAGAAGTCCCAGGTATCTCGGAAAATCGCGTCAAGAACATAAGGGGAGTATTACTTCCTGATTATGACGGAGATTAAGTATTCATCGGACGGGGTAAACTGGTATAGTATCAATAGTTCAAAGTGGACTATGCGGCGTGAGATAGAAGATGTTCCGCAACTTATAGATAGGGATGGCATAGAGGACTGGCTAAGAAAGCACGATAATCCGACCACTAAGATAGAGTATTCCACTGATGGTGGTTTTAGCTTTGTACCACTTAGAAGAAAATTCATAGAAGAAGATTCTGGCCGCATCTATACTATGAGGAAGATGGGCTATCAGGTTAGGTCAATAGAGATTACAGATATGTCAATTGCAGGCGCTATTAGCTCAGGTGGGTCTCAAACTCGGCCCCCGGTTAAAACGATAGATACTGTCAGCTATATCTATAGAGATCAGACAGAATATAAATGGACATCTACACCAAGGCCAGATCAAATTAGCGTAGTAACTCAACATGTTCCGCTCTCTATGTCCATGCGGAATCAGAATGAGTATGTCAGTAGATTAAGTGACCCAATTTCACAGGGTCATATCTATCTAATCACTCTCATTAATTCTGAGAGTCAATTAGATAAACTAGAAGCATCCATTATAGAAGAAAAGACTGGTAAGAAAGTAACGGACTTTGCCAGTGTCTTTGCTCCTAGATGTTTCGATGAAGATACTGAAAATCTTCTTCTTCAAAATTATGCTTGCAATGTTATCTCTCATAAATACTTTGTAAGTACTAAAGAGAACAAGTTCAAGATCGGTCCACGATTCTTTATCTATAAAGCTGCTGTTCCCACGTTTGCTAACACAGTAAATACGTACGGTGGTGCTGCCTATGTCGGATATAGCGAAGCTCAACTTAAGCTGCCAGATAAAAACCTAAAGGAAGTAATCGTGGAACAAGAAAAGAAACTTAGAGAGGCTATTCAAAGTGGTGACCTCGAAACTCTCTCCAATGGTATTTTCGAGGCAATTCAATTCCGCGACCAAGCAGTGGATGCTTTGTCTGCATTCAACGCAACTATCAAAGAAGCGCGACAACAGGCGATACAAATGGTGGCTTCAGAAAAGGGAACTAATAGCTGAGTGTCCTATGAATATAACGCCAGAAGAACAGGAACTATCTGATAAATTACTAAACAGATATCCAGTACTAAGACAGGCAACTCCCGCTTTTTACGTGAAAGCTGTGCAAGATGCTTATGAATATCACGGTTGCTATCTTAACTTCTGGCGTTGGGGCTCAATGCGTTACTTTATTATCTATCGTACTGATAGAGCGCCAATGCCAAATGAATTCCTTCCGTTTTTGCAGACACTTTTCGTAGATACTAATGAGAATTTAATCCATGAAGTTGCCAATCATAAAACCAATCCCTTTACTATGGAGTTTGTTCAAGGTAATATCTACGAAACGCGAACTCTCGCGGACAAAATGGGAGACGAAATAGCAGAGCACGCAGATAAAGCAGATGACATAGAGCAGTTTGATTTTGACCAAACATCTACAGCTAAAAACATGGAGGATGCTATAGAGAAAAATGGACAGTGAGGAAGTAAGAGCCAGAGATGTCCTAGAAACTAACAGGACAGATAAGTTCTGGTGTACTTACTGCTGCCGACCTCGGGGGCGAAACTATTGCCCCGCTAGCTCACATTCAAAAGTAAAGCATAACACTATCAAGCGTTCAACTTTATCATTTGAGGATCAGGTGAAGTTTTATATGATGCGGGAATATCGGGGCGAGAGATGATAGATCAGAAGAAAATCTCCAAGAGATTTATGTCACAGATGTGGCAGCTTTGGGAGGAATATAAGGATGAAGTAGAGGGTTCCCTTTTAGCTAGTTCAAGTAAGACAGATTATATTATGTTCGCAGAGCAGTTTTGTCGTTGGGTAGAAGGTGACTTTCATCCAGGGGCAAACCTGAGATAATGCGTGCGCTCGGAGAAATCTTGGGATGAATTCGTTCGCTTTATTGAAGGCAGAGTTAATAGCACTAGACGAAATTATGTCCCAAAGCAGGAAGAATACAAACCATTAGAAGATACCTTCAAGATGAATGGAAAGTGGTACTTAAATGTCTGTCCCATACATAAGAGAATACTTTCCTATCATGAATTCGCAGTGCAACATTGTTTTTGGTGCGAGCCGCAATATGCTCCACCCGGAAATGTCTGCTATGATAACAAGAATAATCGACACTTCACGAAAGAGGAGATAGACGAGAAACTTTCCGAATCTAGAACGAGAAAGAATAAGAATGCCCAGGACTGAAAGATTTACTGTGCGCTCTGTAGAAACAGAACAAATTAAAAGACTACGGATTTTGTCCGTAGTCTTAGAAGAACCAATGCCAGAGTTAGTTACACGTATGCTAAAGGAATTTTGTAATAAGGAGGAAGTTAAGTTGGAGATAAGGACTCAGGTAGCATGAGTAGAGACATGACGGCTGGTATGTCGTATGTTTATAATTACGTACACAATGAAAGAATCCGCGCTCACAGAAAACATGGAGCTAATGGCAATAGCAGAGAAGATGCCACATGGGATAATCCGGAGTGGCTTCCTATCTTAATGGAAGAAGTCGGTGAGGTAGCTCATTGGTTTACTTATGATACAGAGAAATGTATCGATGACTTACGCGATGAGCTAATTCAAGTTGCCGCTATGGCGATAGCTTGGGCTGAAGCAATCGAAGAAACTATGCAGGAGAATGATCCTACTGATTAGTTGGAATCCCAAGCACTAAAGATTCCTGCTTCATTAGCTCAGCATCAATATCAATCAAACTAACATGCGCCGTGGCCTGATTCCTTTTGGACTCAGCATGGCGCTGTTTTGGTTCTTCATAGTTAAAGCTGAGTCTCTGGAACCTCATCTTACGCTCTTTATTAAATTGATCCTGAACAACAACCATCCCTTTATCATACGCAGCCTCAAGATTTGTCCTTCTCTCAAGAGCAGTAGCATTATCAAAGAGGGAATTCGGGAGTTTAACATAATCCTGTAGCCTTATAGACAGATCCATCTTCCCATAGTATGGTGGATTTAATCCAGTTATCATAGACCATCCTATAAGTTCCATGATAGTTCCTGGCAACCAGTCTATCTCTATGCCATCCAAGAAAGTATAGACTGGATTTGGCAGATGGATATAAGAGAATAAATAGTCAGACCTATAAGGTCCACCAACTTCTATGTCTTGAATCGGAAGTGTGTCAGAAAATACATTGCGCAAAGTAACTACAGCACCGCAGCGATAAACACCAGTCCCGATATTATGGTCATACTGCAAGTCACTGCCCATTGTATGTGTGAGCCACAGCACATTGTTAGTGCTATCTATACTCTGGATCTTTCTATACTCCTGATTGGTAGGACTTGGATCATCTAGAGCTATCCAGTCACCGACATTAAACTGCGATGTGTTATTAACATAGATAGCAGTAGAACCCTTAGTTGCGATAGTTCTCAGCGTAGTATATGGCTGATTGTTAAACTGCAAGTACCTAATCATAACTGCGAAGACTTGCTTTCTTAGTCTTGGCAAACCGCAGTCGGACATAGCGGATCTGAACATAACGTTGGCTGTCTGCTTAGTCGAGTACTTCGGATCCAGCGTGATAATATTCAGAGCTTGCTCGAAGTTATTATTGTACCAGATAAAGCTATGTTCCGACCCGAGTGCCCCAAGGATAGGTCTGAAATTATTACTGGGAGTAGGCGCACCATAGACATAGCTGACCTGCCAATCAAAGACCTGCCCGTTATATCTATAGACAGTTACTGTCCAGACACCTGGGTTATAACGAGTGAAACCAGTAACAGCAAAGAAAACAAACTCGCCAGCAGAAATAAGCCTAACATCGTCGAGGGAAGTATACTGACTATACCATGGGCCGTTAATAAAACTCTCTTGTGAGCTAGACCAAGCTTTCGCAATAGTCCTAGCAAGTGTGAAATACACAAGACCGTGATTAACAGCAAGACTAAAACAGTTAAATTGATTATAGTTCTGAGGACGAAGTTCCGTGATAGTGGAACCGACGCCATCCCATGAAAAGAATCCTGATGTAGTCCCAAGTATAACGCCCTCATTTCCGGAGGGATCATGAAAAGTTTCTGCTTGCCATACATAATCACCCGTTGCTGGTGATGTAGAGCTTTCAGGAAACCATATAGGACTAACATCTGGAAGTGACATGTTATGCCATGTATCACCGCCAGTTAAAATAACCATAGCTGTCGTGTTAAGTGTTCTATTATCGTATACTGTAGTTAGAGTACTATCATCAAAGTTCTGATCGACCCAACCTATGCGCTGATCCAATAAGGCACTAGTATCAGCGAGAATATACATACTGGTTGAGTCATTTGATTTACTACGATAAAGTCTCCGAAATACCCGACCACCTTTATAGCCTACAACTGGCAAATTCCCCAACACTATCTCAAGGTTCGCAGGCTTATCAATAAAAATAAGCTCGCCCAATCGCGTCCATAAAGTGGTAGCGCCCTGCACAAAATACTGAACACCATAAGCGTAGCTGCCATAGTTAGTAGCTGAGCTAGTTTCAGTAGTAGCGTTAGTTATAGCTGGCGGATTCGGGAGGAAAGCACTATAGATTCTGCCATCACGATAACAGATAAATGGATTACCGTTTACAGTGAATCCTTTATATGGTAGATAAGAGACAGAAACCTGCGCTGTAGGTGGTGTTACTAAGATACTCTGACCATCGCCGAGAGCTACTAATAGTTTTCCAGAATAACTATAGAGATCAGTGATAGGATTAGAGCCAGTGAAGAAAGATCCCCACTGCCCATTATTGCGATAGTATAGAACACGTCCTATTGCAAAGTAATCAGTAGGAGTAGATGCAGCAATAGCAGTAGCAAAGTATCCTTCTTGCCACCATCTATCCTGATCCTGCGGAGATCCGCCAACTATAGTTTCCCTATTAATTACTGGGCCATTTAGTAGGGTTTTTTGCGGAGTAAGCTGTAGATTATTGCAGGACTCATAGCCTTTAGGATCAGTCTCTAATCTCTGAGCACCTATGCCATCAGAGAAATCGGACTGCCCTATCGGAAGCAACATAGTTAGATCGCTTGATTGCGTGTCCAACATGTTAGTTGGATCGCCGAAGAAAGGTGCGGTAGATTCAGCCCCGATAGCAGATCGGCTTTCCTGTGACATATCAACGGTATCAGCAAAGATATAGCCGATGCCATCTATGACGATATGGCAGTTTAATCCAGGTACAGGAGGCCCAGGATCCATTTGATTGGGATTTCTCCCATTCGGCCATGGATCTGGCTCTACTATAGAACTATCCTTAGGATATATCTTATCACTGACTTTGCCGTTAACGCGCTCATTAAGTTTATTGCTGCGAAAGATAGTTGTATCCATTAGCTTATATACAGCGGCTTGCTATCTTTGACAAGCATCATCATATACTGCTGGTAGAATCTATTAGCTATACCCATGTAGTTCTGATACCTGATAGACTCCGAGTTAACCTCAAATTGTGAGGTCACATATTCGTGCGCTGCATAAAAGATAACAGCCTGAACACGAGTTCCCGATGGGTTAATGCAGTCGCTATCCTTTATAAGCTGAGGCCACTTCTGTGCATACCGAATTATTAAATACTTTTGATTTGATTGCTTATATTGTCTGTTAGCATTTATGGCAAAAGGATCAGTTATATTAACTGCCTTTGTCATAGCGTTAGTCCAGACCCTTTCTTCGCCTGGAATAGTTACTGGTGCCGCATCCACATAGCTGTTGTCATACATCCAGCCATCATAGTGCGGTACTTCTTCCATAGTATAGACTTTGCCAGATATATCCTGTTCAGAGGTATATACTCCCATAACATGCTCACACTCTATGGGCATCTCATATCTGGTTTGTCCGTCTATAATAGGGAATGACTTTGCATCTACCCTATAGTCGTGAGGCCATAGCATAGATACACCATCGTTTATATACTGAAGTTCTAGATCCATAGCTGGATCATTCGGGATAAGAGTGCCAGGGGCATAAGAGCTTAACATAGCCCTGAGTCTTTGTCTAAACTGAGCCAAAGTTACACCAAAACATGGTGCCGTTGGCGGTACTGGCGGCTCATTAAGAAAGTCTTCATTTAGTTCGAGACTATTAAGTTCGCCTTCAGTTGGCATCATCGGCCAGGTCTTGCCTTTCCGAACCAATAGGATATAACAAGAGTGGAGATAGCTACTACCCCGCTGGATATATTTGGATCATGATATATAATTAGGATATAGAATCCACCTAATAGTATAAGGGCACTTAGCAGGAACTCAAAGCATAAATGTACCATATCATATCGGTTATCCAGTCTTATTACTTCACTTATTTTTTCTTCTTCTACGGTGGGTTCACCATCACGCACTGAAAACCACCCAAGGAATTATACTGTGTCCTTGACAGGGTGCTATATGCACCCTTATATCCGGAGGCTGAGTTAGCTATATATAGCACACCTGGGGTTTCATCAGAGTAGCCTCTTATCCCTACCCAATGATACCATGCGACGCCTGACATAGCGCCACACCGATCCTTTGCTATCTCACATATTTGCTCGAAAGATGGAAACGAAACCTTATAAGCGCTTAAGCCATAAGTATCCAGTACTCTAATAAGCTGTGTGCCAGAGCCGTCCATTAAGCCCCATGTCGGATTAATGTTATTGGGATAACCTATCTCATTAACAGCCGACCATTCGTCAGCTTGGCTATTAACATGAGTAGCTCTTTCTATCCAAGCCAAGGAACATGCGGAGCAAGTCCATTCAGCGGCTTGTCTAGGCATATTTTCATAGGGATCCCAATATATCCCTGGCTGTGGCGGCTCTTTAGTTCTGGTCGGTGTATATAATAGAACAGTCACTTAGTCTCTCGGCCAAAAATAAATCCGACTGCTGATCCGATAACTACCAATGCGGCCTTAGCAGTTTCGTCAGTGGTCGGACTAATAACTATCCATGTCATTGCAACTATTAAGACAAGTGCAATGAGCGTTGTAGCTACTACTTTTATTACTTCGGCACGGCGCTCAGTTAATTCTTCTGACATTTTGGTCTAACGGATGCTCCGTGTACTGTTTCATATAGGCTTCGGTCCAGCCGCCGAAAGGCTTAAAGCCAACATTAACGTCTGGAACATTGTCATAATAAGCAACCCAAAGCTTTCTAAATGAATACTTATTAGTCCACGGATTAAACATGTTAGCCCTGGTATACATACCTGCGACACCGCTTATGTAGCTATCACAGGCCCTGAAACCAGCATCAATTTCATCCCAGGTTAATTGCGATTCCTCGACATCGAGATAAAGCTCATTAAGTTTGAAGCCATTAAAAAGAGCGAGTCTGGCATTATAATTACTAGGACACCAGATATAGCCGTTTAATTCCCATCCGTGATCTAAGGCTGCTTGACACTGCTGTCTAGTATAAGAACGCCCGTCATTTCCTGTAACAGCCTGAACTATGAGGCCACTAAAACCCCTTGCACCCCATGAAGAAAAGAAACTTGAAGTAAGATTGCCTTGATAATTACTAACATCTATTAGGTGCTCAGCTAACTCTGGTGGCTTATGAACTGTTATCGTCCCATGGTATAGCAGTGTCGCCATTATCTGGTATAAATTCCAACGTTAGCGTTCCACCCGACGATAAGTCCAGAACTAAATCCTTGCTCGACATTCCCATCACCAACGTCCCATTCGGCAGTAACAGGTATTCCGATGAGATTGCCAGCGGATTTTTGATCCACCCAGTATTTATAAATAGCGGAGTCGGGATTGAGTGGGAGATCCTTAACCGCATAGCTCCAAGTCGCGTTCTCTATATTATTAGGCATTATTTCGGAACTCAACTGTTAATTTTTTGATAGTGTCATCATCGAGAGCAAACCTAGATTCACCATCCATAGCAGTTACCCTTTCATGGATAGCATCTATAACATCAGTAATCTTCTCGTTTGTGTTCGCGTTATCAGGTATGTGATCTAGCGCCATAACCATTGCTCTGATTGGTTCTGGCCCCGCAGTCACCTCATAAAACTCATGTCTGAGAAACATTATCTGAACATCAAAAGGTGCTGCACCACCGCCAACAGGATGCCAGGAAACAACAGGACAATCAGGTTCTTTACAGGCTACCACGATCTGATCAAAGTTTGTTGTGCCATCTATATTTGTTCCATAAGGAAGCTCGGAGATATGCACATCAAACATATGATTATTATCTTGATCGTGCATAGTATATACCTGCGTGCCACTATCAAAAGAAATAGGTATAATACTCACGGGTTAGCTTCCGCACTCCAATCAACAGTAGCGGATGGTCCTATTGAAAATGCACCAGCCGCAGTTAGAACACCCATAATATTTGTACCATCGGGATGGTTATAGGAAATTTGCAATGACCCACCATTTATATTAGTAGAAGTCCATGCGCTTACTTTAGTCAATGTCGGAGCCACTGCTTTCCAGCCTTTCCAATATATCCACATTGATACCTGCTGGCCTAATGCTCCATAACCATTCCAGGGCTTTAATGCACCGGGTTCATAGTATCTAAAGCAACGATTTAGCTCATCAGCAGGATGCAAAGGAACATATGGATAAGGAACTTCTCCAACTACGAGCATTGCGTTATCTACGTAGTAAGTTCCAGCCGCTTCAAATAGGACTCTTATCTGACCATTGGAGCAGTTATAAGCCAGAAGGCCAGTACAAGCTAGCGTTTCGTACTGACCGCCGCCAGAATGATAAGAACTATATGAAGTAACATTATTAGTTGCATCTATTATAGCAATGCGGCAAGCATTCGCGATTGAACACTTAACTCGCATTGTAAAAGAAAATACCCTGTTTCTTAGCTCGCCGCCCTCAGTTTGTGTAGTTGAGATAACTTGCTGATACAGCAGGGCTGCATTAGAAACTGCATCTGTTGTTCCAGCTACTACTACAGCCGCACATCTATAGCTTCCTGCGTTGATATCTTGATTAGATGTATCAGCAGTAATAGCTAAAGTTCCAGAAGAATTACTATGACCACCTTGCCATCTATCTGCGCTAAATGCTCCTGTAAATCCTGTAATATTAAATGTGGTTCCCCTTTGCCATACTTCAAAACCTCCATTAACAGCATGATTCATTTGTGGAACAATTGGTCTGTATAGAATCTTTGGTCTGTATATTGAAGCAACAGCACCTATAATGAGCATAACATTATCTAAAGCTACTTGCCCTGTACCTTTAAAGGAAAGAGCAACCTGCATCTGATAAATGCCATTGGGAATAACTGACTGAGATATCAGTATTTGATTTTCAAACTTAAGAGTAGCGTAAGTATTACCAGATAATGCAGTGAATGGGGTATTTAAACCATGGGCACCAGTATTAGTATCCCAGTATGTCAATCCTAGAGATACTGATATGTTGCCAGAAACAAGTTTCAATCTTGCAGCTAAAGATAATGGACTAGCAATAAGCTTATTCAGATCAAATAGTCCAATTTGTGAACCCTTGGTAATAAGCTGATATAATGTGACAGCATCATTTGCTTGAACTGTATTTACATTTAGGAGCGCATTTGTACCAGAAGGATTACTTGGATCTGTATTAGCGGTATCTCTTGATACTGTGAATGCAGAATCATTGGTAGAGTTCATAATCCAATAAGTAGTAGCGTTTACTGTCTTAACTCCAGAAGTAGGAGTTCCAGCAGCAATAGTTGTGCTTGGACTATATCCCCATTCTTCAAATCCACCATTATTTAGAATATTCTCATAAACTAATTGCGCTGGATCGGGAGTAACAGCGCCAATAATAGTATTGTTACCATTAACAAGATCGATTGTCTTATTAGTAAAACTCTGGACTTTATCAGTGTATGCAATATCAGCTGGCAGGGCAGAGCCAGAACTAACGCCATTATCAAGATCATGGATAGCCTGATAGGCATCTAAAAATAAGCCCGCGTTATTACGGATCTGAACTATGGCGCCACTCGGGTGGGCTGATGCAGTAGTTCCATCACGTCCTCTCTGGACAGATAAACTATCACCGACTTTCGAGGTACACCACATAACCTCATATTCGCAAGAAACATAGAAAGGTGCAGGCGGAAAGGATGCCGCAGTGCCCGAGAGCAAAGCTACGGAAGTATCAGTAGCAGCGCAAGCAGCGGCTAATTGAGAAACAACGTTATTAGCGATGTTAGAAAAAGTCGTTGTTAACGCACTTTGTTGCTCAGGGGCACTTACCATCGGATTATCCTTAGAAGGTCATAAGCGGGACTTCGCGAGCCACCGCATCCATACCACGAGCATAAAGACCAAAGTTCATATTAGCGCCAGTGCCAGCCATAACTGTTCGATAGCGCATATAACGCTGAGTAACTAACCCGAAGCGCGGCATTTTCTTGCCATTAAGATTAGCGCCAGTAAAAGTTCCATCAGTTGTAGTAATTTGTCTAAACTGAGTAACCTGACGCCAGTTGCTTTGATCTGGACTTTCCTCAATATAAGTATCGACAGTCGGTGTAGTTCCGCCAAGAGCATTCCAATAAAGATCAAACTGCATTAGTTGACCCTGATTGGGATTAGCATTGCCTAAATCAACAGGCGTCCCGCTAGTTGAGCCTGTCTGAGTACCCATTCCTTTAAGTGTCAAAAGGGAATCATATGCTGGCATTAGCTCGGAACCACCTTTCCGTTAGTCTGCTCATAAAAGCCAACTGTGTTTTCAGGATAATCTATTGATCTCTTGACGCCCCGCCAGATCCAGCACTTATCATTGGGATCAAAATAATCGGCTGGCGGTCTGGATTTTCTTGCTTCTTCCAGACTATTAGCCATTGGACGTTCAATCCAATAGGTATGACCAGAAGGGCCGACCATCTCCATTTTATGTACCATGCGGCGGAAATTGCGACCGTATTCATCAAAGGAGTCAGGCTGATCTTCTGGTCTACTAAGTATACCTGACTTGACTGCTTTAACGACCTGTTTGATATCGTCAAGAGAAAGATCGCCTAGAAGCTCAATTTTCATACGAGCCTCTAGTTCCTCATTAACTATGCTGCCACTATCATCAGGAGCGTTGGCAATCAGACTATTAATCTTTTCGCCTATCTCCGTTTCTGGACGATCAACAAAATGTGGTTCTTCTGGCATACTATCCAGCCGGAGGAATCGGGGTAAGACCATAGTAGCGCATAGCTGATCTCGGGTGAGTTACAACTATGGCAACATACCACTCGGCCCTACCTAAATGGCTCGGCTCTGTCTCCATTTCTCCAAAGTCTTTAACCTGAAGATCACCGCCCTGGCCCTGGATACCGAAGACAAAATCCTCGTTGCCAAAGCGAACTATATACATAGATGCTGTGACGTTTGATGATCCTACAGTTTCATCAAAGTCCAGAATAGTGCTGGCATCATCTGACCGCTCAATAACATAAAGCGGTACACCAGCATAAGCTGTCTGCTGTCTGCCAAACTCATCAGGCTGAGTATCAACTAACACTGAGCCCTGCAAAGTTCGGGCTTTTGATGTTATGTTTCTTCGGAGAGTTTTATTAAGGAAGATATACTTTCCCTCGGCGTCTCCGATAACAGTATCAATAGCCTGATCCAAGGTATCCAACATAAGCGGGCCGCCATTTGCGGCAGCTACCAAAAGTTGGTTACCAGTAATCCTACGCCTTAAACCATCAAAGGCGTTTGGGTCGATGTTAGTATCGCCTTCAAAGAAAGTTTGGCTAAAGTTAATAGCCATGCTCCGCGAAAAAAGCTCGTACTGTTTCGCCTTAAGATCATAGATATTGCCTTCAGTACGAACTTGGAAATTATCGACGGTAATCTCACCGCCCATAATTGCGAGGAACTCAGCCTGTGGATTAATAACCCCTGCCGAGCGGGTCCATGAACTATTAACCGCTCTAAAGGCGACATTAGGTAGGGCTGCCTCAATCATATATCGATAAGCGCCACCCTGAATAGTTTTCATCTTAATAAATTGCAGGATAGGGCTTGTCTCGACAATAATCTTGATAACACCAGAGCGCAAATAATCTTTTGTGCCCTTGGCAGACTCAAGCAAAGTAAGAGCCATAATTATCCTCTACTCGCCTTTTGTAAGGCAAATCTGATAGTATCGTAGCCCGACGCCTTATCGTCAATTTCTGGCATATTTGAGCTAGTACCATTTCCTACGTTGGCTCTATTTGCTGGATTATTTTGAGCACTCTGATTCATATTTCGAGTTTGACGACCTTTAGTTGCATGTTCTACTGAGGCTACAAAACGAGGCATCCAGTTAACATCCCAGTCGCCTTTATATAATTCTGGCTCTTGCCCAGTCATGCCATGAAGCATTAATAGACGAGCCGCGGCTTCGGCATCTCTGCGTTGCCATACTGTCTGGGATAGTTGTTCCCTTTGTGCCTGCTCTCCGAATTGCCTGATAGAATTAAGCTGAGCCTGCAAAGCATCTGCTCTTTCTTTATCTGGCAAAGAATTAACTTGTGCTTGATATCTTGCAGCATTATCAGCAGCTTGAGCAGCTTGAGTATTTGAAAGTTGAGCAGCTAACGCCTGATTTTGAGCTACCATACCTTGCATGAACTGTTGCCATTGCTCGGTATTAATGGCCTGATTATCAGCAGGCGCTTGCTGTTGAGAAGTATCTTCTTGTGTCATTTATCCTGGCCTTGTAAAAATAGAGCTAAACATACTCAAAGGATTAGCTTGAGCAGTAGGAGGCATCGCGTTCTGATAAATTGAATTACCCATAGATGAAGTGAGAAAATTAGGACTATAAATAGATCTGAATTGTTTTGGCACTCCAGCCATACCTGCTATCTGGTTCATCGCGTTATTCCCACCTAAGTTCTGGAAAGCGGCGGGATTAGATGCAGGAGTTTCACCCCGTAAGATAGCATTTATATACCTCTGGCTTTCACCATAGGGCGCTCCGCTATTCCATGCATTAACCGCACCGCCGCCACCATTATATGCTACTAGTGCTCTGGTATAATCACCTCCATACTGCTGAAGCAGTTGTTTATCTAGATTTGCTGCATAGTTTAGAGAAGCTATAGGATCGTTCACATTTACCCCTGGATGATACTTCGGAACGATTTGGGCAATCCCCATAGCTCCCGCAGAACTTCCAGCATTTGGATTAAAACCTGACTCTTGATTTATCTGTCGAAGAAAGATATTAGGATCTATACCAGCACCGACAGCAGCGTTATATGCCTCTTGAGCATAAGGCTTATTCGCGAATTCGGGGGGTAAGCCTTGAGCAGGATTAGCTTGGATAGATGGGCCTTGCAGGGGGTGATCTGCAAATAAAGCATTAGTAGCTTGGCCCATTAATCCTTGCATCTGATTAGGATTCATCCAATCGGCGCCAGACTTTAAATCGGTGCCAGAAGTCCCGACATGGAAAGATCCGTTGGCTTGATTAAATCCATCAATATAAAAATAATGACCAGGAGTGCTAATGATAACAGGATTACCAGTATTAGCTTCTTGTCCGACAGCATTCCAGTCTACGCCATTAGTAAGCCTTGTTGTTATCCCCATTTTGTTTAACAAAGCTTGCTCAGAAGCCGCACCTGCCATACCAGCATTAGGATTCCATCCGACAGAGCGAGCTAAAGACATAGCTTCACCTACCGTTGGATTTCTTCCATAAGTCTGAGCAAAGGCGATAGCTGCCGCAGGACCGCAAGCAGCCATAGCTTCGCTAGAACTAAGTCCTAAGTTGAACTGACTGGTTCTTAATGCCATCGTACTGATCTAATGGGAGAGTTAATCTCACTCCGCAGGTTTGGCAATCCAATAAAATAGTCGGCTGCAAGATAGCTTTGCCGCAATCTATTAAGCCCTTGCTCCCGCATATGAGGCAATATAGTTCGGTCTTATATTGCATATCATCTTACGTCTGGCAAAGGCAAAGTTGTGCCAGGATTATAAGTAGGAGTTAAGCCAAGCAAAGCGGTGGCAACAGTATCAAAGTTACTTCGAGCAACTCTTTGAACATCTATAATCTGAGTATTATAACTATTAGTGAGAGTCACATTACCCATAACAGTATCAAGAGCGCTAACACAAGCATTAGCCTGAGCCAACATAGTTGCCCTATCGCCAGCGCTAAATTCCCATCTTGGGCTATTATATGGATAAGGCACGACTATCTCCCGTCATTCCATTTGATCTTATTATAGTTCTGGACTCTAGCTATGGCCCTACGAAGTCCAGTATAATCATCAGCAGATAGCCAGCCAAACCGAGCACCTCTGACACAAATATCAGAGATACGCGCTAATTCAAGCTTCGCTATATTATTGATATTAACTAAGTCAGATCCGCTAGCTCCTAATCCTGGCTGCGTCCAACTAAACTCAGTGCCAACAGTACCATCTATAAAGATGAAGTCACCAAAGTATGTCGTATTATTCGCCTGACGCAAACCAGTGAGATAATAGACATACCAATAGCCAGCACCAAAGTTAGGATATAGCTGTCCTAGCTGCCAATCTGGTGACTGATATGTATAAACTCCAGTTGCAGTGCCATATTTTAATTTAGACTTAGACTGAGTAGCGCCAGTACTTACAACAATAGTTACGGCATCTCCATGCCCATCTGAAACACTAACAGATGGCGCAGTTGGAGCTACTGCTGGTGTTATCTCTTGAGTCATAATGCCGCCTGATATTGTGGGATAGCTGCCCTCTGTGGCGCTTCATATTTCTTTGCCCATGTCTGATACTGGGCAGGCTGAGCACCATAATATTTAACAAGGGCCTGATCTATCTGTGGAAACTGCAATCTGGCTTTTTGCTGGGTTTGCCTTACTATGGCAGATAACGTCTTAAGTTCAGGATTATTATCTTTAAATTGCTGCCCTAAAACGGGATCTTGATTTTGAAGTAACTGAGCTTGACGGACCAAAGCGGCAGTCTGAGGATACTGCGCGAGGATCTGATCCTTAATACCAAAGTATGGACGCAAGAGTTCAGAAGAAGACTTAAAATCCACAACTTGAGCCGTATTGTTCTTTTCGAGTTTTGCCTGTAACAAAGGCTTAACGCTTGGATTTTCATCCAAGACGGATTGCCTGTCCTCGAAAAATTTAGACCAATTAACTTCACCAGTTACTACGTCCGTCTCCGGTTTTACCGAGTAATAAGCTTGCAATCCTATGTCTTCTGGCGACATAACATAGGCTGGCAAATTAAATCTTGCTCTAGCCTGAGCTTGCTCATCGGCATTAACGGGGACATCTTTGTAGGCAGGAGCTTTCTTTAGATCAGAAAGTAAATCTGATACTCGGCCAGCCCTATCCTGATATCTCTTGCGCCACTCCACACCTGAGATAATACCATTCTGAAGTCTTCTATCATCGGCTTCCTGTTCGCTCATAACGGTATCACGCTCAGTATCAAGAGTCTTATAAAACTCTCTCTGTTGCTGTCGGAGCTTTCGGGCTGCAGGATTAAGAAGTGGCTCAGTTAGCTCATTAAAACTTTCAGCCCCAGGCATATTAGCTAGTTCTTCTCTTTGCTGAGGAGATAATCCCTGGAGTTGTCGGATAGTGACACCATCATTTTTCATCATCTGCTGCTGATACTGCGAGATGCCTGTCATAGATTCGACAGCTTTCTCGCGGGCATCTTGATATTGCAGATATTGTGGTGTCCTATATCTAACCATGGAGCCAGTCTGATTTAAAATAGATTCTACTAAACTTGATTGCTGCTGAGCTACATCTAAAGTCTGCTGAGCACTTTGATCGCCAGAAAGAGCATCATCATAAATCTGATCAGGCTCAAAGCCATTAGATGCTAGAATCATACGAGTATAATAATCTCTATAGTTATCAGGGAAAAGCTTCTGAATATCAGCAGCAGCAGAACTAAGACCTGGGACATTTGAAGATCTAGCTATATTTACTGCTGCTTTAATTGAGCCAGGAGCTTCTGCGCCGATAGCACCACCTACGCCAAACTGAGATAGTGACTCAGCATAATCCCAAACATCGAAAGGACTCACGCCTACCATAGACATGGCCCTATCTAATTGCTGCATGTTGCCAGCTAATCCATCATCAAAGTTGGTTGTTCTAAATAGATTAGATGGCTGGATAGGATTAAACGGAGTAACTAATCTGGTCGGATTAACTTGAATACTATCAGTACCAGGGAAAAGATGAGCGACGCCTCCCACAAGAGGTAAATCAGTAAGAGGAACATACCCCTGATTTGTCTGGTCCTGATAGGCTTGCCACATTGAAGTAGCTGTTGGCTTACCAAGAAAAGTGCGAGCAAGCCAAGGCCAACGCTGAGACTCATGCATCCAATAAGGAAAGACATGAAGCATTAAGGCGTCAAAGTTAGTACGCTCATTATAATTAGTAAAACCCTGAGTTATCCTATCAGAGGCTCTTTGTGATGCTGCATCTAAGACCTCATTCCAGATTCTTTGAGGCTCTTGCGGCATCTGGTTAAATTCGGTGTGAATCTTATTTATATGAGATTTGAGATAATCCATAGCTTCTGGAGATACTTTCGGATTCTCCAAAGCTTCCTGAATTATCTGCTCTATCCTCGGTCTAACGGTAGATTCAAGGTTTGCATACTGGGCTCCGAGCCAGCTATTTGGGTCGGGGGGCTCATTAACTGCTGAGGAATTACCTCCTGCATTAATTGAACCGTTTGTTGCTGCCCCAGATACTTGAGACTCAGTTGTTGCGCTGCTTGGATTAATGAGGGATTCTGGAGTCGCATTCCCCGAGCCAGCATTAATTGAATCGTTGAGCGCACTTGTGATTTCAGTCGGGGTTTGTCCTGTGGCAAAGCCATTCTCCGCTATGTCCATTAATCCAAGGGTTACTGGATCTAAATTAGATGGAGTAGTTAATTTAGCTAAATGAGCTTCGGCGGCACCCCTTGCGGCATTTATATTACTGAATCTACCTTGATCTGCTGCATGGATAATATCTGGCTCACCAGACTGAGTAATAGAATAGCTCCATCTTTTAGATGTAGGACTTCTATTTATCTCAAGATTCATGCCCTGAGCATTAGCAGTATGTTTGCCAGGACTTTCAGCCCATTGCAATAAAGGCTCGGGAGTAACCGCATCTTGGGCCGTCGCCATACCAACACTATGAGCTAAGACGTTTATATCGGGAGCTATCTCACCTGTAGCCTGCTTAGCTAGAATAGTATTGGCTAAGTTAATTTGACCCTGACTTATCGCAGTAACATTCTTTGCGTGTAAAGCGCCATAGCCATCCCAAATTTTCTGGCGAGTATCATAGTAGCCAGAACCATCATCACTATGCCATGTATTTGGGTTGGACTTATCAGGTTCACTGGCAAAGAAATTCTTCTGAAAGTTTTTATCAGTTTCCCAATTAGCTTGAAGCTGCAATCTGTCTGCTTCTAGGTTATTAGTTATCTGTCTGGTAACATCACCGACGCCGAGCTTATCACCCTGGGCATTTAGAGCGTTATATGCCCTATTGAGAATGCCATCACCCCGACTGAGAAAGTCAGTTATATACTGATTATATTCCTCATGGATAGCTCCTCGCCAGCCATTAGGAGATCTGATAGCATTTTGCACAGCATCATATTCAGCCTGCCGATAAAGCCACGGCATATCTGCTATCTGATTATGAATCTGCAAAACCTGAGCGAGACTATCATTTAAGTCCCGTGGCCCGAAAGTCGGTGAATTCATCCTATCTGTGATGCTATTTACAGCGCCATCAAAGATGTCAGCTTTAACTTTCGGAGATTCGCGGAGGATAGCTTTCTGTTGTTCTAAGGCTTTATCTGTAGCATCAGCTAAGCTAGAAGCAGTACCATCACCATTGAGAATACTATCCCTTAAAACGGCCCTTGGACTAACTCCCATAGAGCTTATAAGGTCATCACCATCTAAAGCATGAGTTAGTTCATACCTATTAATGTTATTAGCATCTAGACTCCTTACTAAGACACTAATGGCATCATCATTACCAGCCGCTCTAACAGCACCAGAGGTAACATCATTAACATACTTCTGACTCATATTAGCAAGCTCTGGCACTTGAGTTACATCGGGCGGTTTAGCTGCATCAAAGAAAGTATTAGCATCTGGCCTTAAAGTAAGTCCTCTCGCATCTGCGGCCGTCTTTATCTCCTGATTAAGCGCAGTGTCCCAATAGTGAAGATAAAGGGCTTTCCGACTATTATTAGCCCAGTCATTAAGCCACTTCTCATGATCTGCGAGCCAACCTAATACTGGTTTATCACCAGCTATGCGCTGCAATAGAGAGTCATCTAACTGATCTGTAAAACCATGATAAGATGCTCGCCTGACATCAAAGGGAACATTCGGGATGTTAGCATTGCGAGCCCTGAAAAGATTATCATCGACAACGCCCATCCACGCCCCGCCGCCTTCTACTATGTGCCTGAGATTAGCTTCAGCCACTTGCATAAAAGGCATACCCAAAGTTTGAATACCTAAAGTCTGCAAACCTCGTGTGAAACTTCCGATTTTACCTTTCCATATATCAGTATAAGCACTATCAAAGTTAGTCAGGAAGTCATCAAACAAAGTGTTCTGAAGTCTTTGAGCCTGAATACCAGATGTAAACTCACTATCTGCTATCTTTCCAGCATAGTCCTGCATGAAAGTTAGCATACGATTCTTATCGCCTAGCTTGGTGATGCTATCTATAAAGTCAAGAGATCTCTGATCCTGACCTCGCATAGCATCCAAGATAGTACTAGCGTGATCTGGATTAGCAGCTAAATCAGCACCCAACTGATTAGCCATACTCTGCATAGTAAGTGCAGTATCTATGTTGCCACGCCGATATAGGCCAGCCGTAGTATTGAAAGACTGTACCTGCATAGGATTGGGATCATTTAGAGTTCCGTTAACTGCCTTAGAAAGTTTAGAGATATCACCAGAAGTAAACTTAGCAGGCTCCTGAATAAGAGACTTAATATAAGCTTCTGATGGAGAAAGTTGCTCAACTGGAGAACTATATATAGATCTGAGATTAGTGTTGATAACATTAAGATCGGTACTATTTCCCATGGTTCTAAAGAGGGAATCATAACCAATCTGTTGTGCATTCTGTACTGCTATTCTCCTAAAGTCAGGCAAAGATATAATCTGCGGAAGACCTAGGGATTTTCCACCGAAATTCGCGGAGTTAACATAGTCTGATAAAGGCCCTATAGGAACACCATTATATTCTTCTGGTACAAAGTTTAAGATATTCTCTACTAAGCCAGAAGGCAGGATAGATCCTAAGGCCGCCCTTGCATTATCTCTCGCTACATCCGAGGGTAGTCTATCTATGAGATTAGAAGCTGCATCTATTCCAGACTGACTAACATCTCTTAAAGCGGTCTGAAGTAAATATGGCTGATTAGGATTGGCATTTATAATACCACCTGAGAAGTTCATAACTCCCCTGGCGGCACTATCAACAGCTTGCTCATAATGAGACATACCAGTGATAAGAGGATCCATGGCATTAGCTACATGTTCGGCTGTATTAGCTACTAAGCCTGCACCTTCGATACCTCTTAACCCGGTTTGTGCGGCACCTAAAGTGCCAGAACTAAGATAAGTGAGAGGATTAAAGACAGTCTCTGCTATAAACTTGGAAATCCCAGGAGCCTGATTTTGCTCAAACTTCTCATTGAGATATGCGAAATTATCCATAGGATTAATAGAGCCCTGCTGACCGCCAGTATTAAGAAAAGTTCTGGCGTTCTCAAACTGACTCTTATACATTCCTATAGCTGCTTGCGGATCAAAAGTTGGAGAAAACGGAACAAGCTCAGCAGCAGGTCTAGCTATAAGATAATTAGGAGCATTAAGTACATTGCCTGCGCCCCTAGCAATAGTACCCAATACTCCACCGACTACATCTAAGAAACCATTTGATCCCTTTGATTGTGGCGTCGTTATATCTGTTCCAGATGGCCCCTGAATAGCTGGCATAGTCAGAGGCGGATTACTCGGCTGGACAGTTGGCGGCGGCACGTTTTGATTTATGGGCGCATAAGGCGCACCACCAAAGTTACTAACTCTTGGCGCAGTAAAATAGGGATCAGGTGGAAAAGTCATGCGCCTACTCTAGTTATAGCTCCACCTTCTTGCGGAGTATTTCCGCCCTGGCGCGCATTTTCAAAAGCAGAAGATGGATCATGAGCATTAACAGTCATAGAACCACCACCTTGAAGGGGCACATTATATGACTGAGTACCTATGTTATTTCCAGAGCCACCTGCTCCACCACTATAATTACCACCACCTGTTCCTAAAGAACCATAAGCATAATTTGGAGAAGCTATCCCAGGATACCCATGTGCTGCATTCCAATATCCTGCCCCTGCCAAGCTACCATTATTAGGCAAGTCACCCATAGCATATCCATTATTAAACATACCTGGGGCGCCTATAATGCCATACATCGGGTCAGTCAAAACATTAGCAGAAGCATTAAATAGGCTACGCATATTAAATGGCATAGCAGCAGTATTGTTGCCATTATGAAAGGCAGCTAACTGAGTATCAAGAACATTCTTAAGAACATGCATAAACTGAGCCTGCTGGTCAAAAGTCTGCTGCGGTGAACTAAATGGAGCCCCGACAAAACCAACGTTCTGGAGGCCCTGAATAAAGGCAGGGTTAACGCCAGTCATAGCATAGGCATAATTTGCATATGGATCATAGTTGCCCATACTATCCACCTCCCTTTACTATATCACTTAGAGACTTACCACCGAGGCCACTTAACATAGCCCAAAAGTCAGCAGCAGATTTTGGCTGATTTGCATTAATATTGGAAACAATCTGATCTTTTGCCTGACCCGCGTTTGTGAGGGTATTATTAAGAGAACCAACCAAACTTTCAGCGGAGCTTGCGGCGGTATCGCCAGCAGCTTTAAGTCCAGTTAAAAGATCCTGAGCACCAGAAGTTTTGTTAGCTGCGTCTATTCTATCTTGTCTATCAGCAGCTACTGGATTCCCAATCCCCGCAGAGCTAACGCTAAAGGGTTTGAACTACCTTGATCGCCTCCACTTTGTTGTGGCTGCGTAGGAGTTTGACCGCTCATTCGGGATTGCAACATACTACTTAGAATATTATCTAAATAGTTATAAGGATCTGTTCCCTGAGGCACAGCATTAAGTCCACCATTTTGTGCCAAAAGAGCCATAGTTCTCGGCAAAGGCCCGCCCTGCGTATTAACCGTAGTATTAGAAGCTCCGCTAGATGGAGTCATAGCTGTGCCCGCCCCGCCCCCAGGCAAAGTAGTACCAGCATTTCCAGTTAATGCAGGATATTGCGAAGTATCAGGTCTAGCGGTACTTTGCCCCTGAGCCAAAGACTGCATATAACCTGCCATAAGCGGGCTCATATTTGAACTAACAGGCCCAAATTGATAGCCATTAGGACCACCAGCAGCAGGACCGCCTCCTGGCATAGTTGGGCTCATCATCGGATCCGTGAAAAGCGGAGCCATAGAATTAAAATACGCCTGATAATTCGCAGGCATAGCAGCCATGGGATTACCTGGGCTCATCTTGGCATAAGCACCGTTTGGGCCACCCATCATAGCGTCCATCATATTTTTCTGGAGCGCCATAAACTGCTGCATATTCTGCATTTGCTGCTGAGGACTACCGTACATATTTGGACGATAGCCACCAAGCATAGCAGTAGTCATGAGGTCAGGATTAAACTGCTGACCCATCATGTTTTGGGCTTGATTGCCCATAGTTTGCATTGCTAGTTTTTGCCAGTCAGTAGCCATTATCCAAATGTCCTTATACCTGGGATAGATGACGGAGCTATATTCATCATCTGAGTCGCTGCTGGCGGAGCCACATTATAAGCACCAGCATACTGCAATGGTAAATCTGTAGCCATTTGTCTAATAGTTTGATTTGAATAGTTTGGAAACTGCGTCGGCCCTATACCCATAGAAGGAAAAGGTCCATTCTGCCAGTTAGAGGGCCACTGATTTGACATTTGAGCTGCAATAGAATCAATTATCTGCTGATATCTTTCGCTATTATTCGGGGCTACGCCACCCTGGGCTGCACCACCATAAGGGATGACATAGTTATTAATAATAGAGCCATCGGGATTAAACCCCGACGCCGCAGATACGTCTCCAGAACTATGCCAAGTGCCAAGAGGATTAGTAAGATAAGCATTTATATCTGCCCAAGCTTGAGGACTAAAACCATAACCATAAGAAGTCCCTGGAGTTTCACCAGCAAAACCTCTCTGACCTGTTAAACCTAAGTTACCAAAGCCAGCAACATCCATAGCAACGTTAGCTTGATGCTGTCCAGAAGTATCAGGGTTAATTCCAAAAGTCTGCTGACCCTGATAAAAACCAGCAGGAGTAGAAGGTGCGCTTCTTGCTAATCCTCCAGATAAAGTTGATGGAGGCGCAGCAAAACTTGCTGTTGGTGGCTGAATACCATAACCATGTGGGCTCGGCGAAGTTTGTCCGCTAAGATTACTTCCTATGTTGCCAAATCCATTTCCTCCTAAAGTATCAAACCCTGGCATTATCTAAAGGCTCCATTTGGCATCATAAATCCGTTTCTGGATGCATTAGCTGCCTGCTGATTTCCTGCTGCCTGAGGACTATTAGGACCATAAGTCCTATTATCAGTAGGTTGCCCACCCCCGTTTTGTGCGGCCTGATTAGCCTGCTGAGAAGCACCTTCATTAGTTGGCATCATAATTCCGTTTTGAGGAACTATAAGTCCAGACGTAGAAGGCTGGCCACCTTCATTGCCAAACTGATCTGCTATCAGACCTTTAGTTAGTTGGTCTTGTAGCATCATCATTATCTGCGTGATAATCGGATTAACAGGCGCCCCTGTGAGAATAGCCTGTACCCGCATATTTTCCAAATTAGCTAGAACCTGCATCTGACTTTGAGCAATCATTTGCTGGCTTCTAGTCCTTATAATATTTTCGTTGAATTCTTCTGCTTCTCTAAGTATTCGTTGCTCTTCCTCATAATTATAAGCGTTATTGAGATAATTCTCTCGGATAGTCTGCTTGGATAGAATAGCTTGGCTAGGATCAGGAGAAGTAAGCTTAAGTGCGGTAAGAGCAGTCTGTAATAGTTCAATGTCAGTCTGTGGGTTACATTCTGCAAAGACAGTATAGTCACCATTAATATCAGCAGCGCTAACTCCAACAACAAAAGGTGAGCTATTCTTATCAACACCATAAACCGTCAGTTGCTTTGCTGGATCTCTATAAAATACACTCGCTATCATCATAGCTGTTCTGCACCATGATGTATGCAGCATATTCATAGAATTAACAAAAGTCTGAAGTCTAACCGCTGCACCCTGATCTAAGTCATTAACCTGGGCGCCGCTAACTGTGCCGCCTCTATTTCCTAAAGAAGTAATAGGAATGAGAGTCTGCTGCAACATTTGATTAAGAGCTAAATCATGCATCTGCATATTAGGATCAGAAGTCGGAGGCCGCATATAAGCTGCCGCGTCAGCAGGAGTAACTGGACTATCCTGCGGCAAACTTATAGTTGCACCTTCACCACGACCCATATGCTGTAAACTATCACCTTGAATGCCCTTAACTATAAGATCAGAGCCAGAGCCGATCTTTGCTAATCTATGCATTCGGGTGAGAAAATAATTCCTGCTATTCCAGATTTCTTTAGCTGCATCTAAATCACCAGAAACCATCTCCGCTTTATCCTCTGTTAGCGGAGTGACCCTAGCCTCTATGCAGTCAGCAGGAATCTCAAAATAATCAGTCTTGGATGGCTTTAAAGCCCATCCAACCATATCTGGTGGAGTTATCCCAAGTGGAATATCGGTATGACCTATGGGGCCAGAACCTGTTATATATGGATCGCCAGATATTCCAGAAGCCCCAAGATAAGTACAATGCCACACTTCGGGAACATACTGAGTAGTCCCATCGATAGTATTGGTTTTCTTGACTTTACTTCGCCGCCAGTAATCTATTACGTAGATAATATCTGTATTCGCTCTACCAGAAAAGATTGTTGAGCCGAATTCACGCCGTAGGTTAAAGACAGTATCTTGCCTTCCGACAATGAATTTATCGAGCTTTTGATCTCCTCTTGTATAAACAACGTTAAGAGGGTCGAGCGCTCGCAGTATGATCGAGTACTCATCTTCTGAAGCGGTTTCATCGTAATAGCAAATGTAAGAGGCATATCCGTCTACCAGCATATGCATGGCCCATCTTTGTCGGAGATGCTCTTTTCTTAAAGTCTCATTTATATAAAGTGTGCCATTTAGAAACTTCTCTATGCTATCGGCCCGCTTTTGTGCAATCTTCTTTGCAGTATCTCTTAGAGACTGAGTTAACTGCATTAAGTCTACACCAGGCTGAACCCCGTTAAAACCGCCAGATGAGTTCAAAACATCGATAGTATCTACGTCTAACTGAGAAGTCGGCACCCTTATTTGCAGGGGCCGCATAGTGAGCCTATCTGCTTTAAAATCTATGTCATTACGCGGCAATGGATCGATAACATAGTCTCGCCATCTTTTGGCAGTGCGAGTATCCACATCTACAGGAGTCCAATCCAGACGATACATCTGGCGGCGCTCTCTTATCTTATTATGGATATTGCCAAACCACTGGTTAAAGAGGCTATGCCAGTCAGCCCAAACAACATCTGGAGTGATTTCATCCTCACCCCGAAAGCTATCATAGATCATAATCTAGTAGGTATTACCTTACCCTGATAGTATCGTTCGGGCCAATGCCAAGAATTAAATGGCTGATAATCTACAGAGCCATTTTCCTTCTGAACTTCTATTTTAGAGTCCCAATCTGAAAGACTTAATCTTACAGGACCAACTACTACAACTGAAACTATGTCCTGATTATTCTGAGCTTTCCAATCTTCATAAACTACTGCTGGCTGACAATGACCAGATAGATCTCTTACGTGAACTAATGCACCAATATAAGGATCAGTTGGTACTACTGATTGGCCCTCTAAAGTTCTGATCCTTTGTTCATGGTCATCTAATTCAGTTTGAGCACTGGACATCTGAGAATTAAGCGTATTAATCATAGATAGCTGCGAGCTTACTTGTGAGCTTAACTGAGTTATCTGTGAGTTTATATTAGTGATCGAGCTTTCAGCACTCGTCATTCTGGTTTTGAGATCACTAATATCAGAAGTATTAGTATTAACTGAAGTCTGTAAAGCTGAAATCTGAGAATTAATCGTAGATACTTGATTTTGAAGTGTTGTTATCTGAGATTGTAGATTAGTAATATCAGACGTTAAAGCTACAGATATCCAGTGAAGATCATAGTTAGTAGCAGAGTTTTTGGCTAACGCTTGCCCTGCGCTGCCACCTATGGGTACATACGCAGGGATAAGCTCTACGGGAAAGTTTAGGGCGCTATTAATTGCTGGCGCTGGCATTTTGAGTCCGGATATGCGAGGCCAAAAGCGGAATGGACTCGATAGTTTGTAATCGAGCAGACAGTTCAGCTATCTCATCTTGAGTAGCTTTATTAGTCTTGCTCAGACTATCTATAAGTCCCTGCATCTTTTCTAGATCATTAAGGACAGAGTTCATAAACTCTATAATGTCCTTATTATCAGATTCCGCCTTTTTAGCCTGTGCCATTATTTTCTGCCAGGACCAGACTTAGGTGATCCTGATTCTTTGCCTTGAGAGCCCCAACCTTTAGGAGCAGCAAACTGACCATTTTGTTCGTCACACCAGCCAGTAGGACAATTATCCTTTAAGGCTGGCAGAGGCTTAAGCTCACCCTTTGCCACTTGGAGCCACACTTTCTACACTATTAGAAGATATCCCTGGCTTTATAGAGGGCTGACATATCAAAGCCATAGACGCTCTATCAGTCGCGGTATTTCCGGGTTTGGGCGCCTGAGTAACTAAAGTCATACCTTCGCGAGAAGAAGAAGCATCTTTCGGGAGCTTCGCCATGTCAACTAACTTTCTCATCTTATCTTCTTTCCTTTCGATGGTCCACCATCTATGTTATTGCCAGAGATCTTACCCCTGTTTATTTTGCCAGACTGAGCCTGCACCATAGCGCCACGCTCTATCTTATTATCTCGCTTAGGGTTAGTTACCAATCTATTCTCTGGAAGTCCAGACTTACTTGGTACGCCCCTTTGGCTTACTGCCTTTGGCATTAGTTATCCTTGCTGCGCTTTCTTTTGAAAATCCCTTCTCTTTAAGAGCTTCATATTGATCTGGATTCTTAACGTTGCCACCAGATGGGGTACTATAGCCTCCACCTTTATTTTTCTTCCAAGGCATAATTTATGACTGCCTTTTTCAGCATCTCTATTATTTTTTCTAGAGAGTATCCAGCTTCCAATAAGACTCTCGCATTCTTGCCAAGCTCAATAAAAGCAATACTAACTTCTTTTTCTATGTATCATACCTCGAATTGATAAACACTAAACTAGCATTAGCCCACATTCGGCTTTCTTGTAGTTTCCTAACGGCAATAGTCCTTTCTGCTGATGGCGGACAATTTTGAAGTATCCACTCATAACACTGAGAGAATACTACAGAGAGATTATCAAAGTTAGCATCTAGTTCTTTCCCTGGCTTTATCAGCTGAAACGGATTAACTTCAGCCACTTATGTAGATCCCCTTAATATGAGGCCAGCAGCATTTATATCCTTATACTGCTCAGTCTCATCTTGATCCTCAAAGAATTTAGCTGCCTGAATAGCCATAGCGTGCTTAAAAACTCTATCATCACGACAACCATCGTTTGCCTGAAGCTTTCCACGCAGATTCACAAACGTGATACATTCTTCCCAAAAAGCTTTATCATGCGAGGTTATCGCGCCAGTTGAGATAGCATTTGAGAGATCTCTAAGCAAATATGGCCTCGTTATCTGGTTAGTCGGCCAGCCATACTCTGTATTAGAGTTATACTCTTTTACTTGAGACTTTCCTAGTTTAATAGCATTTTGAATAGCTCTATATCTAAGAACATTTGTATAGCCATAGCGCTTTACTACGTCTATAATAACGCCAACTCCAACGTTATTGCGCTCGATACACATAAAGGCATTATTATACTCGATAGCCATTTGTACCATAAGATAAGCGAACTGGTCTGGTGATAAATCCCCATGGATATCCGCTACATGTCGCATAGTTCTTAGATGATAGATCGCAGCACCAGATAAATCTTCTCCGCGACCTTCCGCACAATCCGCGCCTAATACGTATTTTTCCCCGAATTGAACATCTACCCATCGCTTTATCACACCCCCCATTTCATGAGAAATAGGATTGGTAGAATACTTTTTCCAGACTGCTATCTTCTCTATATTAAAATACGCATTTCCCGAAGATATAAAGGCGGTTAAATCGGAGGATGGATATTCTTGTGATAAAAGATGCGGAGTCTCAGAGTATTCTTCTATTTGCTGTCTATACCAGTCTTCTGATCTATCAGGTCTTTTCCACCACGGTACGAATAATGGAATGAACCCATTCTTTCCTTTAGGATCCCGAACTGTCCAATTATCTGATGGTGTCTTGGCACCCATATAGACATTATAAAAGAAGCCACTAGCGCCATTGGCTGTCGATATACCAATAAGTTTGCCGCCAGCATCAATTGTGGGCTTATACGCACCGTAATTTGTTTCTGCGAAAGGGTGGAAGGCCCATTCGTCGCATATAACATCCGATGCACTTTCTGATCGGCCCGCATCTTCAGTACTTGGAAACGCCTTGATACTGGATGACGCCACGCCAGCGATTTTATTGTCGAGAAAGCTGAGTTCCGTTTCATTTTTCTTGAACATTTTTCTTCGTAAGAATAGCGGAAGATTCTGATAAATATAGTAAGATTTGGTAAGTAACGCCCTACTTTCATCCTCACGCTTAGATATCATTAAAACATTAGCACCATCAGAAAAAGTGGTGCGCCAGAGGGCATAAGCTGCCGCGAGCCAACTTACACCCACCTGACGCGCCTTAAGAATAACTATACGATTATAATCCATGATAGCATCTAAGATCTGATTGTGGACATCCCACATATCAAACTTAGTGCGTCCCTTTAATGGATCATTTAGCCAAACATACTCTTGGATGAAATAATGGACACTTTTACTGCAAGCGATAACTTCTATCTGCTTTTCTCGCGGTGATAGCTCTATATCTATCTCATTTGGTCTATTGATAGACTTAGAGCCATTGCCTAAATAGTTAAGCCTATTATAGGTACTATTTGTTGGAGGGGAAGGCATCAGAGAAAGCTTTTGGCAAATCGCCTGTCTTTATCCTAATAGCGAGTCTATCTTCAAAGTCCTGAGTCATCTGCTCGGAACTAATTATCGAAGTTGCGCTACTATCGGTACTTCGGGTTCGGGCATTTAGAATTTTATTATCGGCCGCTCCGAGAATATCGGAAAGATCAGGCATAGCATCTTCATCAGCTTGCTTCTTCGGGCGTCCGACGCTTTTCTTCTCTGAGCCAAAGATATTATCCAATACAAATTGAGCGGCTTTGAGTTGTATGTTTTCGTCTTCTGAATGTAAAGCATTTTTTATAGCTTTGATAGTATCCGGTACTAGCGGTACTAAGATCTCCTGCTTTTCGTCTATACCTGCGCCGACTAGCCAATTACTTCTTTCTTGTTCACAGGCTAATTGAAACCATTCTTCTTCTTCCCAATAAGTAACTCTAGTTCTATTCTGATGAAGTTTTGAACACGCATAAGACGCAGAAAACCCCCGTACTCGGAGAGCCGCATAGCTCCTTTGTACGGGGGTTATCTTAAGCGGGGGAGCGAGAAAGTCTTCTGGTTTCTCTGCGTTAGCAAAGTGACCAATTAAAGCATTGATCCTGTCGCCTTTTTCTAATTTATTAGCTACTTTGGCAAGATCAAGCTGCGCCGACTGTAGCTCGGCTATCGTTGGTGAACTTATCGGGCTTTGATCGGTCACACAGAACTTTCTTCGGGTCCAAACCCATTCTGATAGCTCGACGCCGCTCGAATTCTTCTCTTAGTTGAATTTCTTCGCTTAATACTTTAAGCGCTTTTTCTATACTCATCTTACTAGCCTCCTGGCTCCTGATAGCACTATAGCGCACATTCGGGAGTGAGGCAAGCTACATATGCGTAACAGATGGTTAAGAGTCGAGCTTCATCCTAAGGATAGACTGATCTAGACTCATCTGTCAACACCTGATTTCCTATATTATATATAATTATCTAGCGTTTACCTATTCGTCCAAGATATCTTATCTAGAATTATCTATCTATCTAAGTCTATATAAATCTATATAATATATATGAGTATAATGGGGCTTATGGAAAATGTCAAGTATAGTAGGTTCATAGTTTGTATCTAAGTAGAATTTGTGACACATCTGTGACACTAATAGTTTGGATAATCTACAAACATATCTAGGCCCCCGCTTTGCGCCGCCATAAAACGCCCAGAAACGCCATAAATGGGATACAGATAGTCCACTATCAGGATATTCGGGAGGTTATCATAGAATAATCTCCAATTTGTCACGCTGATAAAATTTCTGGGCTCACTATACAAGGTACCACTATAACCTACCTACAAAACGTGGGGCCCAATGATTCGGGGCTTTCAAATCTATTATGTTTACCCGATTAGTTGACTAAGTTAGTCGGATATATATGCGAGATAAGATAGATATACCCCATCTACCATGTAGGCTAATCCCCTGACAGGCAAATAGTCTATCTAATATATATACTATATATACTATCCCGCCCCCGCGTTAACCCTACTATCCCGATCTACTAAGTCAACTATTAGGATAATGAGACTATGTCTCATAAAGGCTCATCCCGCCAGAAGCGCTATGAGGGCCCTCAGATAGCCTGTCCCCCGCTATGACCGGTGGGACCTTATCAGACAGGGGCCATGTGAGGGCCCGCATACAAAGCCTCAGCATATGTTGACATAATCCCGAATGTACTTTGTATTGCCCCACATTAACAAAGCCCGAGAACAATGTACCACTCATGTTAAAGACCTATTATGTGCATAGTCTATGCTCTATATGGTAAGTGCGCGCTCGTCCTCAGATAACAGGAGCCACTTTGACAACTATGTCAGTCCTCTTGCTTATGTGTCATAGTAGCGGCCTGACTTTTACAAAGCCTTAACAATCTATGTCCAGACGCGCCCAGTGTCGCAAAAATAAAGGTTCGCCAGATTGGCCCAGTAAAACCTTGTGCTGGCCCGCCCAATGTGTATAATGTCAGCGTGTCACCGCTCCATACCCAAATCCCGCGCCGTTTAGACGTGCGCCCCGAATCTGAGCGCTCCGCCGATTTGAAACCAATTGAAAGTTTTCCACACACTCACATGACTACCCCTATCGCTCCAAAGCGTGATTTTGTCGTTATGGTCGCTAAGATGGGACATCCGATTATGGATATCCCCGACGAAAAACTGCGCCGCTTAGTCGCTATGACGTTTATCACCGAATTCGGTGAGGATGATAGCGTTACCTATGATTCCGTCAAGAACGATATCATGGGTACTATGACCACTAACCTCAAAGATATGCAGAAGCAAATGGCTGAGGCTATCGCGGCCCGTCAGACTAAGACGTCGGCCGAACTTTATGCCGCTTTGCGCCCGCTTATCGTAGGTGAGGCTACTAAGATCGCTGACGGTGATCGGCCACTTTCTTTCCGTATTCTTTTCGACTATCGGACGGCTAAGAAAAATCCTGCCGATGGCTCACCTATTCTTGACTCTGACGGTAACCCCGTTTATGAGGCCGACTTTGACTTGAAACTTTTTTGGAAAGAATCCGAAAAAGCTAAGGGCGGCACCGAAGGCCGCGCATCTTCTGGGTCGGGCCGCGTCGCGGGCGATTATCTTTTCCCCGATAGTCTGGCCGATGATGGCTCACTCAAACACTGGGGTTCAATGGCCGCTTATGCCGCTGACAAGCACGGCTATGACAAGAAAAATCCAGAGCACAAAAACCCTCGCTTTTTCTTGACCGAATTCAAAAAGCTTTGGACTATCCCGACCACCCCGACCAACGGTGAGTATGTCGCAACGGCATATGTGGAGCCTGCCGCCAACTAAATCCGCACAAAGGCTAGGGAGTAAAATCCCTAGCCTTTATTTTTTGGGCTAACTTTGACATTGATCGCATTATCGTGGTTTTTGTTGTTTGACTGCTATTGTGAAAACAATTCTTGATAGCACTGATAATATGTGCTACACTGTAATTCCCGCGACACCTATATCTTCGGAGCCTTTTATGACGGTTGTTAGTCTTGACATTATGTCTTTCGATCAGATTATCGCATATCTTGATATGCACTTTGATGATGTTATTATCACAAAAGATGATGATGGTGAGCTTGTTATACATACTGGCTTATATCAAGATAATGATGGCGTCATCACAGATAAAGCGCCAGATACGGAATAACTGCCTATTGACATGAAACATAAATCG
>Ga0126379_10000171_pt1 | contig 32717 bp, 59 predicted proteins | sample PanSoiMetPlot_24_FD_92640 | JGI IMG/M metagenome (GOLD analysis project Ga0126379, IMG submission 92640) | Tropical forest soil microbial communities from Panama - MetaG Plot_24 | ecosystem: Environmental > Terrestrial > Soil > Tropical forest > Bulk soil | place: Panama | collected 2016-02-17
GGCGGCGTCGGCGACGAGTTCGACCACGTCCCGGAAGAGCACGCCGCGCTGTTGAACTCTGTTCTGATGGCGCCGCTCTGGTTCGCCCAGTTGATCACGACGCTCGGTGTCCGGCTGCCATCCGTGCCACTGCCGCGCGCCGAGAAGCGGCGGATCGAGCGACGTTTCGGCCCTGGTCACCCGAGCATCTACCGCGTTGACCTGCGCGGCGCGGGCGACCAGCACCCAGGCCGAGGCGATCAGCAGTTCTTCCACCGCTGGCTCGTCCGTGGTCACTATCGCGAGCACGAGCACGGCCGTTATGTTGTGCCCGGCAAGGGCGCCTGTAGCTGGGTCAGGCCCTACGTCAAGGGACCGGCCGGGGCACCGTGGAAGGGTCGCCCCGTCTACACGACGAGCGAGACGGGATGACCGAGCAGCCCGAACAGACCGCGGTCGCCATCCTCGAGCTATGGACGGTCGTGCAGAAGCTGCTCGGCCGGAAGCCCGGCCGCGTGATCGTCTCCACGAGCGAACTCGAGGAAACGCTGGCGCTCGCGCGCGTCGGCGCATTCCACCGCCAGGCCCTCGACGGCGACCTGACCGCGCTCGTCTTCGAGGGCTACCGGCGCCCCGAGGGCGCGGAATGACAAAGCGCCCCGCGTCTGCTGACGCGAGGCGCTCGGTCGAGGCTGCCCTGATGCGCGTCTTCGCGCATCGGCATCCGCACCTACGAGGCGCGCCCGTGCGGAGTAACGGTCGCGCGGCGGCCCTGGGTCGGGAGGTCGCTCGGCCCGGTGCCATGCCAGTAGATGGTCGTGCGGTCGGCGATCGGCCCGGATCCGCGGGCGACGAAGATCGCGTCGATCCCGGCGGCGAGTAGCTCGTGCTGCTCTTCGACGGCCATATCGCCGAAGCTCGACAGGTCGACGCGGGCGAAGTCGACGGCGGCGCCGCGCGCGATCTCGATCTCTTCGAGCCGGGCCTGGGCCTCGTCGAGCAGACCCTGGCGCTGGGCGATCCCGCGGGCGAGCCGGTCCTGGCTCAGGCCGCCCGTGTTCGCCGCGTCGATGAACTTGTCGAGGTTGTCCGACGCCGACTGCACCGCGAGGCGGGCGGCGTGCAGCGGCTGATCGGACCCGGTGCCCTCGACTGCGAGGTCGCCGTACTGCGCGAGGAAGGCGTCGACGACGAACGGCTCGAGGACGTGGCCGACGACCGCGACGGGCGCCTGGCAGACGCCGCCCGCGTGCTTCCTGGCGCACTGGTAGCGAACGTGCGGCTCGCGACCCGGCCGCGTGACGAGCGCGCCCGTGAGCGCGTATCCGCAGCCCGCGCAGCGGAGCAGACCGGCGCCGAGCAGCCGCTGACCGTTCCGGCCGCGGGTCGATCCGCGCTTCGCCGACTGCGCCTTCTGGAAGGTCTCGACGTCGACGAGGGCCGTGTGCGCGCCCGTCTTGACGATGTCGCCGGAGCGGGCCTCGCCGAGGTAGACGCGATTCTGAAGCAGGTTCCGCACCGTGCCGTCGTGCCAGCCGTTGTCCGGGAGACCGGCGGCGCGGAACATCTCGCCGATCTCGGCGTAGGTGGCGCCCTCGGCGCGCATCACGAACGCGCGAGTAACAGCCGGGCCTTCGATCAGCGAGACGACGAGGCGACCGTCTTCGTCCTTCTCGTAGCCGGTCGGAGCGATCGCGCAGCAGTGGATCCCCCGCTCGACAGCATCGGTGCGCGAGTTCCGCCACTGCTCAGTGAAGCGGGCGAGTTCAAGCTCGGCGATCGCCGTAAAAATGTTGAACACGAACCGACCCATATACGACGTCGTGTCGATCAGTTCGGCGCAGGCGACAAGCTGCCCGCCTGCGTCGTTGATCCTCGAGGCGGCGACGTTCGCATCGACGACCGAGCGGGCGAACCTGTCGAGCTTCGCGACGATGATGCCGCCGGTCTCGTTCGCCTCGACACGCGCGAGCGCCTCCTGGAACATCGGGCGGTCATAGTCGCCGCCCGACTCGTCCTCTTCCTCGTGCCAGCGTGCGATTTCGATCCGCGGCGAGTTCGGGTCGGCGTTCTTCGCCGCGATGTACGCCTCGATCTGCTGTCGCTGCTGCCGCTTCGTCTGGTACGACTCGCCCGACCGTCCGCCTACCTGGCTCACGCGAATGTAGGCGTCGAGGTAGAGCACGTCGACGGGCGGCTTCTCGCCGAGCGGCGTCTCGAGGTGAGCGGTGCTCGACCGATACGACTTACTGCGCTTGCGTGCCATGCTGGGATCCTTTCCCTGGGGGTCGCTTCCAGGGCGGATCTTAGCACAAAACACCTAGTTCTAGGCGTCAGGGACACTGCGCCTAGCAGTAGGTGTCAGGCGTGAGTCGGCCGGTCGGCGTAGGCCCATTCGTCGCGCTCGACACGCTGCTCGAGGTAAGCGCGACCCAAGGCTTCGACATTCGCGTGAAGCTCGACATCGCCTCGGAGTGTTGCTGGGCGTGCGAGTTCAGCTACACGCCGAAACCGAACGCTGAGGACGCGCCCGACCGTAGCTTCGTCCTGTACGCGGCGGGCGGCGCGACTCCCGGCGACGTGCTCGCGCGCTGCCTCGAGGCGTTCGCCGAATGGCCTGACGAGCGAAAGCTGCGCGCATGACATGGCTCGGCGCCCTGCTCGTCGTGCTCGTGACCGTGGTCGCCTGCCTGGTGGCCTGGCGATGAGCTACCTCTCGCCGCGCGACGCCGCCGACGCTGTCCGCCGCGACCTCGCCGAGTATTGGCTCGAGATCTACAACGAGGACGGCGCCCGCCGTCAGACCGAGCGCCAGGTGCCGCCGGGCGCGCTGCTGCTCACGGCCGAGCAGGCGAAGCAGGCGCTCGAGGTGCTCCGCTTCCCGGCGCCGTACACGTGGACCGAGCGCCAGCTGGAACAGCACGACGAAGTCGTCGCCTGGCTCGAGGTGAGGCGGTGAACCGTCACGCGATGATCCGGATCGAGCGGCACGGCCCGCTCGTCGACCGCGTCGCCTGGGTGAAGGGCGAGCACGTCGTCGACCTGACGCCGCTCGGGATCACCCGCGTCCGCCGCGACATCGAGGTCGGAACGATGCCGCTCGTCTCGGTCACGTTCCGCGCCGTGCTCGTCGAGATCGAGGCCGAGCGGTGAAGGCGCGCTCGCGCCTACCTGCTTACGAGACGGCACTCGCGCTCGAGTGGACCGGGCTGCCGTTCCAGCGCTCGGGCGTCTGCGTCGACTGCGGCGCCTTCGGCCATGACATGCGCGGACGCCGGTCGAGCGAGGTGCGCTGCTTCCCCTGTCACTGCGAAGTGCCTGCCGTGAGGCGGCGGGCGCGAAGGAGGTCCACGTCATGAGCGAACTGGAAGTTCGCACCGACAACACGCTGACGCTGCACGGGACGGGCGAGGCCTTCGACCTCGCCGAGCCTGAGCAGGTCGCACGCGCGCTCGTCGCGATCGACCGCTACCTCGAGCACGTCCGCGAGGCGTACCGGGACAGGGTCGTCGCCGAGCTATGGGAGATCGGGCGCGAGCGCGGCACCCAGACGCTGCACTTCGACACCGTCACGATCCTGCTCTCGGACAACGAAGAGCACGACTGGGACATCGCCGGGCTACGCGAGCGGATGCCCGCCGCCGGACTACCGCAGGAACGGCTCGATCTGCTGATCAAGGTCGAGGTTAGGGAGAAGGTCGACCTGAACGTCGCGAAGCAGCTGCGCGGGGCGAATGAGGCCTACGCGAAGATCCTCGACGATTGCCGTACGACGATCCCGGCGTCGCGCTTCTACGCGAGGCGGAAGCGATGAGCACCTCGACCGAGGTCGTACGCCTCGCTCCGGAACTCGATCGCTACGTCCGCCTCGGGCGGATGCTGGCGCTCAGCGAGTCGAAGGCGACGTCGCCCGATGCGAGGGCGGCGTCAGGGGCGCTGCGTTTCTACTACGCCGAGGCGCTCGGGCTGCCGCCGATGGCGGCCGCAGAACTCAACGTGATCGACGGGAAGCTCGTCGTCTCGGCGCTACTCCTGCGGGCGCTCGCCGAGCAGCGCGGGTACATCGTCGAGCGCGACCCCTCGAGCGACGAGACTGCCTGCACGGCGATCCTCTCGAAGCGGACGACGATGCCCGGAGGCGACGTCGAACTCGGGCGGTCGACGTTCACGATCGAGCAGGCGAAGCAGGCAGGTCTCGCTGGGAAAACGAACTGGCGCACGTACCCCGACCGGATGCTCTGGGCGCGCGCGTCGACGAACGTGATCCGCGACTACGCCGCCGCGGTCGCGGTCGGGATCGTCACCTCGGAAGAAATGAACGACCGCGTCGACGAGGCGACGGCGGCAGGAGAGCGCGCCGAGGGTCCGGGCTTCGGCGTGACCGAGACCGAGGTCGACTGGCCCGAGGATCAGGCCGACCTGTACGACGCCGAGCGGGAACTCGAGGACGAGGAAGCGGCCGAGCAGGGCGAGAGCGGCGACCCGCCCGACGAGGACGTCGACTATGAAGCGTGACGACCCCGTCCTGCTCGCGCTCGTGCAGACGCTGTCGATCCTCGACGAGCGCGTGACCCGGCTCGAACTGGAACTGGCCGAGCGGATCCGCGGCGAGGTCGACGCGGCGCTCGTCGACGTGCTCGCGATCCGCGACGAGGTTCCCGAGCCGCTCGAGGCGACGGCATGAGCCTGCTCGATGCAGAACTCGAGGCCTGTCGGGCCGTGATCCGGAAGCTGCTCGCCGAGCGCGAACACCTGCAAGGAGAGGTCGAGCGGCTGGCCGTGCTCGTATCCGAGCATCACGCCGTCGGCGTGCTCGAGGGCGCCCGCGTCGGCGAACTCTGCCCGGTCTGCTTCGCAGGACGTGAGTCGTGACGTCGCGCTGGTATGCCCGGCTGCTCGCGCTCGGCCTCGCCCTAGCAGTCGCGCTCGCCGTCGTCGGCAAAGTTGACGCCGACGCGGTCGGGCGGATGCCGCAGGCGAAGCTCGAGCGGACAGCCCGCTACGTCGCCAGGCACGGCGGGATCCGCGGCTCGTGTTACGGCTGCGCGACGCCGCGTATGCAGCGGCTCGTCTTCGAACTCGTCGAGCGGGCTTTCCCGCGCGGCTCGAAGGCCTGGGCGATCTGCGTCACGGCCCGCGAGTCGGGCGCGAATCCGGGCGCGATCTCGGCGAGCGGCGACTACGGCGTCGGCCAGATCCACGTCGCGCTCTGGCGGCAGTTCTCGGCCTGGCGCCTCACTCACGACCCCGTCTACTCGGTCGTCGCCTTCCGGCGGCTGGCCGCGGCCGGGGCGAACCGTCAACCGTGGTCAGGCGGGCGCTACTCGTGCTAACACGAGACGAAGCGGAGGAATACACGCAGGCGCTCGGCCAGGTCGTCTCGGGCGGCTGGCGGCAGATATTCCTCGGTCGTCGGCTCGGCGTACCGCAAGCGCTCGGCCTCACCACTAAGGAGTGGGTCGACGGACGCCTCGGTGGCTACCTGAAGCTCGATCAAGACGAGCGGCGTGCAGCCGTTGCAGAACTCACCGAAGAGGGCCTGTCGGCGCCCGCGATTGGCGAGGTGCTCGACGTGACCGAGAAGACAGTCGATCGCGATCGGGCAGAACTAGCCGGGACAAATGTCCCTGCGCCATCGAGCAACGGAGCGGAAAATCCCGGCGAAGCAGGGACAAATGTCCCTGACCTCGTCGCGCCGATCGATGAGGAACTTCTCGCCCGACAGCAGCGCGAGAACCTCATCCAAGTACTCGACCGGGCCGTCTTCGCGCTCGAGTCGCCGCCGAGCGCAGCCGAAGCCGAGGTCGCCCGCCTGCTCGTCGAGGGCGACCCCGGCCCGTTCACACCCGACCGTTTCGACCGAGTCGTCGCCTACTGCACGGCGTTCGCCGACGCGCTCAGGAAGGCAGGGATCGATGGATAGACAGCTACAGAAGCGTGCCGCAGTTCTCTACGAGGATGAACTGCAGTACGCGATCGCTCGCGACGATCAGATCGACCTCGCGACCTGTCGCGCGAAGGCGGCGATGCGCTTCGGGCGCGACCTCACCGCAGACGACCTCGGCGCGATCGCGGTGGGCGTGATTGAGCGTATCGCCCGACAGGTCGAACGCGGCTTCGAGGAAGACCTGTCGACCCTTCAGTTACGGATCGGCGGCGCGATCCGAACGGGCGATCTTACCTTTGTGCCATCGGCGCGGGCGAGGGTCGCCGACTGGCTCAATCTCGACGAGATACGCGAGGAAGTCTTCAGGCAGCACGAGGCGAAGCGGTCCCGCGAGCGGGATGCGATTCGCTCGATCGTCGGCCGGATGCGCGAGCATGGTGGCGACCCGACGACGATCGAGGCGTGCCCAGATCTCTTCGAGGGTCGCGAATGATCGTCCGCTGCGCCTTCTGCGGCGACCCGGTCGAGACCGACCACGCTCGCACCTTCCGCGGCGTGGTCGGCTGGGAGCAGCCTCGATCCCAGGGAGGCGCGAACCAGATCACGCTGCGCCGTCCCGTCGAGCGCTGGGCGCACTGGGAGTGCGTCGACAAGGAGCGGCGCCAGATCGCCGCGACGCAGGGGTCGCTGTTGTGACAAGTTCGCCGAGGTCGGCCCGGCCCGACCCAAATATCGGCAGCCTCGAGCCTGGGCGCACACGCGCTCGAGGCCCGGCCTCGGCGATCCCCTACGGCGAGTTCCCGCCCGGCTACGGCGGCCCTCACGCCGACGACTTCGAGATCGTTCGACAGCGCCTGCTGCGCTGGCCGCGAGCCGAGCATGAGGCGCTGCTGAACCTGCCAGCCGCCGAGCTACGAGTCATCTACGAGGCGATCCTGTACCTGGACGCGAGACCGGCAGCTAGCACAAATTCCGACACCGAGACGCAAAGGTGACCGAGTGAACTGGGCCGATCCCAGGCCCGAGCCGCCCTGGTCGGAGGAAGGGGAACCGATGAGTGACAGGCACGTCGAGCTATTCAGGGGTGAAGACGGCGACTGGTACTTCCGCTTCGTGGCCGCGAACGGCGAGCAGATCACGCGATCGAGTGAGGGCTACCGGAACCGCCAGGACGCGATCGACGCGATGATCCTGATCGCGCACGGGGTCGGCGTCGTGATCAGGTTCGAGGATGGCGACGACGGCGCCTGACCGGCTGGCTGCGGAGGCGAGGCGCTGGCTGACGACGAGCGGCTGGCACCCGCCGACACGCGAACGCGAGCAGATCGTCGAGCGGGCGCTGCGCGCGCTCGAGCGCTACTACGACGACGTGATCGTCGTCGAGGGCATCATCCGCCGCGGCGTCTGGCGGCCGGAGTGACGACCGGCGCGAACCAGAACACGCTCGCGGGCTTCTGCTTCTACTGCGGCCGCCCGCTGATCTCGGCGGCGCCGTTGTCGCGGGCGAAGACGCGGGCGCTCTTCGGCGGACAGCTGACGTGCGGCCCGTGCGTGTACGAGCGCGGCCGCCTGCCGTGGCGCGAGGGCGGCGCGACCGGCGGGCACGATCTGTACTCGCGCGCGCGCCGGGCGATGAAGGACGCGATGCAGACGTGACGCTCGAGGAACGTCTCGACGACGCGGTGAACGCGCTCGAGCGGATGGCCGCCGCGTTCGAGCGCATCGCGAGCGCGTCTGAACGACACGCGAGCGCGCTGGATGCGATCGCGACCGCAGTCGAAGCTCGGGTGTTCAAGGACCCCGACCTGCGCCGTCGGCCGTTGTGAACCGCGACCGTCGTCGCCGGATCAGGCTCGCGCTCGAGGGCGAACCGTACCATCGCCAGCCCGTCACGTTCTGGAAGATCCAGGTCGAGTACGCCGACGGCAGAAGTGCAACATGGTCCGGTGATGCGCGCGACCGGCGGATGACCCGCCTCGCCTGGCTGGTCTGGGAAGAGCGCCAGTGCCGCAGCCTCGCCGAGAGGTCGGCTTTCCCCGATATCGCCGAGCGCGCCCGCGAGCTTGCGGATGGCATCGCCGATGACATCGCCGACGAGATCGCCGCCTTAGGCGATGAGTAGGGCCGAGCGGGACAAGGGCAAGCGCGGCGAGCGCGAGGTCGCCCAGCTGCTGCGCTACTACGGCTTCGAGGCCCACCGCGACGGCCGCCTCGACGCCGACCTGGCGCACAACGTCGACGCCGTCCACTTCGAGGTGAAGCGCTGCGAGCGCCTCGAGATCCCGAAGTGGTGGCGCTCGACGCAGGCGGACGCGGGCGCCGCCCGTGAGGCCGTGCTCTGCTTCCGCCAGTCCGGCGGGAACTGGCTCGCCGTCGCCGAACTGACTTTCCTGCTCGAACTGCTCGCAGAACGGCGCGAGCGTGGCTGAGAAATGGATCTGGATAGCCCGCTGGGAAGAGTTCCAGCACTACACGCCCGAGCCTGATCGGCCGCCTGTCTGGATCAAGGATCACGTCCGCCAGATCGTCGACGATCGCTACCTGCGGCTGACCGACAGACAGCGGGCGCTCATCCGAGACTTGCGCGATCTCTTCGCGATGACACGCGGACGACTGCCCGACGACACGCCGACGATCGCTCGATATAGGCATCGACACACACGCGACGCAGACCTGAAAGCGCTCAGTGATGCGGGTTTGATCGAGGTTTTGTCTAGACGATCTCTAGACAACCGTCTAGAGAAACTCTATAGCTCGCGCGCGCGCCCGCGCGCTCGCGGAGAAGAACTCTCTAAAGAGAGTTCTAAGAGGGGCGCTCGCGCTCGAGCAGGCTCGAAGCGCACGAGCGCGCGCCCCGAAGAGAATGGTCCGCCGCCCGCCTGCGACGAGTGCGGCGTGGGCGGCGGCCAGCACGCGGCCGACTGCTCGCATGCGTCACCGTTCGAGAAGCCTGGTCTCGAGGGCCGGTCGTGATGGTGGCGGCGGGGATCGTTCCGGAGATAACCCGCCGCCTTCGGCCCGGCCTCGAGACGAAGTCGACGTGAGGGTCGGCGCCGATCCCAGGAGTTCGTTGGAAGCGACCCTGCGCGGCGTGGTGAGACGACGCGAGACGCCGACCCTCTCGTCCGACACGTAGGTTAGCTAGGCTCTGCCCTGGAAGCTGACCACGATCTGCAGGAGGTGGACTACATGAGCGACAACGGGCAGGCTCCGGAGCGCTCGACCGACGAGGTGCTCGCCGGGATCCTCGAGCCGGTACGCGAACGGGCAGGCGAGCTACGCGCGCAGAAGCAGCGACTCGTCGACGCGATCGCCGAGATCGACGCCGAGCTACGCAAGCTGGCCGCCGTCGAGCGGGCGGCAGACCGCGACTACGTGAAGCCAGGGCCGAGCAGCCAGAAGACGAAGACAACGCGTGGGTCGAAGGCCGACACGGTCGAGCGCGTGCGTGCGGCGATCATCCAGCACGCGACTAATGAAGCCTTCACCGCGTCAGACGTCAGGGCCTGGGCGCGCTGCGACGGCTCGACCGCGCGTCGAGCGCTCGACGTGCTTCGCGCGCAGGAGATCATCCGCTACGTCGGCAAGCAGCCGCGTGCCGAAGGGCAGTTCGGTCAGCTACCGGCGACGTACCGGCTGATGGCCGATGGCACGGCTAACTAGCCTCAGGCTCGCCGAGTTCTCAGACCGTGAACTCCTGGCGCTGATGATTGACCTCCGCGACGAGCGCGGCGTCGTCACGAGCTACCAGATCGCCGAGGCGCTCGATCCCGACGCAAAGCATCCGACCTCGTGCGTCGGGATCCGCCTCGGCTGGATGCGCCGCTACCACGTCGTCGAGCAGGCGCCGAACGGGACGCCCGGCTGGCAGCTGACCGAGAAGGGCGAGAAGCTCGCGAACGGCCAGCTGCGGGCGGCGCAGCTGAAGGTCCTCGAGGGCCTCGACCCGTCGCAGGGCCTCGACGCTGCGCTCGCGCTCGGGTCGTTCTACCGGCGCCTCGACTACACCGAGGCGACGATGCTGCGGCGTGGCTGGCAGCACGCGAGCGGGAAGCGATGAGACGCGCGATCGGCCTGCAGGGTGTCGCGCTCGTCCTGCTCGGCGTCGCCGTCATCGTCCTCGCTCTGTCGGTGCCCGCGGCGTCGACAGCGCCGTCGCCGCCGACGCCCAGGGTCGCGCGCCTCGAGCGGCAGGTCGCGAGCCTGCAGCGGCAGCTGTCGCAGACGCAGACGCTCGCGATCGGCACCGCGCAGCAGCTGCAGGCCTCGCACGACGCCTTCGACCGCGTGAGCCAGCAGGTCGACAACCTGACCGAGCGCGTCGCCTGGCTCGAGGCCAGAGTGGGGAAGTGAAACCAACACGGGCCGAGCTTCTCGCGGAGGTGGACAGGCTCACCGCCGAATTGGCGGAAGCGGACACCGCCCACAACAACTGCGCCGACCCCGTGCTGGTGCAGACCCTACGCACGGAGGTGGACAAGCTCACTGCCCACAACGAGCAGCTGCGCCGGGAACGAGAAGCGCTCGTGCTCAGGCTGGTCCATCTTGACGTGCAGGTCGTCGACTCATGATCCGCGAATGGGTCAGAAGCCGGAGGGGCTACAGGCCCGCGGCGTTCTGGGAAGGCCGCAGCCGCGACCTGATCGACACCTACGACCACCCGGAGACCTGGCCGACCCGCGGCTGGCTGCGAGCCGACGCCGAAGACGTCACCGTGCCCGCGCTGCTCCGCTTGTACGGCTGTAGCACCGTGCTCGTGCCTGGCGCGGGCAGCGGCCGTCAGTACGACTACCTCGAGGGCTTCGAGGTCGTCGGCTTCGACATCAGCAAGACGCTCGTCGCCGAGTGCCGCCGCAGGTATCCCGCCATCCCGACCGAGCGCGCGGAGGTCGTCGGCTGCGAACGCTTCGGCACCTTCGACGCCGTCGTCACGTCCGCCGTCCTGGCGCACGTGCCGCCCGCCGAGATCGAGCAGGCGGTCGCGTCGGTTCAGGCGGCGGCGACGAAGCTGATCGTGATCCGCGAGTACACGCAGGTCGGCGCCGAGGCCGACTACCAGACCGCGCACGACTACGGCACCCTCTTCGCCGGATGGCGGACGATGCACCGCGAGACGACTGACGAGCGGGCTGGGTATCTCGCGGAACTGATCGCGTTCGCGCCGAGGGTGACGTGATCGCGGCGAGGCTCAACGTGAGGTTGGTTCGCCGACTTAACCCACCGCCTCGCCGCGTTCAGGTCCCGACGGGGGACGAGTGATCTGGTCACTCTTTGCGGTCGTCGCGAGCCTCGTGCTCTCTGCCTGGCTCGTCTATCTGATCGTCAAGGTCGCCCAGCACGTCGGCGCGTGGCCCTTCGCGTGAGACTGCCGCCGCAGGTGTTCGCAGGCTCGAAGCCCGACCCGGCGAAGTTTCACGAGGTCTGGAACCGCGAACTGTTCTGGAAGCCGACGGGCGGACTCTGGACGTCGACGCACACGCCCGAGGCCGAGTACCTGTCGGGCTGGGCCGAATGGACGACGCTCGAGGACTTCAAGATCGCCGACGAGTTCTGGCTGCTGCAACCGGCGGACGCACGCGTCGCCGTCGTCGCGACCCAGGGCGACCTCGCGGCGCTGCTCGAGTGCTACCGCCTCGAGCCGCGGCAGGGCGACCTCGGCCTCGCCTGCTTCAGCGCCCTGCTCGATTACGAGCGCATCGCCGACGACTTCGACGTGCTCACCTTCCCGGCGCCCTGGGGTGAGCGCTTCCGCGGCGACTACGCCCTGGGCATGTTCTTCTCGGTGCTCGACAGCGAGTGTTCGCTCTGGCTGCGCTGGGCGTTCGAGGGCGACGCCGAGCAGCTGCGCCCACCGGCCGCGCTAGGTTCGGCGGCATGAGGGATGGCCCGGCTGCGATCGTCATCGGCGGCTGCTACGCCTGCGGCCGAACGTTCGGATTCAACCCGCACCGCGTGCCGAGCTACCAGACAGACCCGACCGACTACGCGAGTCGCGAGCCGATCTGCCCGACCTGCATCGTCGTCGTAAACGAGCGACGCCGCGCGGCTGGCCTCGACGAATGGCCGGTTCATCCTGACTCGTACGAGCCGATCCTGGCCGCCGAGCTATGACGCCGCCGCCTGTCCTGCTGCGCGCCCGGCGCAGGGCGATCAGTCTCAGGCTCGCCCGAGACGAGTTCGAGCGCGTCGTCGTCGAGGCCAGCCGCACCGAGAGCGTCGTCACGATCGCCGAGGCAGTGCAGATGAGCGTCTCCGAGATCGCGCGCATCGTCGTCCGCGGCGGGACGCATCCGGGTCCCTGAAACGACGACGACCGCCTCGAAGGGCGGCCGTCGTCTGCCTTGACGCGTGATGCGCTCGAGAGCTTAGTCGAGCGGCTCGAGATTCGGCAGCCGCACCCGCGACTCGGTCGCGCCGTACATTGGCTCATCCCAGCGAACGAGCACGCCCGCGTGCTTACGGTTGTCTTTGACGATCGTCCCAGTGCGGCCGCTCATCGTGACGCGTACGCGGTCGCCTACGCGCAGGTCGTGGAACGTCGGACCGGCTGGCCCGAGCGGCTGGCGTGGAGCGCGGCGCGCCTCTCCGAAGAACACCTCAGCGCGCGCGAGTTCCTCGGCGCTCAGGCCGACGACCCAGACGTACCACTTGCCATTCCGGCCGTTGTGCTCGTCGTCCTGCGCGAGCAGGCCGCGCGTGAACATCAGCTGGCCGTAGCGGCCCCAGCCCTGGCAGACCACGCGGCCGTTCCGGTCGCGGATCCAGCCGCCGCCCGCGCCGCGATCGCCGCGGACCTTCGCGAGTTTTTTCGCAGCCGTCACGAAGGCGACCGGGCGTTCGAGGTGAGCCTGCGCGCGGGTCACGACTGCACCCGAGCCTCGGCGAGGCGGACGCTGGCGACGACCTGCGCGGCGAGCTTCATGCTCGGCTTCTGGCCGAGGCCGAACGTGCAGCTGTAGCTGCGGCCGCTCGGCGCGAACGCGATCGCGGCCAGCGGCGCCCAGCTGGCGCCGACATTCTCGAACTCGACGACGATCTCGCCGTCGCCGTACATGCGATCTCCGATGAACGTGGTCTGGGCGGTCATGACTGACCGCCCAGCGAGTCGCGAATCACGGCGCCGCGCGCGGCCTGCTCGCGCTCGCGGCACGTCTCTTCCCAGCGAAGCGCGCCCAGGTACGCGGCGCGATTCGCTGGCGACATCACACGCGCGCCAGCCTCGACGCGGTGCTTCCGCGCGATCCGAAGATCCTCGGCGCGCATCGCGAGCGTCGCGCGCAGATCCAGAGCACTCATCCGAACTCCCTTCGTAGCGGTCGCTTCCATGCGTCCACTGTACTGGACAGCGAGACGACCTGCAAGGGGAACCGACGTGCCCGAATGTAAAATCGTCCAGGCGAGTGGACGGTACCCCTGGCAACTCGCGGCAGCGTCCAGTAGTATGGACATATGGAAGCGACCACTACACCGGGAGGAATCATGCACCGCCACCACTGGGACATCACCGGCCGCCTCGAGGCCGACACCGTCCGCACCTGCACCGACTGCGGCGAGCGCCAGGTCAAGCGCTCCGGCCGCTGGATTGAGACCGAGACCGAGACGCCCGCCGAGATCGAGACGTTCGAGGTCCACGCAGCCTACGACGCCGACGGCTTCGTCACTCACGTTCAGATCTCGGTCACCTGTCCGACGCGCGAGCGCGCTGACGAGATCGTCGCCATGTTCCCGAAGTCCTGCAAGCTCAAGAGCTACCGCGTCTCGAGCGACCCCGTCGACTACGCCGGAGCCGGGAACTGGATCACGCTCTGGGCGAACGGTGTCAACGGCGGCGTAAATGAGACCGGCCTTAAGCGCTACCGGGCGATCGTCGCGAAGGCCCGCGCGCTCGGCTTCTATCTCGACTTCGAGTACCGGGTCGCCGCGAACGGCGTCAAGTCCGAGGCCGAGCTTGAAGAGCGGCTCGCGAGGGCGCAGGCTTGAGCGGATCCTGCGGCCGGGCCTTCGCGGGCCTCGGCCGGAGCACCCGCTCCGGGAAGCGACCACCACGAAGGGAGTCCCATGACCACCACGACCCGCCTGACAGCAGCCCAGGTAGACGCACTCGCCGAGCGCGTCTCGGGCGCGCTGAAGGACGACCTGCGCGTGCGGCTGGCGAGCAGCTACGGCTACCACGCGCTGATGCTCTGCGACGCGACCGGCGACGTCCGGCCGCTCGTCGAGAACGGCAAGCTCGCCGCCGTTCAGGCCCACCTCGAGGGCATGGCCGACGCCCTCACGATCATCGGAAGGGACGTCTGAGCATGACCACGATCAAGACGACAAGCGAAGAGTCCCGCGACCTGTACCTGCTCGCGAGCGAACTGCAGAGCGCGCTCGGCGAGCCGCACCTGACGATCGCCGAACTGAAGGCCGTCAGCGCTCTCGCGATCGAGCTACGCCGGAAGGTCGGCGAACTCGAGCGCACACTCGACGCCCGCGCCTGGGCGGCGCAGACCGACCCGCGCTTCGAGGTGCGGTCATGACGAAGACAGCAGACCTAAAGAGGGCCGAGAAGGCCGCCGAGCGCGACGCTGCGGCGGCTGCCTCGGCTGCACGAGCACGCAGGACGCTCGAGACCGCCATCAGGCGGGCGGCAGCGTCCGGCAGTTCGGTCCGCGAGATCGCGGCAGCGACCGGCCTGGGTAAGTCCCGCATCCACCAGATCGCATCCAGGGAGGCGTCATGAGCCAGCGACTCACGATCATGATCGACGTCCGGCGGCGCAGCGATCGCGAGAGCGTGCTCGCCTATGTCCGCGAGCGCGTCGAGCAGGCAGGCGGCGAGATCCACGCCGCCACCAGTGCCGACAAGCGCGGCCGCGGAGCACGCGGCCAGATCATCGCCGACACGCCCGACGCCGTCGCGCTGATGTACGCCGTGAACGACGCGCTCGACTACGACTCGAACGCATACGCGCTCGACGTCATGGACGACCTCGCGATGGGCGCCTTCCTCGAGGACGGCTCGCGCGTCGGCTTCGCGAATCAGGACTACCGGGCCGAGCGCGACTCGATCCGCGACTGGGAGAAGCAGCGATGAATCCCAACGTCGACGAGCGGCTCGCCCGCGACCTCGCCGAGGACACGGTCGACCTGTTCGAGCAGGGCGATCACTACCGCGTCTCGGACGCGCTTCGCGCGATGGTCGACCGCGACGCAAGCTACGGACCGGACGCCGCCAGTCCGGACACGATCGGCCGTGCCTACGGTCTCGCCTGTAACGCCCTCGGCGTGAAGCCGAAGCCCGGCGTCGGCTTCCACATCGAGCAGCACCCCGACGGCTCGGAGCGCAAGAGCGACGAGCAAGTCGGCCGCGAGGTGCTCGGCCGGATCGTAGGTCGGTCATGAGCCGCTGCGGGCACCAGGCAACGACCGCGGACGGGCAGCCGCTCGTCTGCGGTCTGGCCGCCAAGCATCGCGGCCTACACGAGCAGAAGACGAAGCTCCGAGACGGCGACGTTCGCACGAACTGGGGCGACGACGGCCTCGCCAGCTGGGCGACGAAGGACGCCGCCCGGCTCGAGGCGAGCCAGAAGGGGCAGCGATGAGCGAGCCGAAGACGACCCTGAGCTTCACCGAGCGCGACCTCGAGGTGCTGCTGATTTTCGTCGGGAACACGCTCGAGGACTGGCCCGACCAGGACGACGAAGAGGTCGCCGTCCAGATCATGATCCGGATCCGCGAAGCGCTCCGGCGCGTGCGGGCGAAGGCGGCGTCATGACGTTCGGCTACGTCGTCGAGATCAAGGCCTTCGGCGGGCACGTCGTCGAGCAGGTCTACGCGCTCACCGCAGCCGAGGCCCGCCAGATCGTGCTCCGGCGTCACCAGATCGAGATCACCGTCAAGCCAGCCGTCGACGTCGACGAGCAGATCGCGAAGGCGAGGGCCGAGCAGTGACGCCGCTCGTCGCCGTGCTCGTCTGGTGCGCCTGCGGCGTGATCGGCGCCATGATCGCCCAGTCGAAAAACCGCCCTCCGATGGAAGGCCTAATCTGGGGAATCGCGCTCGGCCCGATCGGCCTACTCGTGATCGCCAGTCGACCGAGGCTCGAGCCAGGCCAGACCGAGAAGCCAGGCCTGCAACGAGTGCGCGAGTATCGACCCTTCGACGACCGGGACGACGACGAGTAACAAGTAGACTCTCGGCGTTTCGCTCGTATTGCCCGAACGGCCCGCTCCGCATGGCGGGCCGTTCGCCTTTTCGCGCACACGCTGGCACACTTCCTAGCGTTGCAGCGGGAAGGCATCGCCCCGGCTAAAGCCACACTCACGCCGAAGCAGGCGCAGATCGCCGACCTCTACGCCCGAGGCATGAGCAAGCGCGCGATCGCTCTCTACCTCGGCGTCCACCCTTCCACCGTGCGCGACCACCTACGAGCCGCCGACCTCAAGGCCCGGAAGCAGAAGACGTGAGCGCACAACTAGCGTCGAGGTTCAGGCGAGCAGAACTGGAAGCCGAGCACGCCGCCCTCGTCGCCCGAGCGCTACGAGACAACCCAGGCCGCACGCTCGGCGAAGCCCAGGCCCGAGCCAAGCTGCCCGGTGATCCCTGGGCGCTCCGAGGCATACCAGCGCTCACCCAGGCAGGCGTCGGCGGTGCCATCGCTGGCACCAGACCAGAAGCTGCGCTACTGTCTCAGCAGTCCGTCGTGGTCGTCTAGGACCTCCCGACCACCCGACCCTACCGATCACGCCATAGGCGTGGTCCCCGCCGGAACCCAGCCCGCCACCGAGCGGGCTTTTCTATGCCCGCATCCCACCAGGCACCAGGCCGCCTCAGGGCCTGCACGACCTGCGGCACACCGACCCACGGCTCGGCCTACTGCGCTGCCCACGGCGGCGGCACGAACCACCTCGGGCGCAGCGTCGGCCGCGGCTACACCTGGGCGCACCGCAAACAGCGAGAGGCACTCCTGCCCCTCGCCATCGGCACTGCCTGCCCGCTCTGCGGACAGATCATGCTGCCGCATCAGAGACTCGACCTCCATCACTCGACCCCGCTCGCCGCCAGCCCGACGTCAGTCGGCGACGCGATCGTGCACGCCAGCTGCAACCGGCGAGGGGGGGTCGGTCCGCATCGTGGGCGGGGGGTGGGCGCGCTCGACCCCGCCCCGTTTCGCGAGAAAGACTCCGTAGCCGGGCCGAGGCCTGGCAGTACCGGCCTGGTCTCTGAGGGCGTGAGCGTGGCAGTGGTGGCCGCGGGGAGGCCTTCTCGCTGATGGCGTACACGCTGCGTGACTTCGGGAGGTTCTGCGCGGGCCTGAGGCTCGAGAACGGGCGGCCGATGAGGCTCGAGGCCTTTCAGCGGAGGATGCTGGCCGAGCATTTCAAGGGCGCGACCGAGGTCGTGATCGTGATCCCGAAGAAGAACGGGAAGACGACGCTGCTGGGCGCGGTTGCGCTCTTCCACCTGGCCGAGGTGCCCGAGGCCGAGGTCGTGATCGGCGCGTCGACGCGCGACCAGGCGCGAATCCTGTTCAAGCAGGCGGCGGGTCTCGTGCGCCGTTCGGGCCTCGACGACCTCTTCGACGTGAAGTCGGGCTATGGCGAGGTGCGCCTGACGGGCTACGCGACGAAGGACGGGCCGCGCGTCCGCGTGCTGGCGGCCGACGTGATGGGCGCCGACGGCGTGATTCCGACGCTGGCGCTCGTCGACGAGCTACACCGCCACCCGTCAGGCGATCTTTACGGCGTTTTCCGCGATGGTCTCGGTCCGCGCGACGGGCAGATGATCACGATCTCGACGGCGGGCGTGGCGCTCGACTCGCCGCTCGGCCTGCTGCGTGTGCGGGCGCACGACCTCGAGTCGTTCCGTCGCGACGCGCGCGCGAAACGGAACTTCGCGAGAACTCCGAACGGCGAGTTCGTTCTGCACGAGTGGTGCCTCGAGTCGTCGGAGGACGTCGACGACCTGCGCCTGGTCGCGAAGGCGAATCCGGCCAGCTGGCAGACCGTGAAGGCGCTCCGGCGGCGCCACGAGTCGCCGACGATGACGCCGTGGCAGTGGCGCCGGTTTGCGTGCGGAATCTGGACCGAGGGTGCAGAGCCTTGGATCGACCCGCGCGCCTGGGATGATCTCGCCGACCCGGCGCTCGTGATCCCTGAGGGCGCGGACGTCTGGGTCGGCGTCGATATCGGCGTGCGTCAGGACTCGACGGCGATCGTCGTCGCGCATCGGCTCGAGGACGAGCGGATAGCGGTCGCGGCGCGGATCCTCGAGCCGCCGCCGCATGGCGCGCTGCCGCTCGAGCTAGTCGAGCAGGCGATCCGCGACATCGCCGTCGAGCACCGCGTGCTCGGCCTCCACTACGACCCGTGGACGTTCCGACGCTCGGCCGAGATCCTCGAGGCGGACGGGATCCCGGTCGTCGAGTTCCCGCAGTCGCCGGAGCGGATGGCGTCGGCGTCGGCGAACCTGTACCGGCTCGTCGAGACGGGCGGCCTCGTCCATGACGGCGACCCGGTGCTGCGCTCGCACGTGATGGCGGGCGTGACGAAGGAAACCGAGCGCGGCTGGCGCTTGGTCAAGGACCCGAAGATGCGCCGCCCGGTCGACGCGCTGATCGCTCTCGCGATGGTCTGCCTACCGGCGGTCGGACAGACGAGCCTCGAGCCGATGGTCGCGTTCGTATGAGGACGACGCTGAAAACCGGGACGACGATCGAAGAGACTGCCGAGATCCCGGCCGGGTCGGTCGGCTGGCGCCGCGGCGACCATGATCAGCCGCCGCCGCCGCCGAAGCTCGGCCTGATCGGGACGATGCGCGCAGAGCCGGGCGTCGTCGCCTGGGTCGTCGCCGAGTGGGTCGTCGTGTTCGTGTTCTGCGTGATGGCGGTCGCGCTCGCCTTCTGCGTCGCGATCGGCTGCTATGCGCTGCTCGAGGTGGCTTCGTGAAGCTGCTTCCGGCGCGCTGGCAGAAGCGCGACATTCAGCCGCTGTCGTTCGACGCCTGGGCGGCCGCCCTGTTCAAGTACGGCTCGACGACGGGCTACTACCCGGCGATGCCGCAGTCGCTGTACGGCGTGACGAAGCAGGAGATGCCCGACGGCTACGTCGGCGTCGTGCAACAGATGTACCGAGACAACGGCGTGATCTTCGCCTGCATGAGCGCGCGCGCGCTGATGTTCTCCGAGGCGCGCTTCCAGTTCCGCCAGCTGCGCCAGGGCAGGCCGGGGCAGCTGTTCGGCACGCCGGATCTGCAGCTGCTCGAGACGCCGTGGCCGAACGGCACGACCGGCGACCTACTGACGCGCGCGCTGCAGGACGTCGACCTGGCCGGGAACTTCTACGTCTGGAAGCAGAACTCGACGCAGCTGCGCGTGATGAGGCCGGACTGGGTCTCGATCATGCTCGGCTCGCAAATGGACGTGGACGATCCGAAAGCGGCGCTCGACGCCGAGGTCGTCGGCTACCTGTACCACCCCGGCGGGATCCGTTCCCAGCATGACCCGGTCGCGCTCGGGATCGACGAGGTCGCGCACTGGGCGCCGAACCCTGACCCGCTGGCGCGCTTCCGCGGCATGTCCTGGCTCACGCCCGTGATCCGCGAGGTGATGGCCGACTCGGCGGCGAGCGAGCACAAGCTGAAGTTCTTCGAGAACGGCGCGACGCCGAACGTGATGGTCTCGATGGACAAGGACGTTACGGGCGACGCATTCGATCGCTACGTGTCGCGCTTCCGCGAGCAGCACGAGGGCCTCGACAACGCCTACAAGACGTTGTTCCTCGGCGGCGGCGCCGACATCACGGTCGTCGGCTCGAACCTGAGGCAGATCGACTTCAAGACGACGCAGGGCGCAGGAGAAACGCGGATTGCCGCGGCGGCCGGGATTCCTCCCGTGATCGTCGGACTATCGGAGGGGCTTTTGCCGCAGCCACCTACTCCAATTACGCACTCGCTATGCGCCGTTTTACGGACCTCACGATGCGCCCGCTCTGGCGCCAGTTCTCCGGGGCGATCGCCCCGATCGTTGCCGTGCCGCCCGGCGCCGAACTCTGGTACGACGACCGCGACATTCCGGCGCTGGCCGAGAACGGCCGGGACGCGGCCGAGATCCAGTCGATCCAGGCCGGGACGCTGCACACGCTGATCTCGGCGGGCTACACGGCCGACTCGGCGGTTGCGTTCGTCGAGGCGGGCGGCGACTTCACGAAGCTCGAGCACTCGGGAATGTTCTCGGTGCAGCTGCAGCCCGCCTCGAGCGTCACCGAGGGGAAGGGGTCGGTCGTCGGCGGCGTCGCCGTACCGGCCCAGCAGGGAGGGCAGGCGCCCGCGCCTGCCGCGACTAACGGCGCGCAGGCACCGGCCGCCACCTAAAGCCCAGGAGGAACCCCTATGCCCACCTTCAGCACGAAGCCGTGGAAGGCGCCGAGCGTGGCTGACTTCGGCGGCGACGTCGGCCGCTACTGCGCGGCCTGCATGATCGACACGAATCCGGCTGGAAGCGAGAAGACGGCCGGGAACTGCAAGCTGCCTTATAAGGAGCCGGGCGGCGCCGTGAACGTGGCCGCGTTGCGAGCGGTTCTGTCGGTGCTCGGCGGCGGCCGCGGCGGCGTCCAGGCCTCGAGCGCCCAGAAGGCAGCCGCGAAGGCGAAGGCGCAGCGTCTGCTCTCCCAGGCGGGCGGCTCGCCCGCCAACGGCCGCAGCGCCCAGCTAGTCGAAGAGTTCCGCGCCCGGCCGGTCGGCTACGAGCTACGCGACGGCGATCAGGTCGGCGGCTCGAGGATGCCGACGCTCGTCGGGCACCTGGCCGTCTTCAACGAATGGGCCGAGGTCAGGTCGCGAAACGAGGGGCACTTCATGGAGCGCCTGTCGCCGCGGGCGTTCACGAAGACGATCAAAGAGAACCTCACGCAGATGCGCTGCCTGTTCCAGCACGGGCAGGATCCCCAGTTCGGCGAGAAGCCGCTCGGCCCGATCAAGTCAGTGCGCTCGACCGACGTCGGCGTCGAGTACGAGGTGCCGCTGCTCGACACGAGCTACAACCGCGACCTGATCACGATGCTGCGCTCGGATCCGCCCGTGCTCGGGTCGAGCTTCCGCTTCGCCGTCATCGACGACGACGTCGACGCGAGGCCGCGCCGCTCGGCCCACAACCCGAAAGGGATCCCGGAGCGCACGATCCGCGAACTGCGGATGAGCGAGTTCGGGCCGGTCACCTTCCCGGCCTACAAGGGCACGACCTCGAGCCTGCGCTCGATCACCGACTGGCTCGCCGAGGATCGCGTCGGCGCCGCCGTCGACTGGCTCGAGGAAGAGCGCGTCGACACCGAGGACCTCGACTGCCTCGCGCAGATGATCCACCTCGGCGCCTGCTACATCGACGAGCAGGACGAGCCGGGCGACGAGGTCAACATTCCGAAAATGGAGAGCGTCCTCGCGACGCTCGTCGAGCTAGCAAGCTACGAGTCGACCGAGGACGAACCGGCCGACGAACCAGAAGACGAGGAACCGTCCGACGACGAGATGGCGTCGGATGCACCGGCCGAGGATGAGGGCGCCTCGTCCGGCGACCGCACGTCTACCACCGTGGCCGAGCCGCCGATGGTCGCTCACCGCGCGAGTGGACGCCGCGAGCGACCGCCCCTCTACCCGTCAAGGAAAGGAGCGGAGTCGTGGCGACTCCCATGACGATCGAGGAACTGGACGCAGCGATCGAAGACGTACGCACGCGGATCCAGGAACTCGACACCGAATACGCCGGTCAGGCGCTACCGGACGAGAAGCGCGCCGAGTGGAACGGCCTCAACGAGGAACTCGAGGGACACGTCAAGCTGCGCGACGAACTCGTGCAGCGGCGCGAGCGCGTGATCGCGCTCGCCGGAAACGAGAACGCCGTCGTCGCCGGGGCGGACACGTTCCAGGTCTCGCGGGCGGGCGTCGCCCGCGGCGATGACATCTACGACCTGACGACAATCCGGATGAACGCCGGGAACCCCGAAGAGGCAGCGGGCGAGCTTCGCGACCGGGCGCTGCGCTCAGTCGAGGGCGCCGTGTTCCCGACCGACCGGAAGTCGAAAGAGGACTGCCAGAACCGGCTCGCGATGCTCGTCGAGGGCGGCGACGAATCGGTCGCGCGGAGGATCCTCCGCACCGGCAGCCCCGTCTACCGGCGGGCCTTCCGCAAGACGCTCCGCGGTGAGCCGCTGACGGCCGAAGAGTCGCGTGCGTTCACGCTGAGCACGACCGGGATCCCGATCCCGTACACGCTCGACCCGACGCTGATCCACATCTCGAACTCGGTCGTGAATCCGATGCGGGCCGTATCGAAGATCATCACGATCTCGGCCTCGAACCAGTGGCTCGGCGCCACCTCGGGCGCGATCACGGCGACCCGCATCACGGAAACGACCGAGGCCACCGACAACACGCCGACCCTGGCGCAGCCCAGCGTCACGGTCACGAAGGCGCACGCGTTCGTGCCCTTCTCGGTCGAGGCCGAGGGCGACTGGCCGAACATGGAAGCCGAACTCACGTCACTTTTCGCGGACGCGAAAGACGACGAGGAAGCGACCGCGTTCGTGACCGGGGCAGGTACCGGCGTCAACCCGCAGGGGATCGTCACCGGCTCGACGGGCACGACGCCCGCGTCGACGGGTCTGACGATCACGGCGGCGAACCTGTATTCGCTCGAGGCGGCGCTCGCTCCGCGGTTCAGGCCGCGGGCGCAGTTCTTCGCCAATCGGGCGATGTACAACATCATCCGCGCGCTGGACACGGCGGGCGGCGCTCAGTTGTGGCTGCGGATCGGCGACCTGATCCAGAACGATCCGGCCTCGAGCGGCGGCGTCGGTAATACCGGCCTGCGGCTTCTGGGCTATCCGGTTAACGAGGTGTCGACGATGTCGGCGACGGTTGTCAACGCCACGAAGATCATGCTGCTCGCCGACCCGAATTTCTTCGTCATCGTCGACCGCGTAGGGATGAACGTCGAGCTGGTCCCGCAGATCTTCGGCGCGACGTCGAGGTTCCCGACGGGGCAGCGCGGCATGTACGCGTGGTGGAGGAACTCGAGCCTGCTGCTGAACGCGGCGGCCTCGAGGGCGCTCACCGGCACGACCTAGAAGGGGGAAGCATGGCAACGAAGGGAACGACAAAGGTCGCCTACCCGGCGCCGAAAGGCCCGGTTCCGCCCGTGCCTCGCGGGCCGATCACGGCGGCGAAAGAGAAGCCGCACTAGGCGAGATCTCGAGGGGCGTCGGGCGGATGCCAGCCTGGCGCCCCTCGAGGGAAAGGGAACAACACGATGCCAGGACGACGCAAGCAAGCAGGATCCGACTACTACCGCGCCAGGCACTCGTTCGGCGTCATGTACGACGGCGAGCAGATCACCGTGAACGCCGACGAGATCGTGCCCGCCGGTTCGCCGCTGCTCAAGCAGCTGGGCAAGGAAGCCGTCGAAGAGCACTTCGAGCCGGTCACGAGCTTCGGTCGCTGGGACGTCCCGACGGCCTCGAGCGCGGCGGCCGAGCCGGAGCCGGAGCCGGAGCCGGAGGAAGATCCCGCGGTCGAACAGGCGACGTCGGCGCCCGGCGAGAAGCGGCCGTGAGAAGCCGCCGCTACAAGGGTCCGGTCTGCTGGGTCAACGAGGGCGACCTCGACGTACCCGAGTCAGGCTTCTACGCGCTCGACAAGCAGGGACGGGAACTGCTGCAGCCGCTGAAGCGGCTCGTGGCCGTCCAGCACACCGACAGCGACGAGCACCACTACCGCGAGGCCGCCGACGACGAGCACTCGCCGCCGGTCGGGAACGTGATCGAACTCGAGGCCGAAGCCCTCGGCGAAACGGACATGGAGGTGCCGTGATGGACGAGACGATCGAACTGGTCGAGTTCCGGCCGGTTCGCTTCAGCGTGGCCGAGTGGCACCTGGGCGAGGCCGCGGAACTCTGTCGCGACTGGTCGGACGAGTGGCCGCGCTGGGCGAAGAAAGTATTCGACCGGATCCTGCTGATGGCGTCCGGCAAGTCGAACTACCTCAACGCCGCGTTCCGGAACGAGGTACTCGGCGCCGTCGCGTTCGGGGCGCCCGCGACCGCATACTTCGCGCTCTGGACGACGACGGCCGGAACGAATATGTCGGCCTACGTCGGGAACACGGCGGGCGAGGTGTCCGGCGGCTCGTACGACCGCGTCGCGAAGACGAACAACACGACGAACTTCGCGACGATCGTCGGCGCCGCGGCGAAGGTCAATTCGAACGCGATCACGTTCACGACCGCGACCGCCGACTGGAACTCGGCCGCGACGATCCCGCAGATGGGCGTCTTCGACGCGAACGCGAAAACGTCGGGCGACAACCTGCTGATCTGGGGCGATCACACGACCGCGAAGAGCGTCCTGAACGGCGATACGGCCCAGTACAACACCTCGGCCGTTTCCTGGACTGAGACGTAAAAGGACGGCATGGCCGTACTCGGCTACAACACGATCGGGGCTAGCCAGGCCTCGCAGACCGGCGGCGTGGTGGCCTTGTCGGGGCCGTATCCGATAACCGAGGACGGGACGGTCACGGACCTGTATTTCTATGCCGTACCGGGGTCGAGCGACCAGCACATTCGCCTATGCCTGTACGTCGACTCGGCCGGTTCCCCTGGCAATCTTGTAGCGGTTACGGCCGAGATTCTGCTTCCGGCGTTCAGTGCAGCAGGGTGGGTCCACGGACCTGCATCCGGATCGCTGCTGAATGGACAGTCGTACTGGGTCGGCCCGTGGACGAACGAAGGCTCCGACTACAAGTACGACACCGGGACGCTCGACTACAAGGCGATCACGTACTCGTCTGTCAGCAATCCGACCTCGCCGTTCGGAACCCCTGATGGGTCGGTGGGTCAAAAGTCGAGCGCGTACGTCGCCTATACGCCCGCGAAAATCCTCGGCTACAACACGATCGGGGCGGCGGCCTGGGATCTCGACCCGGTCAGCTACATACAGGTGTCGGGGCCGTACACGATGACCGAGGACGGGACGGTCACGAGCGTGAAGGGCTACCTCCGCTCGGCGGCCGGATCGGCGGCCGGGCGGTTCGTGATCTGGAAGGACGGCGGCGGGCCGAACGTTCAGAACGCGACCATCGTCGGCACGAGCGACGAGTACATCGTCACCGACACGTCGGCGGGGTCGTGGGTCCCGGCGAATTGCGGAGGCTCGCTCACCAACGGCGCGTCGTACTACGTCGGGATCTGGTTCGGCGCGACAAGTCCTGAGTCGGTCCAGTTCAGGTCCGATACGCCGGGCGGGACGCAGGGCTACTACAACCAGCCTTTCACCTACGCCTCGACGGGCGACCCGTCGTCGCCGTGGCCTGCGTCGTCGTTCTCGAGCACCGAGAAGCTCAGCGTGTATGCCATCTACACGCCTGCCGCCGTCGTGCCGCCGGGCCTGGCGCAGCAGGCCTCGAAGCCGAACTTCATCTACATGCGAAAGCGAGAGGGAAAGGTGAGACTATGACCGCTCTCGAGGCCCTCCGCAGGGCCGACTACGTCACCCCGCTCTCGGAGGTCGTCGAGAAAGAGATCGCCGCGGGCTTCGCGCTCGGCCCGTTTCACCGAGATTGGCTGATCCGCAACCGCGCTCCGGCGATCGTGCGCGAGCAGCTGCGCCTCGGCCGCGAGCGGCACTGGCTGCAGATGGCGCGCCAAGGCTTCATGAGCATGGATACGAACGACGTCAACACGGCCGACTTCGGCGCCCGTAACAACTTGTCGACCGAACTGAACATTCTGCAAGACGGCTCGGCCGGGGCGAGCGCAGCGACGACGCAAGCGATCATTAACCAGTTCTGCGCCATCCCCGCGAACGATGCTCGGCCGGGCAAGACGTACAACGTCCGTGCCGCGGGGATCTACTCGAACACGGGCACGCCGACGATTATCTGGACCCCGCGTTGGGGCACGTCCACGACCGTTGCGACGAACGTGACGCTCGGCGCATCAGGAACGTGGACGACGATCACGTCGACGACGAACCTCCCCTGGCTCGTCGACTTCGACTTCGACATTCGCACCGCTGGGATCGGCGCGACCCAGGGCACCGGGATTGGCTTCGGCACCGCAGAAATGGGTATCCCGGTCACGTCCTCGCAATTCGTCGCCGGTCTCTACATGGGCGGCACGTCGGCCACGATCGACACGACCGGCCAGGGAACCGCGAACTGCGGGCTGACGCTCGGGATCACGTGGTCGGCCGCGTCGGCGTCGAACACGCTCACGACGAAGCACTGGCTGCTTTCGTCAAGGAACTGACGCTTGCCCATTCGCTTTCAGGCGCCGCGAATCTTTCAGCGGCCACTTCTGCCCGCGCCTCGAGCCGGGCAGCTGCAGACGTTCGGCGTGTCGATCGCCGGAGTCGGCGCCGTCGCCGTCACGACGCTCGTCCGTACGAGGGCTATCGCCGTCCTCGTCGCCGGGCAGGCGACCGTCACCCCGGTCTTCGTGAGGCTGTTCCGCGTGCTCGCCGTTACGGTCGCCACCTCGAGCACCGTCGCGGTCACCACGCTCGTCCGCACGAGGGCTATCGCGGTGACGATCACGGGCGCCGCGACGGTCACGATCGCGCTCGGCCGGATCAAGGCGTACGCCGTCGCGATCGCCGGGGCGGCCGCGGTCGCGGTCTCGAGGCTGGCGGTCACCCGCACGCTGCAGGTCGGGATCGCCGGAGCGACGAGCCTGGTCGCCGACCTGCAGAAGGTCGGCGCGACGATCAAGACGTTCGCTGCCTCGATCGCCGGGGCGGGCACGGCCACGATCTCGACGCTCGTCCGCACGCGAGGCCTACAGGCGGCCGTCACGGCTACGGGCACGCTCGTAGTGGGCGTGTCGCGGTTCCGAGGGCTGGCGACCCTGGTCGCCGGGCACGGGGCTGTCAGCGCTTCCTACGTCCGCACGACGCGGGCGCTCAGGGCGACGATCACGGGCGCGGGTACGGTCGCCGTCGCCGTCTCCCGGACGCTGCGGTTCCAGGTCGCGCTCGCGGGCGTCGCGTCGGTCGCGCCGACGACCTCGCGCTTCCGCGGGCTGCGGGCAGTCTTCGGCGGCGTGACCGACGTCATGGTCGACGTCTTCGTCTTTAACACGCTTGCGCCGGACTGGCTCGAGGGCCTCGTCGCCGCGGTCGACCACGAAGGCCTCGAGGGCGTCGGCGTCGCGCTCGAGGGCGAGACGAGGCTGACCGTAGGGGTCGGCGGATGATCGAGATCCTGAAGAACACGCAGGCGCTCTTGTCGGTCACCTTCTCGAGCGGCGACGCCGACGCGACCGTGACCGTGAGCGTCACCGACGCTGACGGGACGGTCGTCGCCAGCGGCAACGCGGCGCACTCGGGCGCGGTCGGATCCGGCACGTACACCTTCCCGCTGCCGCCTCAGTCGAACCTGTCCTGGCTGACGGTCGTCTGGACGGGCACGTTCGGCGGCGTGTCGCAGTCGATCTCGACCGGCGGCGGCCAGGCGGACGGGACGGCGAGCGAGGTGCAGGTCGCGGGCGGGCACCTGTTCACGATCGCGGAGCTACGAGCCTTCCACGACAAGATCCTCAACGACCCGGCGAAGTACCCGGACGCCGTCCTGATCGACGCGCGCTCGAGGGCGACGATGCTGTTCGAAGAGTTCTGCAACGTCGCTTTCGTCCCGCGCTATGCGCGCGTCGTGCTCGACGGGATGCTGACGCGCTCGCTCTGGCTGCCGCACCTGAAGATCAACAAGCTCCGCAGCGTCACGGTCGACGGCGTCGCGCTGTCGACGAACGATCTCAATCAGGTCGCCGTCTACCACTTCGGCAAGCTCGATCGGCTCGCGCTCTGGCCGTACTCCGTTCAGCGGCAGAACATCGTCGTGAGCTATGAGCACGGCTACACCTCGGTCCCGGAGGACATCGCCCGTTGCGGGATGGCGCTCGCCCGCTACGACTTCGTGATCAATCAGCTGTCGGACCGCTTCATCAGCTACCAGAACGACCTCGGCGTCGTCAGGCAGGCGATCCCGGACGAGTGCCACCCGACCGGGATCCCGTTCATCGACGCGACGCTCCGGCGCTACCAGCTGAAGACGTCCGGCGAGACGCAAGACTTCTGATGCCCGGCGACCTGACCGCATACCGGACGGCGCTCGCGGCGAACCTCGCGCCGCTCATCACCGACACGCCGCAGCTACTGATCTCCGCGTACGTGGTCGCGAACCCCGACCCGCCCGTGATCTGGGTTCGGCCCTCCCCGGACATTCTGATCGAGTACCACCAGGCGATGAGAGATGGCGCCGAGTTCTGGCACCTCATGATCCAGGCGTACGCGGGCGCCTACGCCGACGTCGAGGCGCAGCAGATCCTCGACAGCTGGATATCGCCGACCGCACCGCAGTCGGTCAAGGCCGCCGTCGAGGGCGACCGCACTCTCGGCGGCAGCTGCCAGGACCTCCACGTCCTCGAGTGCCGCAACTACTCCGAGTTCCTTCGCGCGGACGGCTCGACGCTGATCGGCGCCGAGTGGGCCGTCGACGTACTGGCCTAGCTCACCTCCCCTTACCCGTGCCCATACCTACACCCGTCAGGGCGGCCCAGCGCTGCCCAGAAAGGAAGCTGCGATGGCAACCCTGACCACGCAGGTCATCACTCGAGCAGGAGTGATCCCGACCTACGGCGCGGCCGCTGGCGGCGGCGACGCGATGCAGGTCGGCGACGACATGTTCCTACACATTAAAAACGGCGGCGGCTCGAGCATCACGGTCACGCTCGCGATCCCCGCGGGCGCCTCGGCCTTCCCGCAGGTCGCCTACACGTCGACGGCCGTCACGGTCGCGAACGCGAGCGAGAAAATGATCGGCCCGATCAAGGCGGCGATTTACGCCGACCCGGTCACCGGCCTCTGCACGATCACCTACACGGCCGTGACCTCGGTCACGGTCGCAGCACTGCAGAACCTCGAGCCGTAGGCCCGAGGCCTACCCGTAACACCGCAACCCGGAAGGGGGTTTCAGCGTGCCCAAGTTCTCGAAGGGCGAGTCGGCGCCCGAGCACTTCTACCCCGACGTCGACGTCGGCGACGAGATCGACATCGACTTCGAGACCGACTACCCAGCCCACCCGGCCGAAGGCGTCGAGACGGCGCTCGCTGCCGCCGGATGGATCGGCGACCCGCCGTCTCCCGCCGCCGTGAAGGCGAAGGCGAAGGCGAAGGCGGACGAGGCAGCCGCGCAGGCGGACGAGGCGGCCGCGCAAGCAGCACCGACCAGCGAGGAGGCGTAAGCGATGGCTATCAGTGTCCTGACGAACTGCATGGTCCTGATCGGCGGCGTCGATCTGTCCGACCACGCGACGAAGGTCACCATCACCGACAACAGGGCGTCCGTCGACATCACCGCATTCGGAGCGACGAATACGGCCGTCACCAAAGGTCTAGGGGATGCTTCTATTGCGATTGATTTCCTGCAGGACTTCGCGGCGTCGAAGGTACACGCGACCCTGCAGCCGCTGATCGGTGCGACGTCGACAACGTCGATCGAGATTCGCCCGACGAACGCGGCCAGGTCGACGACCAACCCGGCGGCGCTGATGTCCGGGCTGCTCATGGACTACAACATGCTCGACGGCCAGGTCGGCGACGCCTCGAAAATGACCGCAACGTTCGTCAACGGGTCGCAGACCGGGATGACCTACCCGACGTCCTGATGGCGGCCCAGACCGTCCGCATCCTCGGGCTGCGCGAACTCGACCGGGCCTTCGGCCAGGTATCGAGGGAGACGCGGCTCGGGATGCGGGCCGAACTCAGAGCGATCGCAGAACCCGTCCGCAGCGAGGCGCAGGAACTCGCGCCGCAGAAGATCTCCAACATCGGCGACCAGTGGGCGCGGATGCGGGTAGGCGTCACCGCCCGCGGCGCGTACGTGGCACCGCAGTCCCGCGGCCGCGGGAAGATCAGGCGGCCGAACCTGGCAGGGCTGCTGATGGACCAGGCGATGCTTCCGGCGCTCCGCGATCACGAGGCCGAGATCGTTGCGGGCCTCGGGTTGTGGCTCGACGCGGTCGGTCGCGGCGCAGGCTTCTAACCGAAAGGAACCGGCACCTTGCCCAAGCTGACGATCCGGGATACCGGCCCGCTGCTCGACGGCGACTACGAGCTAGCGATGCCGCCCTACACGCAAAAGGAATGGCACCAGATCAAGTCGCGCACGGGGCTACGCCCGCTCGACCTCGAGGACGCCTGGCAGTCCGGCGACCCCGACGTGATGGCCGCGTTCGCCTGGGTCTCCGCGACCCGAGCGGGGAAGGAACCGAACATGGCCTGGAACGCGCTCGGCGAGCTAGACGTCTTCACCTCGCTGACGTTCGACTTTGGCGAGGAAGAGGAAGAGGAACCGGTCCCTTTGGAACCGACGACCCCGACCGATACCGAACCCGCCAGCGAACCAGAGCCAGACGACTCAACCGGCAATTCTGGCGCGACTACGAACGGGCCTTCGGAGAGCCTGGTCAGCGACCCGAGAGCTATTGGAATTTTGCCCTAGGCCACTGGTGCGCTCTGCGGCCTGTCGACCTCGGCGACCTGTACCCGCACCAGATGCTCGGCGCATGGGAATCGATCATGAAGAACCAAGGGTGACGCCGTGAGCCACGCCGTTCGCGTCGAGATCATCGGCGACGCGACGCCCTTCGAGCGGTCGCTGAAGAGCGCGACGACCGCGACCGAGACGTTCAGCGCCAGCGTTAAGAGCATGGCGAAGACGCTCGGGGTCGCCTTCGGCGTGGCCGAGGTCGTCAAGTTCGGCAAGGAGTCGGTCGAGGCGGCGGCCAAGTTTCAGTCGGCGATGGAACTGATCCACACGCAGGCGGGCGCCAGCCAGAAAGAGGTCGCCAAGCTGAGCAAGGAAGTCCTCGGCCTGGCGGGACAGGTCGGCACCGGCCCGGAGAAGCTCGCCGAGGGCCTGTACCACCTCGAGAGCCAGGGGCTACGCAGCGCGAAGGCGATGGCCGCGCTGAAGATCGCCGCCGAGGGTGCCCGCGTCGGGCACGCGAACCTCGAGGACGTCACGAACGCGCTCGGCGCCGTGATGGTCTCGGGGATCAAGGGCGCGAAGAACCTCAAGCAGGTGATGGGCGAACTGAACGCCACGGTCGGCGCTGGCGATATGCGGATGCAGGACCTCGCCGACGCCCTGGGCACCGGCCTAACCGCGAAGGCTGCGGTCGCGGGCGTGGCGATCAAGGACGTGTCGGCCGCGCTCGCGGTGTTCGGCGACAACAATATCCGCGGCGCCGACGCGGGCACGAAGCTCGGCTCGGCGATACGACTGTTGTCCGCGCCGAGCAAGGCCGCCGAAAAGCAGCTGCGTTCGATCGGCATCACCGGCCTTCAGCTGGCCGACACCCTCCGCAACCAGGGCCTCGTCCCGGCGATGGAACTCCTGAAAACGAAAATGGAGGCGGCGGGCCTGACCGCGTCGCAGCAGTCGCTCTTGCTCACCCGCGCCTTCGGCGGCAAGCAAGCGACCGGGATCAACATCTTGATAACTCAGATGGAGCGGCTGAAGACGAAAGAGGAAGAGGTCGGGAAGGGCGGCAACAAGTTCGGCGAGGACTGGAAGGCGACCACGAAGACGGCGCAATTCCACTGGGACCAGCTGATGGCGAACCTCGACGTCCTGAAGATCAAAATCGGGAACGCGGTCCTGCCCGCCCTCGACAGGTTCGTCCAGTACATCAACAAGCACTTTCCCGAGATCCAGCGCCAGATCGGCGACATCATCCAGGCGCTAAAGCCGTTCGGTACCGCCCTCGGTAATCTGCTCAGGGCCGCGCAGAAGGTCGTCGACGCCCTGGGCGGATGGAAGCCCGTCGTCATCGCTGTCGCCGCGCTCTGGGTCTCGAAGTTCACCGGCCTAGCGGCCTTCCTGAAAGCCTTCTGGCTCGAGTTCACCGCTGAGGCCACGACGGCGACCACGGCGGTCAAGACCGACGAGGCCGCGATGGCGACGAGCGCCGAGGCGTCAGCGGCTCGAGCGCAGGTCGCCTGGAAGCTCGCCTTCGCCGCCATCGCCGGATACGCCCTAGGCCTGGCGCAGCAGCAGCTGTTCCCAGACCCCGAGGTGACGAAGCGGATGCAACGAATCCAGCTGGGCGGGAAGTCCGGGATCACCTACGACCCGAACACCGGGAAGTATTACGCCGGAGCCAAAGGCGCTCAGATCGAGGTCTCGATGAAAGAGGCCGCGAAGGAACTCGGGATCTCGGTCGACAGGCTGCGTGCCGAGATCGCGAAGCTGACCGCCGCGCAGCAGAAGAAAGCGCAGGCCGACGCGGCGGGCGGCGAGACCACGCGCGGCGCACCTCGCAGCCAGGAGACCACGCGCGGCGCACCTCGCAGCAGTCAGGGGAAGTTGCCAGGGAGGAAAGCTCCGGCGGCGACCACGCAGCAGCAGCAGCTGCTCGACTTCGCAAAGATGCTGCTCGGTACCCCGTACGTCTACGGGGCGATGAGCCAGCAGGGGATCGACTGTTCCGGGCTGGTCGCCTGGGCTTATGGAAAGCTCGGGATCGGTCTGCCGCACTCGACCTACGCGCAGGTCGGAATGGGGAAGTTCGTCACGGGCGGCACTGGCGGAATGTCGCGGCAGCAGATGGCGCGGCTGCGGCCCGGCGACGTGATCTTCAGCCAGTACGGCGAGGGCGGCAGAAGCGGGCCGGGGCATGAGGCGCTGTACGTCGGCGGCGGGCAGGTCGAGGTCGCGCGCCATCCCGGCACCCGCGTTCAATATCAAGCGGTCTCGGCCATGATCGGAGGCGGCGCCTATTCGGTGCGGCGGTTCCTCGGCGACGTGGCGCCCGGCGA
>Ga0126379_10000172_pt1 | contig 32664 bp, 25 predicted proteins | sample PanSoiMetPlot_24_FD_92640 | JGI IMG/M metagenome (GOLD analysis project Ga0126379, IMG submission 92640) | Tropical forest soil microbial communities from Panama - MetaG Plot_24 | ecosystem: Environmental > Terrestrial > Soil > Tropical forest > Bulk soil | place: Panama | collected 2016-02-17
CTCCTTAAATGTGGAAGGTCTCCGTCAGTAGATACGTACCTGAGCGACTACAAATTTCGATGACTAGAAAGATAGAGGAGGTACACCGTTATTCTAGCGGGAATGCGGGTTTTAGGCGAGGGGCAGGCGGGAAGCAGTCAGAGTTTCGGGCCGTGGTGAAAAAACTGCCCGAGCCCAATCGTAAAGATGAAGTTGCCGAAAAGGGCATGGTCAATGGAGGCGAGCAGGAGAGAGCCTGAGCGTTGGTAGGTAAGCGAGAAAAGCAGCCCTCCCAGACAGCACAGGGCTACGGCAAGCCAGTTGCCGAATATGATGTGCACAAAGCTAAAGGCCAGGCTGCTGGCCGCAATCATGCCCCGTCCACTGCCAAAAAGGGGCTGGTACCGCTGAAAGAAGAAGGCGCGATATAAGAATTCCTGGGGACATACAGAAAGCACCGGATACAGCAGCATAATCAGCGCCCAGAAAAGAGGTTGCCGTCTGACCAGCGAAAAAAGGAATTCCGGAGCGAAGATGCGTACTGCCAAGCCTAAAAGAATCAGTAAAATGGCGTCCCGAAGAAGCACCGGCACAAGCTGCGGCCAGATTCCTCGCCACTGAAGCAACGTCGTGGAGCGCAAGGCAGCATTCCCTCGAAGGATCAGGAAGCCCGCAACCGCGGCCAGAAGCAAATAAGGGATGGGAAGACTGGGAATGATCCGGAGGGAGATGAGCATGGGAGGAACTACAAAGAACCCGCAAAACTCCAGCATCAGCAGCAGAAACGGCACTAGGAGCTCCCGCGAGCGATCAGGTGGCGGAGTCTTTATCGCTGACTGTTGGATGCTCGTCAAGCGGGATTCGTAGGCCGCTCGGCGTTGTTCGCAGCGTGTTTCGCAGGCTAATCACGGCGGCGTGAGCGTGACGCACCTGAACCTGGATCTCCTCGGCGCACCGCTGATCTTCAGCGGAAAGAGTTGGGAAATCCGCCAGCAATTCCGAATAGCCAAGAATGGCCGTAAGCGGGTTGCTGACTTCGTGAATAGCCCCAGCCGCCAGCCGGCCCAGGGCGGCCAGCTTCTGCGACTGCGCGATTCGATCCTGCACCCCTTGTAGATTCTCGACCGACGTATGCGTGAGGTTCACAAGACGAACCAGTTCCCGTGACAGCAAACTCAGTTTCCAGAAAGCCAACGTCCCGATCAGGAACATCGCCGCAAACACTAGCCGCAACCGAAACGCCGTAATCGCCGGAGGAATTCCCTTTTCGTAATAGCCTACAAAGGCGATCAATGGAAGCGTTAGCACCGCCAGCATGGCGATGCGCGCGGTCCATAGGCTTTGCTTCACCTCACGGTTGGGACGCGGGTCGTCGTGCGGCTGCAGCGCGGGGCCGAAACCGGCGAGATACGTGAACCAAACCGCGGAAAGAAAGAAGGGACTATCAAAAAAACTGCCGGCGTAATAGACGCCATGATCGATGAGCACGCTGAGCAGCAGATTGCCGACGGCAAGCAGGCAAAAGGCAATCAGAAGATGGAGATACAATCGCCGCCACAATCCATCGTTGCGGTAGGCAAGCACAGCGAGTCCACCAATTAGGATGAAGTGCATTGTTAGGGCTAAGACGTAGTAGCGCGGGTTGTACGCGGAGAAGTCCGTTACCACAGCTTGCCACGGCCAGCTGAAATAGCCGTAGAGTGCAAACCACCACAGCGTCAGCAGCGCGAAGTCCAGCCGCCGTATTTGCAGATCGCGGCCAGCACTTGAAGAATGGGGCCGCAGGGCGATTGCCGAGAGGAAGAAAACATGTGCCAGTAGAAAGAGCGTGTCGCCAGGCACGGGGCTGGCGGTGGCAAATTGGCGAACGGAATCGTAGTAGAACCAATAGATTTGCGAAAGCAACATCGTCGCCAGACCTGCGGCAATCAGCTTCCAGAAAAGAGGAAGCAAGCCAGTTCCACGGCGAAGGTTCTCTCCCACAGCCAAAATGGCAATCATCCACAAGGCGCACGAAAACGCGTCACCCGCTAATGTCAACGCAAATGATGGCTTGGCCACCGCCGCCACGCCTAGATGCAGTAAAAGTATTCCGACACTAATGCCGAAATAGCGCCTGTGACCCGGAAGGAATTTCATGACGCGCCCTCCGCGACAATACCGGACGGGGCTGGCGCGCCAATCGCCGCAGGCGCGACCGGGATAACCACCGTAAAAAGGGCGCCCCCACTAGCGCGGTTGGCGCAGAAAATCTCGCCGCCGTGCTGCTGAAGGATCCCGTAGCACGTGCTGAGCCCCAGACCAGTTCCCTTGCCAACCGGCTTGGTTGTGTAAAACGGCTCAAAAACGCGTTCAGGTTCGGCAATACCGTTCCCCGAATCAGCAAACTCGATGCGCAACCCCCGCTCCGAAGGGCGCAAGCAAATCTTTAGGCCACCTCCTCCAGTGTCTTCGAGGGCATCAATCGCATTGGAAAGAATCTGGAGAAAGACGTGCAGCAATTGGCTGGAATCTCCTTGAACCAGGGGCGTGGTCCCTTCCTGCTCCACTGCAACGAAAATGTGAGGAAATTTGGCGATACGGCTCAGGTGCAGCGCGCTCTCGATCAGGGACCGCACTTCCACCGGAGCCAGTTGCAACGGCGTTTCCTGAGCGAAGCGCAGCATGTTTTCCACCAGATTATCGGTGCGCTGCGCATACTGCCCGATTTTTCCGGCCATCGAGCGAATCGGCGGCTCCGTGTTCGGCCGAGAAGTAACTCGCACAACCAGTTCGCGGATGACCGCCATGGCGCTTTTGATCTGTTTGGCAACCTGCGCAACCAATTCACCCAACGAAGCTAGCTTTTGGTTCTGCGTCAACTGGTCCATGAACCGGCTGATGCTGGAATAGGTGTCGGAAAGCCGCTGAAGTGTTCCAATCAGCGTGGTAGTCAGCAGGAGTTGCTTGATGGAAAGCAGAAGGGTCAACAGGAAAATGGTGAGTAGAGTGATCACCAACCGGAAAACGAAGATCGGCGAAGTGGAAAAGCCTCGCCTTAGGAGCCATATGCCGATCATCGGCGTGGACAACGTGACCAACATTGTCAAGTGGGATGAAAAAAATGCTAGCCGTCGAGGCGGCGCATGTTCCCCACTATCGGAAAAGACAGCCTGAGCGTCCTGCGGAACCGAACGGCCTATCCAGATCATGCACACTACGGCAGCGAGCGAAGCGGTCAACGGCACGTCATAGAAGCTGCCGCTGTAGTAGACCCCACGGTCGATCGCTGTGTTGGCCACATCCGAAGCAATACAGTAAAGCGCGGCTGCCAGAAAATAGACGCGATAAAGACCGCGCCACGGCGCCTGGGCCCGAAACAGGGCTACAGCAGCCACGAGAGCGAAGATTTGATTGCCAACGGCATCGGCAACATTGAAGTGAAAATTGTAGAGGTCGATTCCGCCGGGCACCAGACGGTAGGCAAAAACGCTGAACGCGTACAGATACAGAGAATAAAAAATCAGAATCGATACGTCGAGCAGTCCGAAGGCGCGGAATCGCGAATCGTGTCCTTTGTGCGGTTCCAACGCCAGCGCCGTAGTCAGTGGCACCAATTTCAAGAAAAGAAGAATATCCGCGGCAGCAATGTCGGGCACCGTCCGGCGAAGCACAATTTCGTACGTGGACCAGAGGCACAGGCCGGCCAACCACAGGAAACAGCCGAGCGTCACGAACAACCAAAAACCGCGTACATGCGAATGGCTGCGCTGAAAATTCTGGAATGCCAGAATCGTCGCAGCGGCGATAAGAATGATTTGAATGCCATCGCTCAGAACAACGAGAAGGTAACTCTCAGGAAGAAGATAAGCAGCCGATAGGGATAGGGCCGCGACCACCCCGCCAAATATTGAACACACTGTGTAGGTGCTACGGTCGGGGCCGCGGGGATGCGTCGAGGCGACAGCAAACGTTTGCCCAGGTTTCATCATCACCGTCAGATCGTTCCGTGCAGTCGGTGCGCCTACACCTTTGCGGTGCCCAAACTCACCGACAAGATCTGGCGTACAACCTCCAGGCCTGGGAGAGGACGGACACGTTCCTCCTATTCTGGGGACTTTTGTGTTGGCAACTGAGGAAATCTTGGGTAGGTACACCGAAGGGTACACCGGCATGGGCTGCCAGCCTGCTCTCTTGGCCATTCGAGAGCGTGACCGCAAAGGTTAACAACTCCGTGCCCTTGCAAATTCTCCGGCGGTAAGGGAAGGTATTAACTTAAGCTCGCGGTTCGCTCCCCTCGAAACCCTACATCTCAGACCATAAGAGGCCCCCATGGTATACCGCACTCCGAACGCAACCACGCTAGAGCATGCAGCAAACCACGGACCGGTCGAATACGCCTCGCCACAAGGGGAATATGCGGCGAAATTGACGACCGCCGAGAAGGCCGTCCTGCCCATCGCTGACGGCAGCACTCTATGCCTGGCCTTGGCGGTTGGCATGCCCGGCGGATTAGCGAAGGCCGTGGCCGACCGGATTACTGGCGGAAGTCTGAAAGGCTTAAACCTGTACTACCAGCATTCCATGAAGCACAGCGAAGCGACGCTGATTCGCCCGGAAGTGCTCTCGAAGATGGACGCGCGCTGCTTTTTCATGGGCGACCCGGATCGCAAGATGGTGAAGCTGGGAATCAGTGAAGGGAAAAAGTATCTCAGTTATGTGCCCATCAATTTTTCGAATACTCCACGAGCACTGACCGAGCACATTCATGTGAATACGTTTGCAGTCACCGTCTCGCCGATGGATAAATCCGGTCATTTCAGCCTCGGCACGAACAACGACTACGCCTCCACGGTCCTGCGTCACTGCGACTACGTGATTGTGGAAGTGAACCCCAATATGCCCCGGGTGTTTGGCGATTCCCTGGTGCACGTTTCGGAAGTGCACGCCATCATCGAAAACGACGCTCCCCTGGTTCAGATTCCGTACGTTGCCCCTGACCCGGAGTCCATGAAGATCGGCAAGTGCATCGCCGAACAGATTCCTGATGGCGCCACGCTTCAACTGGGAATCGGCAATTTGCCGAACGCCGTGGCGCTACATCTCGCGGATCGCAAGAATCTGGGAATTCACTCGGAATTGTTCAGCCACGCTTTGATGCACCTGGTGCGTAGCGGTGTAGCGAACGGGCGAAAGAAGACTCTTCATCCCCGCAAACACGTTTTCACATTCGCGATTGGCGATGACGAGGTCTATCAATTCATTAACGACAATCCCTCCATGGAAAGCTACGCCTCATCCTACGTCAACGACCTCCACGTGATCGCGCAGCACGACAATCTGATCAGCGTGAATACTGCCGTCGAAATCGATCTCTACGGCCAGGTCAACGGGGAGTTCATTAACGGCCACCAGTACAGTGGCTCGGGAGGGCAGTTTGATTTCGTCAAGGGCGCTTCGTTCTCCAAGGGCGGCAAGTCATTCATCGGGCTGAAATCGTCCGCGAAGAATGGCAGGATTTCGAGCATCGTACCGAACGTGCATATGGCCACGGACACGCGCATGGACGTGGAACACATCGTAACGGAATTTGGCATGGTGAACCTGCGAGGCCGATCGACGCGGGAACGCGCCCTAGCGCTGATTTCGATTGCGCACCCGAACTTCCGTGAAGAGCTGACTAAACACGCGAAATCGATCAACCTGATCTAAGGGATTTCCCGTATATCTGGGAATTGTTGCAGAACTTTTACGCCCACCCATGGGCCCACAGCATCTTTGTGTAGATAGAGCTCTTACATTACTTGACAGATGTTGTTGGAAGGAATAAGAAAGAGACTCCGCGCAAGTGATCCCGTCTTACCGAAGGGGGGACCATGGAAGCGTCTCGTCGGGATTTCCTGAAACTAGCCACCATTGGTGGGACTGCCGCTGCCGTACTTGGATTTGACGTGCAGCCGGCCAGGGCGGAGCTGCGCGTCCTGAAGATTGCACGGGCCAGCGAAACGCGATCCATCTGTCCGTATTGCGCTGTGGGATGCGGCACCATCATCTACACCATTGGGGACAAAGCGAAGAACGTTACCGCCCAAGTCATTCATGTGGAGGGCGACCCGGATCACCCCACCAACCGCGGCACCCTTTGCCCCAAGGGCTCTTCTCTACAACAAGACATTCTGAATGAACGACGGCTGCTGAAGCCGCAAGTACGGCGACCCGGCGGGACGGATTGGGAGGATATTTCCTGGGAGCAGGCGCTGCAGGAAATCGCGCAAAAGGTAAAGAAGACCCGGGACGACACGTTTATTGAGAAAGATGCGCAGGGTCATACGGTCAACCGGCTTGAATCCATTGCCTGGACGGGCGGCTGCACCGATACGAATGAGTTCAACTTCCTGGTCGTCAAGTCCATGCGCGCGCTGGGGGTCGTGCATATAGAAAATCAGGCCAGGGTTTGACACGGCCCAACGGTCTCAGGTCTGGGACCATCCTTCGGACGCGGGGCAATGACCAATGGCTGGGTCGACATCAAGAATGCCGACATCATTCTGGTCATGGGCGGGAATCCGGCCGAGAACCATCCGTGTGGATTCAAGTGGGCGATGGAGGCCAAGCGCAACCGGAATGCCAAGCTCATTTCCGTGGATCCTAGATTTACACGAACGTCTGCTGTATCCGATCTGTTCTGCCAGCTTCGCGCAGGATCAGACATTGCTTTCATGGGCGGGATGATCAGCTATGCGATCGAAAACAACCGCGTCGCTAAAGACTATCTCCTGAATTATACGAATGCGGCGTTCATTGTGAAGGAGGGTTTCAAGCTCCCGGAGGATGGCCTGTTTTCTGGGTTTGATGAAAAGACCCAGACCTACGACAAGACAACCTGGAATTACGCCGGGACTGACCAAGCGGGAGGCAAGGACGCGGCCCAAGGCCACACGTTGGGCGCCGCAGCGCACCCACCGAGCGGGGGAGCCGCGCCCCCTCCGGGTTTGCCGCAAACCGTCGAATACGACCTCACGTTGCAACATCCGAATTGTGTATTTCAGTTGTTGAGAAAACACTATTCCCGCTACACGCCGGAAATGGTGGAGCGCATCACAGGAGTTCCCAAGGCGCAATTCCTTAAGGCTGCCGATCTGTTCACCTCGGTGCGCAAAGATGGCGAGACGAAGAAGGCCGGGACGATTCTGTATGCCGTCGGATGGACACAGCACACTTCTGGTACGCAGATGGTGCGCACCGCCGCGATTCTGCAGCTTGTGCTTGGAAACGTTGGCCGAGCCGGTGGCGGGGTAAACGCGCTACGCGGGCATTCCAATATCCAAGGCGCCACGGACATGGCTGGCATCTTCGACAATCTGCCGGGCTACCTGAAGGTACCCATTCCTGCGGACAGCTCGTTTGAAGCTTATTCAAAACGAATCACGCCGACGCCTTCCAAACCCGCTCCGTGGGAGTCTTTTAACTACTGGGGAAATACGCCAAAGTTTGCCGTGAGCTTTCTGAAGACGCTCTATGGTGATGCGGCCACGAAACAGAACAACTGGGCTTTTGACTATCTGCCGAAGGTGGATCGGAACTACTCCTGGACGTACATCTGGGACGACATGTACAACGGCAACGTCAAGGGACTGTTCGCGTTCGGAATGAATGGCGTGGCGATTGGACCTGATTCGAAGAAGAACATTAACGCGCTGAAAAAGGCGGATTGGCTGGTGGTGGGAGAGATCTATCCGGATGAGACCAGCGAATTCTGGAGAGCTCCGGGCATTACCAAGGACGAGATGAAGCAGATTCAGACCACGGTGTACCGCTTGCCGTGTGCTGGATTCGCGGAGAAGGATGGATCGTTCACCAACTCCGGACGGTGGCTCGTCTGGAAGAATGCGGCCGTTCCACTGCCCGGGGAGTGCCGGCTGGACCAAGCGATCCTGGCGCAAATTTTCCTGAAGGTTCGCGACTTGTACAAGAAGGATGGCGGAAAATTCCCCGACGCCATTTTGAATCTCACATGGAATTACACGACTCCCTCCAGCCCATCGCTGGCCGAGGTGTTGAAAGAGATCAATGGCAAGGCGCTGGCTGACCTGGAAGACCCGGCGACGAAGCAGCAGATCAAGAAGGGGCAGCAGTTGCCCGGTTTCGCCTGGTTGAAGGATGACGGAACAACTACGTGCGGCAACTGGATCTACAGCGGTTCGTACACCGAAGCGGGAAATCAGACGGCGCGGCGCGATCCCTCTGATCCCTCCAACCTGGGAGTGCATTCAGGCTTTGGATGGTCGTGGCCAGCAAATCGGCGCATCATGTACAACCGCGCGTCCTGCGATCTGAACGGCAAGCCATGGGACATTTCGCGACCGCAAGTCTGGTGGAACGAGGACCAGCAGAAGTGGGTAGGGAACGATGTGCCAGACTTTAAGGCAGATTCCAAACCGAAGGATCACATGGGCCCGTTCATCATGAACCCGGAAGGAGTCGGCCGGCTGTTCGGGCCGCTGGCGGCGTTTGCTGACGGTCCTTTCCCGGAGTTCTACGAACCAGCCGAAAGTCCACTGGCTAACTTGCTGCATCCACAGCAATCGATCAATCCGGTGGTAAAAAAATTCAAGACACCCGAGGACAAGTTTGGGACGGTCAGCCAAGGATTCAACATTGTTTGCACGACCTACCGGCTGACCGAGCAGTATCACTACTGGACCAAGAACAATCCGATGAACGTGCAACTGATACCGGAGCCGTTCATCGAGATCCCGGTAGAACTGGCGGACGAACTGGGGATCCGCGGGTCGGAAAAGATCAAGGTTTCCAGTGCCCGGGGAAATTATATCGCCAAGGCATTTGTGACGCGGCGCATAAAGCCGATGATGATCGACGGAAAAAAAACCTACCAAATCGGGTTGCCCATTCACCAGGGCTTCCGGGGAATCGTTGAGGACGAAGATCGCGACTCGCGAACACTGGCGAATCTGTTGACGCCGGCGGTCGTCGACCCCAATGCATACACGCCCGAGTTCAAAGGTTTCCTAGTCAAAGTGGAAAAAGCATAGGGTACAAAGATGAGCCAGGCGACACTCCGCATTCAGAAAATGTCAGCGCACGCCGGCAGCATTCCGGGTGAGGACACCCAACGACTGCCCACAGTTGCCAAACTCATTGACACGACGACGTGCATCGGTTGCAAAGCGTGCGAAGTGGCTTGCATGGAGTGGAATGATCTGCCGTTTGGCAAGACCGTGTTTGACAACTCCTATCAGACCATGCCGGATACTCGCTGGAATTATTGGAATCTGATCCTATTCAACGAACACGAGCGAGAGAACGGCGACATGATGCTGCTGATGCGCAAGCACCAGTGCATGCACTGCGCCGAGCCAGGATGCCTGGAGGCTTGCCCCGCGGACGGCGCGATTGTCCAGTACACGAATGGCGTCGTTGATTTTCAACAAGATCATTGCATCGGCTGCGGGTATTGCATCACGGGATGTCCGTTCAATGTTCCCAAGCTGAACAGCGTAACCAAGCGAGTGTACAAGTGCACGCTTTGCACGGACCGCATCAGCGAAGGACTGGAGCCAGCTTGCATTAAATCCTGCCCAACGGGTTGCCTGCATTTCGGAACCAAGGAAGATATGCTGCAACTCGCAGGCGAGCGGGCAACACAATTGCGTGATCATTTCGGTTACGACAAAGCTGGTGTTTACGATCCGCCCGGCGTTGGCGGCACCGGCGTGATTTATGTTTTGCACGACGCCAGCAAGCCCGAGTTGTACGGTGGACTGCCCAGCAACCCCAGCATTCCCCTCGCCGTAAAATTTTGGAAGAAACCGCTAAAGTGGCTGGGTAATCTCGCGATTGTCGGAGGACTGGTCGGTCTCTTCGTCCACTACCTCAGATTCGGTCCCAAACCCCGCGAGGACCAAGACACTACAGGGGTACAGCCATGACCCACCTGGAACAGATGGTCCCCCACGGTCACGTGCTGCGCTACACCTTCCGGGAACGGCTGAACCATTGGGTCGCCGCAGGTTCCTACCTCTATCTGATGTTGACCGGACTGGCCTTCTGGTCTCCCTGGTTGTTCTGGATCGCCGCCATCTTTGGGGGTGGGCCGGTCTCTCGCATGCTTCATCCATGGGTTGGCTTGATTTTCACCGGCGCGGTGACCTACATGTTTGGCATGTGGCACAAGCAGATGCGTTTCACGGAGGTCGACCGGCAATGGTGGAAATCGCTGCACTACTACATCACCAATGAGGACGACAAAATGCCGCCGGCGGGTCGCTACAACGCCGGGCAGAAATTATTGTTCTGGAGTTTCTTCTTTGGCGCGCTGGTTTTGTTCCTGTCGGGATTGGTGCTCTGGTTCACGGATTACTTGCCATGGAGCCTGCGATGGCTCCGCTATATCGCCGTGATTCTCCACCCCGCCGCCGCCCTAGTGACCATCGGCAATTTCATGATTCATGTGTACATGGGCGTGTTCGCTGAGCGCGGCGCTTTTGGCTCGGTTATTCGCGGCGACGTTTCCATGGCCTTCGCAAAGAGGTATCATCCCGGCTGGTACGAGGAGATCGTCGGCACTGACACCCAGAAATGACTTTTCTCGTGGCCGGGAAAGCAAACTATCGCGCCCGCATCGCGCGCGCCGAACTGTTGTCCTCGCGGCATCCTTTTGCCTCCGAAGTGCTCACCTTTTACGGCAAAATCGCCTCCTTCCAAACGGACCTTTACGATTCCCTCCCGAAACTATGGGGCAAGCAGCGCGTAGCTCCGCCGAATGGATCGCTTCGCGCGGAAATCAATCTGCCCATCCTGGTTCAACCGTTCGCCGCGTTTCTCTCGATCATTGAAGCGCATGCCCCACGCCCGCTTGCGGCCCAAGCCGATTATCTGAGAGAGCAGGGAAGCAACGCGTGGGCCACTACACTCGAAACATTCTGGAAGGCGGGCCTGACGAAGTGGCCCGACGACGAGAACCTCGACGCGGAGCATGCCCCGGATCCTCTCAAGGAGTTTCTTGCACGCGCGTTTTTGCAGCCCTATGCCGAATTCGTCGTCGCCGCCATGCTTCCCCCAACTCTGCCGATGACCACTTGCCGTTGCCCACGCTGCAATTCCCTTCCCTTGCTCGGAATCTTGCGGCAGGAGGGGGACGGGGGGAAACGGTATCTGCAGTGCTCTTTTTGTTCCCAGGAATGGGAGTTTCGCAGGATCTTTTGCGCCAACTGCGGCGAAGAGCGCGAAGACAAATTGCCGGTATACGTTGCCGAACTGTTTCCCCATGTTCGCGTGGAAAGTTGTGAGACCTGCAAACACTTTCTTCGGACCGTCGATTTGACCACGGATGGAAATGCGGTTCCCCTCGTCGATGATTTAGCGGCGTTGCCGCTCAGTTTCTGGGCCGAGGAACAGGGCTATCAGCGAATCCAGGGGAATCTGTTGGGGACATAGCGCGACGTGCACAACGCCAGGCCAGGGAAGTATGATTCAGAGTTCCAGATTGCGGAACACAATGGAGGAGGAGCAAACCGAATGAAAATCCTCGGATTCGTGTTTTGCGTGCTGACTCTGTGCGGTGTGACGGTTCGTGCGCAATCCGCCGCGCCGTCTGCGCCGCTGATCGTGATTCGCGCTGGGGCTTTGATTGACGGTCAGAGCGATGCGCCGAAGCAACATCAGTTAATTTTTGTTCGCGGTGACCGCATTGAGAGAATCACCGATGGCTCAGCGACCATACCTGCCGGCGCGAGGGTTCTCGATCTTTCCAAGTCTACGGTTCTTCCCGGCCTCATCGATTCGCACACCCACCTATTCCTCTGGGGAGAAGATCCGGCCCAAGGCGGATACGACGCCAACATTCTGAAAGCGGGAATAGCGTTACGCGCTGCCCGCGCCACCTACGCGGCGAAGCGAGCACTGGATCAGGGTTTCACTACCCTCCGCGACCTGGAGACCGAGGGCGCCGGATACGGCGACGTCGAAATCAAGCAGGCCATTGAAGAAGGCACCATTCCCGGGCCACGCGTGTTTGGCGCAACGCGTGCCATCTCCAGTACCGGCGGCTATCCCCTGGAAGGTTACGCGCCCGAACTTCAGATGCCCAAGGGCGTGCAAATCATCGATGGGCCAGTGGAAGCACGAGAAGCGGCACGCGAGCAACTAGACCACGGCGCCGACTGGATCAAGGTGTACATGACGCACCGCTCATGGGTAGACAAACAAGGCAACCTGGTATCCCAGCCGACTCTCACCGTGGAAGAACTGAAAGCAATCGTCGACGAAACACATGGCTGGGGAAAGAAGGTGGCTTGCCATGCGTACAACGGAGAAGGATTGCAGCGCGCACTGGACGGAGGTTGCGACTCGATCGAGCACGGATTGGACATGAGCGACGCGCAGATTGCGCAAATGGCCAAGCAAGGAACCTGGTATTGCCCGACCATTTCCGTGTATTTCCTCGACTGGGAGCCGGCCGATACGCCGGGAGGAAAGAGAGATCGCGCGCGCGCCCGCCTGCACGAAACGAGCTTTCGCAAAGCACAGAAAGCCCATCTGATGATTGTGTTTGGAACGGACATGGGGGGAATTCCCTGGCAGCAGCCGATCGCGCAGGAATTTTCTCGCATGGTTGAGCAGGGTATGGAGCCGATGGATGCGATTCAGTCGGCAACCTCCCGCGCGGCGGAAATGCTGGATCGTAAGGGTGAGTTGGGCGTGCTGGCGCCAGGCGCATACGCAGACATCGTGGCGGTAAGCGGCGACCCGTTGAAGGGTATCGAAGAATTGAAGAACGTGAAGTTTGTGATGAAAGGCGGCGCGATCTACAAGGACGAAATCAGCGCGAAGTAGCCGGAAACTCGCCTAGCGCTTCGCGGAGAGCGCTTGCCACGCCTTATGCAGCAGGCTTTCCAGCGTCAGCGGATCGTGCGTCTCGCTGCCGTGAGAGGGACCCGCAACAAAGGAAGGCGCACCCGGCCACGAACTCCCCGACGAGTTCAGGCCGGAATTGCTTCGCGGTCCCTCACTGCTTCCATACATGATCCGGGCAAAGCTTACATTGGACATAAATATCTCCGTCCGCATAGCGCGCGGGTATTCGTTCATTGTGCGCCAGCTTTGAAGAAAAGAGACTCCGGCAAGGTGCGACGACGTGAATCGGTAACTGTCCAATCGGGCAGGTCTGTTAGAATGCATCGACGACGGAGGAGAACCCCAAATGGCTGAGCGGCAAAATTATTCGAATCACGTGAGATGGGTACCACTGTTCCATTTTTTTGTGTTGCCGGTGTTGCTCGCCAATTTTTTCACATCCACCTTTCGCTGGAGGGTTTTGGGCTTTTCCTGGAGCTGGTTGATCGGCATGCTGACGGCCTTGGCCTTGTTCATACTCGCAGTTTTGGCGCGGACATTTGCGTTGAAAGTGCAGGATCGCGTCATCCGCATGGAAGAGCGCCAGCGCTGCGAGCGGCTGTTACCCACAGAATTGAAATCCCGCATTGAAGAAATTACTCCAGATCAGTTTGTGGCCTTGCGCTTCGCAAGCGACAGCGAACTGCCTGGGCTCGTCAATGAGGTTCTGGCGGACAAGATCAGCAACGGGAAGACCATCAAGCAAATGGTGAAGACCTGGCGCGGCGATTACCTGCGAGCCTGAGCTGCGCGCATGCCCTAGAAAATGCTCTGGACCACGCCGGCCTCCGCGCGCACCGCGGCTCCGTTAATCGCCACCGATTGCGTGCTGGCAACGAATGCCACCACCGCGGCTATCTCTTCCGGTGTTTCAAAGCGCTTCAGCAACGATGTCGGCCGAATAGTGGCGAAAAACTGCTTCTCCACTTCCGCCGCTGAAATAGCCTGCTGCCGGGCCATGTTTTGCACAAATTCGCTGGCACCCTCTGATGCCGTGGGACCCACCAACACCGAATTTACGGTTACGCCGGTAGCGACCACGGTCTGCGCCACACCGCGGGCGATGGCCACTTGCGCGGTCTTGGTCATACCGTAATGAATCATTTCCGTGGGAGTCTGCTGCCCGGACTCGCTGGAGATAAAAATCACGCGTCCCCAGTTCTTCTCGAGCATTCCCGCCAAATAGTGGCGCGTCAAGCGCACGCCGCTGAGCACATTAATTTCGAAAAAACGCAGCCAATCGGCATCGGGGATCTCCAGAAACGGTTTGACCTCGAAAATGCCGAGATTGTTTACCAGGATATCGGCTTCCGGAACCTGCTTGACAAAGGCACTGACCCCGGCAGCGGTGCCCAAATCGGCTGCGACGCCAATCAACTCCGCGCCCTTCATACGCTGGCGGATTTTCTCGACGGCTGTGGTGACGCGCGCCTCGCTGCGGCCGTTAATCACCACGCGCGCGCCCTCTTGCGCCAGCATGGCGGCGATCGCGAATCCGATGCCGGCGGTAGAGCCCGACACTACAGCTAGCTTCCCTTGTAAACCGAGGTTCATGCGTTGTCCCCTTGCGTGGATTTCTTTGAGAAGACAGTTTATGGCGCAGTTTTGAATTTTGCGAGCGAAGAAGCGGCGTTTTCGATCTCCGCGAGCTCCTCAACGGCGAGCCGGAAATCTCCGGCGCGGAACACGCCCTCCGCCTGTTTGGCGTTGCGCGCACCAACAATGCCGCCCGTAATCGCTGCATTCCGTAGAACCCATGCGATGGCCACCTCGCCGGCATTCCGGCCATGGCGCGCGCCGATCTTCTTCAGCACTTCCACCAATTCCAAGTTCTTGGAGAGTTTAGGCTCCTGGAATTCAGGGTTGCGGCTACGGAAGTCATCCGGGGGCAGCGCCGCGGCCCGGTCGCGAGTCATCGCACCCGTAAGCATTCCGGAAAACATGGGAGCGTAACTGATGACACCGATTCCCTGCTGCAAACAGTAGGGCAGGGTTTCTGCTTCCACCTGTCGGCGCAGGATGGAATAGGGCGGCTGCAGCGAAGTGACGGGAGCGATCTTCTGCGCGCGCTTGATTTGCGCTGCGTCAAAATTCGATACGCCAATCCAACGGACGTTCCCCTCTTTTTGTAAAGAGGCTATGGCCTGCCAGGCTTCTTCGAGCCCCGGGCCATTGTCGACCGGTGGCCAGTGCATTTGATACAGGTCGATCGCAGCGACTTGCAGACGGCGCAGGCTGTCTTCGCATTCCTTGCGAATGGATTTGGCGGAAAAATTCGGTGTGATCTTGCCGCCACTGTCCCAGGCCAGCACGCACTTCGTGAAAACGTACGGACGCGCACCGCGCCATGCCCTCACCGCACGAGCGACCACCTCTTCGGAATGCCCCAACCCATAGACCGCTGCGGTGTCGATCCAGTTGACGCCCTGTTCCAGCGCGCGGTGAATGGCTTCGATGGAGTCCTGGTCATCTTGCGGTCCCCACGCATATTCCCAGCCGCCGCCGCCCACTGCCCAAGCGCCAAAACCCACTGGTGTAATATTCAGATCGGAATTGCCAAGTTTTCGTGTTTGCATTGTCCTTCTCTCGGAGAATTCTCACAGATTAGGATGAACCAGGCTACGGAATGGTTAGGTGAAATTATTGCGCGAAAAAGGCTGCATCGAAAAAACCACGGGTTCGCGATCGGGATTGGTGAGCATAAGCTGTTGCGGAACTGGCGAGAACGTGGGGGTAACAATACTGGGGGTGTTCATATTCTTTCACCTCATGGAGGCTTGCTTGCCGCCTAACGCAGCCCTCGTCGCCGAGCGAAACCCGCTACCGCAAATCGTAACGGTGGCGCCCCCGGCTGCCGCAGCCGATGCCGGCGCAAGGCGCGACTTTTGCAGCAGGGCTGGGGGCGGTCCGGGCCGCAACAACACCCAAGGGCAAACTACGCCGCCATAGCATATACTTTAGACTTGCCAAGATATGAAATATAACAGGAAGGGTAGCACTCCAAACAAAAACGGCGCCCCGCTCTGGACAGGACGCCGCTTGGGAAGAAACAGTTTTTTCGCAACAACAGTTAAATCGTTTTTGGACCGACGCCTGCGCCGGCTGGCGTGGCCGCTGTACGCGCGAACGAACCGGCCCCAGATTCCTTCTCGGCGGACTTATCGATTTCGATGGAGCCCTTAAAGTAGGCGCCGTCCTCGATCATGATTCGGGCGGTGGTCAGGTCACCGTTTACTGATCCATCCTTCTTGATTTCAATGCGGTCCTTGGCGCGCAGATTGCCCTTCACTGTCCCATACACCACCACTTCACGGGCAATGATGTCCGCGGTCAGTTTGGCGGTGGCGCCAACCGTGAGCTTGCGCTCATCGAGTTGCACGAGTCCTTCGACTGATCCCTCGATCAGCAGGTCCTCGTTTCCGGATATTTCTCCCTTCACATGCAGGCTTGGTCCGAGTCGCGCGGTTGCGCGATCTCCGGTCGCACCCATCGGTCTCATCGCATCAGTACTCATCGCGGTTGTTCCCTCCCAGGTTGCCGCAGAAGTTTTCGGCGGCTGATTCATCGGAATGTTTTTCGTCAGTTCCGGCTGCGCGGCTTGCGGCGGCGTATCCGGCTTCTTGGTATTACCCCACATCGGACCTCCAACGGGACAGCTTACCCCACGCAGAATTCCGCCAGGGGTATGCACACAATAGTCCGCGGCGATGCGTGTCGCAAATATAGTATCCAAAATGCGTGCCTGAGAGTAACTAGACTCAGGAACAGGTGCATCACTGTACCTGGTCCAGCCGGGCGTGTCACTGCGTGCCTCAAGAGCTCGGCTTGTCCGGAACCGGCTCTTTCGCAAGGAAATCCACAGCAAAACGCGCGGAATACGAGGCCAGTAGTTCCTTGATTCGTTGCGCCGAAGTCGATCTCAGCACCAATCCCGCATGATGATACTTCGACACACGATAGATGATTTCCGGATCGTGATAGCCGGAAGTATCGGGCTGTTCCTGCTTCGCCAGCGATAGAATAACGCCGGCATACTCTTGCCGCGTGTGCGGTAGCTGATAGGGTTGCTTCCCGACCCCAACCTCCAGGTCCGCCCACTCCCGCCAGAGATTGATCCCTGTGGCCGCTTCAACTACGTCGGAAATATAAGCGCCGCCCACACGCGCGGCAATCTCAAGAAAGTAAAACCGCTTGTCGGAGTGTGCTTTCAGAAATTCAGCATGCGTCACGCCGCGCATCAGTCCAAGTCCCGCGACGAGCTTCGCATGCATCTCTTGCAGCGCTTGCGTTTCCGCGGCATCGCGCGGCAAAGTGCGCGTCGTAAACACGCCTCCTTCGTGCGCGACGTCGAGCGGCGGCGAGCCATAGCTATGCGCCTCGGCGAAAACCACGGACCGTTCACTCACCACTCCGTCCACGTGATACACATTGCCTGGCACAAATTGCTCCAGAAGAAAATGCGATTGCTGGTCGCCCAGCTGATCCAGCCATGGCCATAACTCCTCCGGCATCTGGATTTTCTTCATCCCGATGCCTGAAGCTTGCGAACGCGGCTTCAGCAGCCATGGTCCGGGCACGTGGGCCATGAATTCGCGCAGATCATCGTAATTCAGCACATGCACAAATTCCGGCACCAGCACGCCCGCTTCGCGAGCCTCGGTACGCATGGCCAGCTTGTCGCGAAAATAGCGGATGGTCGTCAAGCCCATGCCGGGCAATCGCAAGTGCTCCCGCAGCGCCGCGACGTTTTCCATGTCGAATTCATCCAGCGCTACAATGCGGTCGATGTGTCGCTGGCGCGCGGCGTAGCTCACCGCATTGATCAATTCCCCCACGGGGATCTCGCCCGGAGTGAAAAACATTTCGTCGATGGCTTCCCTTGGCCAGTCAGCACCGCGAAGTTTTTCCACCGTCAAAAGCAACACCGTGCACCCCAGTCGTTTGCAGGTGCGCATGAATTCCTGGCCTTTTTCATAGGAAGAGACGCACAGAATGGTGATGGGACGATTCGCCGGCACGCGATTTCCTTCGCACGGATGCGCGGATTATACCCGTCTTTCGCCAGCCGGAAAAAGGAATTGCAGAAATGGGGCCACGCGCCGGGCCCACGCGGCTTCGTTGTGCTCCGCGCCTTCCACGCGCTGGTAGTGCAAGTCCCGATCCAGCCGCCAACCCTTGCCAAGAAGAATGTCGCGGAATCGCTCCACGTCTTCGACGATGCGCCCACCCTCACGCGTTCCAATGTCCAGCCAGATGCGGGGAAACGGTTCAACGAGCGCAGCGTCGGCAAAACGCAGGATCACTCGCTGGTTCCACCAGACCGACGGCGAAAGCGCGGCGATTTTCCCGAACACGTGCGGAAGGCGAAGCCCAAGGTACAGCGATACCAGTCCGCCGAGCGACGATCCTCCAATTCCCGTGTTTTCCGGTCCACTCAAAACCCGATAGTTGCCCTGCAGAAACGGCCGCACTTCTTCCAGCAGAAACTTCGCGTAACGGTTCGCGCGGCCTCCCCCAAGCTTGGGCATCCGCGTGGGTGTGTATTCGCCAACGCGCTGCTTCCCGGCATTGTAAATCCCGACGATGATGAGCGGTTCCACCAGGCTTGCCAGAATGCAGTAATCCGCCGTCTGCCCAACGTGCCAATCCATTCCTGGAATGAATGAGGTCGCGCCGTCGAAAAGATTCTGTCCGTCATGGAGAAACAGCACCGGGAACCGCCGCTGCGCCTGTTCGTGGTATCCGGGAGGTAGATAGACGATCAGGTCGCGCCGGTTGCGCAAAAAGCGCGACGGGAATTGCTCGTGCTTGATCAGTTGCGGTCCGCTCACGGAGCGATGCTGACCAGAAGATCCTTGGCCTCCACATGTTGGCCAGGAGTGACAAGCAGTCTGGTGATCTTGCCGGCGATCGGCGCGTAAATATTCGATTGCATTTTCATTGCTTCCAAGGTCAAAAGTTTAGCACCTCGCTCCACCGAATGGTTAACCTGCACGGCGATGCCGCTGATCAGTCCCGCGGTTGGCGCTCCCACCTGGCCCGGATCTTCCGGATTCGCCTTGGGGTGACTGCGTTCGACCACACGCAGCGCACGATCGCGAACGGTTACTTCGCGGGGCTGCCCATTCAATTCGAAGAACAACGTGCGCGTGCCGTCGGGGTGCGGCTCGCTGATGGTCAGGAATTTCACGATCATCGTCTTGCCCGGCTCGATCTCCACGGTGATTTCTTCCGTTGGCCGCAGCCCGTAGAGAAATGTCGGCGTGGGCAGAACCGCAACATCCGCGTACGTTTGCCGAAACTTGTCGTACTTCAGAAACACTTCCGGGTACAGCAGGTAGCTCAGCAGAGCATCGCGCCTCACTGCGTGCCCCACTTTTTTCTCCAGCTCCAATTGCTCTTCCGTAAATCGCGCCGGAGGAAGGCTTGCTCCCGGCCTGCCCTTTAAGGGCGACTGCCCGCGCAGAATGATGCGCTGCAGTTTCTTGGGCCAGCCTCCGGGCGGCATTCCCAGCGCTCCAGAAAACATTTCCACCACGGAGTTGGGCAAAGGAATGTCGTGGTTTTCGTCCAGCTTCAACAGGTCCCTGGGCTTCATCTCGTTGGCCAGCAGAAACAGCGCCATGTCGCCGACAACTTTGCTCGATGGCGTTACCTTCACGATGTCGCCAAACAGTTGGTTCACTTCGGCGTAGGTTTTTTCTACCTCGCGCCACCGGTGCCCCAGCCCCATGGAGGCCGCCTGTTCGCGCAGGTTGGTGAATTGCCCTCCCGGGATTTCGTGTTGATACAGGCGCGCGGACCCAGCCTTCGGCCCGGAATCAAACGGCAGATAGTAGCTGCGCACCGTCTCCCAGTAATCGGAACACTCGTTGAGCACCTCGATGTCCAGTTGCGTGTCGCGGTGCGTGTGCCGCAAAGCCTCCACCGCGCAATTCAGATTCGGCTGGCTTGTCCCGCCGCTCATCGCCGCCATCGCGCCGTCGGCAATGTCCACACCGGCCTCCGCCGCTTTTAGCAGAGACGAAGCGTTGATGCCGCTGGTGTCGTGCGTGTGGAAGTGAATGGGGATTGCGATCTCCTCGCGCAGCGCCTTCACCAGGGAGAACGCGGCATAGGGCTTACACAGCCCTGCCATATCCTTGATGGCAAGAAAATGCGCGCCAAGTTTTTCCAGTTGCCTGGCCATCTTCACGTAGTACTTCAGCGAATACTTTGGACGATGATCGTCCAGGATGTCTCCGGTATAGCAAATCGCGGGTTCGCATACCGCGCCGGTCGCCAGCACCGCGTCGACGGAAACGCGCATATTATCGATGGAATTCAGCGAATCGAAAATCCGGAAAATGTCGATGCCCTGCTCGTAGGCTTCTCGAACGAAGTCCTCAATCACATTGTCAGGATATGAAGTGTAGCCGACCGCGTTTGCACCGCGCAGAAGCATCTGGAAGCAAATATTTGGAATGCGCTTGCGAAGATCGCGCAGCCGTTGCCACGGATCTTCATGAAGAAAGCGCAGCGACGTGTCGAACGTCGCTCCTCCCCACATTTCCAGGCTGAACAGATTCGGCAACCGCTGCGCCACGGCATCTGCTGTCGCCAGCATGTCGTACGTGCGCACGCGCGTGGCCATCAACGATTGGTGCGCGTCGCGGAACGTGGTGTCTGTCAGCAGCAGGCGTTTTTCTTGGCGCGCCCATGCGGCAAATTTCTTTGCCCCAAGCTTCTTCAGCAGGTCGCGCGTGCCCGGCGGCGGCGCAATTCCCGGCGCGCCAGGCGGCACTGCCTTTTCCACCACTTCAGGGGTCTTCTTTCCTTTTACCTCAGGGTTTCCGTTCAGAATCACGTCGCCAACGTAGGAGAGCAGCTTGGTGGCGCGATCGGCACGGCCGGTAAACCGGAACAGCTCGGGAGAATCGTCCAGGAACGCGGTGGTGACTTCGCCGGCGCGGAATTTCGGATGATTGACAACATTCTCCAGGAACGGAATGTTCGTCTTAACCCCCCGTATGCGGAATTCCCGTAATGACCGATCCATCCGCTGGCATGCTTCGGTAAGATTGGTGCCCCATGCCGTTACCTTAACCAGCAGCGAATCGTAGTACGCCACCAGAATCGCGCCGGCATACGCGGTACCACCATCCAGCCGAATCCCAAAGCCCGCTGGCGAGCGGTAAGTGGAAATGCGACCGTAGTCAGGCGCAAAGTGCTTCTCCGGATCTTCCGTTGTGACGCGGCACTGCAGCGCAGCGCCGTACAGCGGAATCTTTTCTTGCTGCGGAAGCGCCAGCGGATCCTCATGAAGCTTGTTCCCTTGGGCAATCAGAATTTGCGAGCGTACGATGTCAATGCCCGTCACCATTTCGGTAACGGTGTGCTCAACCTGAATCCGTGGGTTCACCTCGATGAAATACCATTTCTGCGAATCCACATCGTAGAGGAATTCCACCGTTCCCGCGTTTCGGTAATTGGCTTTCCGCGCGATCTGCACCGCCGCGGCGCACAATTGTTCGCGCACTTTCTGCGGCAGATTGCTTGCCGGCGCCGCTTCCACGACTTTTTGGTGCCGCCGCTGCACCGAGCAATCGCGTTCATACAGATGCAGGAGGTTGCCGTGCTCATCGCCGAGAATTTGCACCTCAATGTGGCGCGCACGCGGTAGATATTTTTCCAGAAATACGGAGGCATCGCCGAACGCCGATTTCGCTTCCCCTTGCGCGTTTTCCAAGCTCCCCGTAAGCTGCGCCGCATCTTGTACCACGCGCATGCCTCGGCCGCCTCCGCCCATCGCGGCCTTCACCATGACGGGATAGCCGATCTCCTCCGCAATCCGATGAGCTTCTTGCGGCGACGCAACCGATTTCTCGGTCCCTGGGAGCACCGCAACGCCCGCGGAACTGGCCAGGCGGCGCGCCGCGGTCTTGTCGCCCAGCAATTGCAATAGTTCCGGTGTGGGCCCTACAAATGTCAGTCCCGCCTTGGCACAGGCGCGCGCGAATGCCGGGTTCTCGGACAGGAATCCGTAGCCCGGGTGGATGGCATCCACCTCATGTTCTTTAGCAATCGCGATAACCGCCGGGATATCCAGATAGGCTTCGACCGGGCCTTTCCCGATGCCCACCTGGTAGGCTTCGTCGGCTTTGAAGCGGTGAAGCGCCAGCCGGTCTTCCTGCGAATAGATCGCTACGGTGCGCAGGCCCAGTTCGTTGGCGGCGCGAAAGATACGGATGGCAATTTCGCTGCGGTTAGCCGCCAGCAACTTGCGGATGGGTGTGTTCCTCTTCATAAGCAGCGTCTGTTCACTCTCATAGCCGATGCGAAATTTTACATTGTTTCACGCTCGAGGACACGAGCCGGAGGGATTTTTTCAATGCTGGTGAGTGAAAAATCAGATGACGTCCTAGTGCTGCAGTAGTGGCGTGGCGAATCGAATGGGCACGCCAAAATTGGAGCCACCGAAGCCTCGCACGATCGCGAAGGTCACCCCGATCACGCCGCCATTGTCGTCCAGAAGTGGCCCCCCGGACCCGCCCGACGTCGTCTGCGCGTCGTACACGATCTTATCGGGCAGAATGTCTCCCACATGTCCCTGCGTCACCAAGGGACGAATCAGTTGCCGTTTGGCGAGTTCCTGCAGGATCAGCTTGGGCTCCCCTCCGCTCGCTTTGATGACTTCCTCTACCGTCTGGTCTCCCGCCCGTGCGAGGATAGCATCCAGCCCCGTGGCGTACCCCACGCTAATCAAAGCCTCGCCGCTAACCGCGGCCTCCGGTCGAGCGTCAAGCTTGAGCGACGGCCTCTGCAGCTCGGAAAGATTTCCGTGCAGCAGTGCGAGATCCGCGTCCGATGAAATTTGTGAAATGTTGACGCTGATGCCGCCCGGAGCGCCTGGGAAATACGCCGTCATCTCTCCGATCGCGGGCTCCAGTCCTTGCTTGGTCGCTCCCCCCAACTCTTCGTTTTGCCACCAGGGCTGCGCGACGTGATGATTGGTCAGGATTTTTCCATCGCCGGCGATGAAACCGGTGCCAAAAAAATCGGCGTGGACTTCCGGCGCGCGCCCTTCGGTGGTGTACACCACATTGCCATCGCTGTCTTTCAACGGCGTCCCGTCACTGCCGATACCGCCGTAACGCAGCCTGCGCCCAGACTCCTTCACGTTGAACACCACGGTCACATGCAGCAGGCATACACTCTTGGCATAACTGCGGATGACTCCCTCGGCGCGCTGCGAGAACCCTTCGATCTTACTTAGCCGGTTGGTTGTGTCTGCAAGCTCTTTCCGCAACTGCGTGACATCGCTTCCGTCCGGGGCTGACAGCTTTTGTTTCAAGGACTGCGTCTTCTGCATCAATGCTTCTTTTTGCGTCAAAACATCGGAATTGCCGGGGTCTTCTCGAAGCTTTCTAGCGGAAGCCAAAAGCTGCGCTTCATTCTGGACGCTGCGCTCCAACTGTGCGATCACCGAGTACGCGCGGCGCGTTTCCTTGTCGGCGCGGCGCGAAAACAAAACGAAAATTGCCGCGATCACCAGCGCTATGCCAAACAGAGAAGCCACGCCAATCTTCAGCAACCGGCTAAGCGAAAACGCGTCGCGGGTCATTTTTTCCGTGACTGCGAGAGCCTGGAAGGCGGTTTGCGCGACTACGGTGCTCTCTTCCGCGATCTGCGTCTTGCGAACCAATTCGTCCATGGCTCGTTTTTGCCGTAATTGGGCCCGCAGGTAAGCTAGGAATTCCTTTTCGTCGCCCGTATAGCTGAGCGCAACATCCGCTCCAAGATCAAGCCAGCGCATTCGTTGCGCCGCGTCACCGGAGGTGAGAACCACGACGCGCGTTTGCGAGCCCGCGACGGAGGCCTTCGCTTCCGTCAGCAGCGGATCGCCGGCCTCTTCGGAGGCCCCGTCCACGATCACCAGAACGTCCAGGTGTCCGCCGCGCAGGATCCACAGTGCTTCGGTCACCGACGGCGCGAGCGTCACGTGATATCCAGCGTTCGTGAGCGCGGCGAACAGGGAGTCTCTCGCTGCCGGGTCGGCTGCGAATAAGAGCACGTTCTCTGCGGAAGGAGCCAGTGGAATTTCCTTGCCCGCGGCGGTTGGACTTTTTGGCAGCATCCGCGGGGAGCAAAAAGTTTACCGCAAATCGCTCGCGGATGCTTGAAGGATGGGAATGGGGCTACCAGAACCCACCGTTGAACTAATACTTGCGCAGCACGCCGATCACCCGGCCTTGGATCTTCACATCACTGGCCGGCACCATGATCGGCGCCATTTCTGAATTGGCAGGCTGCAGACGCACCTTCCCCGAACCTTCCCGGTAGAACCGCTTCAGGGTCGCTTCTTCTCCGCCAATCAAGGCAACGACAATATCGCCCGCATTCGCCACTTGCGTCTGTTCGCACACGACAAAGTCGCCATCCATGATGTGATCCTCAATCATGGAGCTCCCCTTCACCTGCAGAACGAAGGAGTTGCCGCCTCGCGCGAAATCTCCAAGCGAAAGTGTCTCGCGCTCTTCCACCGCTTCTAGCGGCCGGCCAGCCGCAATCCTTCCCACCAGCGGCAATTCCTGGATGCGCCGCTCGATCACTTGCTCTTTCACGGGCTTGGGAAGCTGCACGATCTCGATCGAGCGGCTCTGATTATAGCCGCGCCGAATGAAGCCCTTTTTCTCCAGCGTGGAAATATGTTTGTGGACCGTGGCCAGCGAGGTGAGTTTCATGCCTTTGCCAATTTCTTCAAAGCTGGGCGAATAACCGTGTCTCGTCTCGAACGAGACCAGGTAATCGAGCACTTCTTTTTGACGTTTTGTCAGGGCCATCAGAGCCTCCACTTCAAGCCCCAGCCAAAGAGCGCTGGCGGGGTCAGGGTCAATGCCGGCTTCCGGCACGTTAGACCAGTCTCACTCTAGGCGAAAAGAAAGCGAACGTCAAGTAGCGATTCAGAAACTTTCGGAGTGGCCGTACTCTATCCCCTTCTTCGTTTCTGTGTTCTCATCGTTCAAGACGATTCATGCACTCACCATCCAATGCGCGCTCCGCCGGCGTCACCGCCTCCGCTACTCTCGCCATGTTGGGCAGCGCTTCTGCCTTGGTGGTCTGGGGCTGGGTTTTTCTTGGCCTGGCGACGTTGCCCCCCGATGACCACGGGCGGCATGCTTACCAGTCCCACCCCATAGCATTTCTCAGCCTGGCTCTGGTGCCACCGCTCCTGATCGCGATAGGACTTCGCATGGGCGTCGGCCTGTTTCAACTGAAGCCCTGGGCACGCAAGGCCGCTCTCCTGTGGGCCACCATGGCCCTCGGGTTTTCTCTCTCGGTCATTGCGTTCCGTCCTTACCAGACATTCGTGATTCCGGAACGATTCGTAAGTGACGCTGAATCTTTGAAGCAACTCCTCGCCGTCGCCCTGCTCATTTTCACTCTTCCCGTTAGCGTCTGGTGGATTTTCTACTTCACCCGACCCAGTGTGAAGTTGCAGTTCCAGCCCGTGAACCCCACGGACTCTTCTCTGGAACCAAGCTAAGCGCAATTGGCGGGCCAAAATGCGCATCTTCACCGGCCCCGGCGGATTCGGCTGAAAAATCTTCAGCGGCCTGACAATCGGCATTCCTGTCCTCTGTCGCCGCCGCTTCATGGAGGGAGCTTCCGCACGTGAGGCGCTGCCGCCGGCCTAGCATCGATTCCCGCCGCGCATCTCTAAGAGGTACCCGTTCACAGTTTGTCCTCTGTGACACCGGGCCTTCCATCCCGGCCGCATCTGTGTGTTACCCTGTAGAAGCTGGCTCTTTGCGGTCCGGCATTCGCTCCCCACGTGGTTAACCGAACCGCTCTCGTTCTAAAGGGGTCGCTCTCCTCTACAGGCGTCGAGGAGTTTGTGGATAACGGGGGTTAAGCTTCGCTATGTCTACGCTTATGGATGTGCCCGCGGGTAAGACCAAGCGCGAGGTCATTGAACAAGCTGTTATTCGCTTCGCCGGTGACTCCGGCGACGGCATGCAAATTACCGGCAGCCAGTTTACCAATACCGTCGCGCTATACGGCAACGATATCGCCACCTTTCCGGACTATCCTGCTGAGATACGCGCTCCTGCCGGCACCGAACCCGGGGTCAGCGGATTTCAATTGAATTTCTCTTCCGCCGAAGTGCACACCCCAGGGGATGCGATTGATGTGCTGATCGCCATGAATCCAGCTGCGCTTAAGGTGAACATCGCGGACTTGAAGGCTAACGGCATCCTGATCGTCAACTCCGATAGCTTCAAGGAGGGCGATCTCCGCAAAGCGCGCCTCACCACCAATCCGCTGGAAGATCATTCTCTGGATAAATTCCGTGTATTCCCTGTCGAACTGCAGCGCCTGACTCGTTCTGCTTTGCAGCATCTCGGTCTCGACGCCAAGGCCATGGATCGCTGCAAGAATTTCTTCGCACTGGGCATGTGCTACTGGCTTTATAACCGCTCCACGGAGCCCACCGTCCGCTGGATTGATGACAAATTCAAGAAGAAGCCACTGCTGGCCGAAGCCAACAAGCTGGCCATGAAAGCGGGCTACTCCTACTGCGAAGCCACGGAGGCCTTTCAGATCAGCTACGAGATTCCACCTGCTCAGTTGAGCCCGGGTTCCTACCGTAACCTGAGTGGAAATCAGGCCCTGGCACTGGGATTCGTCACTGCCGCCAGAAAGTCCGGACTGCGTTTGTTTCTGGGCAGCTATCCGATCACGCCGGCTTCGGACATTCTCCACGAACTCTCGCAGTATAAGAACTTCGACGTTTTGACCTTTCAGGCGGAAGACGAGATCGCCGCCATTACTTCTTCGATCGGCGCATCCTACGCCGGCGCTCTCGCGCTTACCACCACATCCGGTCCCGGAATGGCCCTCAAGACGGAAGCGCTCGGACTCGCCGTCATGACCGAGCTCCCTCTGGTGATCTGCGACATCCAGCGCGGCGGACCTTCCACCGGCTTGCCCACAAAAACCGAGCAAGCAGACTTGCTGCAGGCCATGTTCGGCCGCAACTCCGAAGCCCCCATTCCCGTGCTCGCGCCCTCCACTCCTGGCGATTGCTTCTGGATTGCCGTCGAAGCCTGCCGCATCGCCTTGAAGTACATGGTGCCGGTAATCATTCTATCTGACGGTTATCTGGCCAACGGAGCTGAGCCTTGGCGAATACCGAAAGAACAAGAAATTCCTGAAATCCCGGTAAAGTTCGCTACGGATCCAGAGGGCTTCATGCCCTACAAGCGGAATCCCGACACACTCGCCCGTCCCTGGGCCGTTCCTGGCACCAAAGGTCTCGAGCACCGCATTGGCGGCCTGGAAAAACAGGACGTAAGCGGCAACATCAACTACGAACCACTGAACCACGAGAACATGGTTCGCATTCGTGCTGCGAAAATCGATGCCATCGTTCAGGACATTCCCAACGTGCTGCCCGCCGGCGATCCCGAAGGCGAGCTCCTCATCGTTTCCTGGGGTTCCACCTACGGCGCCATCACGCAATCCGTCAAATCGCAGCGCGCCAAGGGTCGCAGGATCGGTCATTTGCACCTTCGCAACCTCAACCCGCTTCCCGCCAACGTGGGTGACGTCCTGAAACGCTACAGGAAGATCTTGATCGCTGAACTGAACATGGGCCAACTTCGCTGGATGCTCCGCGCCAAATATCTGGTGGATGCCGCCGGCCTCAACAAAATTCAGGGCCGTCCTTTCAAACAAGCCGAACTCGATCAGAAGATCGAGGAAATGCTGGGACTCTAGGGGAACCGAACATGACTACGACAGCTCTCCCACCGCTTACCAAAAAGGACTTTCAGACCGACCAGGAAGTGCGTTGGTGTCCCGGATGCGGCGACTACGCCATCCTCGCTGCCGTCCAGGCCGTGTTCCCGGATCTCGGCATCCCACGCGAAAACTTTGTGGTCGTTTCGGGGATTGGTTGTTCCAGCCGCTTCCCCTATTACATGAACACCTTTGGCTTTCACACCATTCACGGACGTGCCCCCGCCGTAGCGTCCGGTATCAAGATCACTCACCCGGAACTCGAAGTCTGGGTCGCGACCGGTGACGGTGATGCACTCGCCATCGGCGGCAATCACACCATCCACCTGCTACGCCGCAACGTCGGCGTAAAAGTTCTGCTGTTTAACAACCGCATCTACGGCTTGACCAAAGGACAATATTCCCCGACTTCGGAATTTCACAAAGTCACCAAATCGACTCCCTACGGCTCCCCGGATCGCCCCTTCAATCCTGTCTCCCTGGCCATCGGCGCGGAAGCTACCTTTGTGGCCCGCTCCGTGGACATTTTCCAGGCACACTTGAAGGACACGCTGAAGGCTGCGGCCGCACACCAGGGCTCGGCCTTTGTGGAAATACTCCAGAATTGCAACATCTTCAATGATGGCGCGTGGATCGATCTGACAGAAAAGGACGCGCGCAGCGAGCACGTCCTGCAACTAGAACAAGGCAAGCCCCTCGTTTTCGGCAAGAATCGCGACAAGGGCATCCGCCGCAAGAACGATGGCGACATCGAAGTTGTGCAGCTCGGCAACGGGGTCACCGAGAGTGATCTGGTCGTTCATGATGCTCATCATCCGCGTGCCTCCTATGCCTTCCTGCTTTCGCATATGGAGCACCGCCCCGGCTTCCCCACCCCTCTTGGCGTGTTCCGCGCGTGGGATTCCCTGCCGCGTTACGAGGATGTGATCAATGAACAAGTGCGCGACATTATTGCCAAGAAGGGCGCGGGAGACCTCAACCAATTACTTCGCGCTGGCGATACTTGGGAAGTTAAGTAATAGGCGCAAGGCGCACATCATTTGTCCATAGTTTACGAAACAAGAAGGCGGTCCCGAATCGGACTGGCCAGCTCCACTTTTCCCGACCCTGGAAATTCCGTCTTGCGGTAACTATCTGGCCAGCCGCCGCGGAGACTTCTGCTGCGTCACACCTCAATTCTTTCAAAGCACAGCAAAGACGGGCGTTTCACTACATTGGCAGTTGCCTCCAACGTTCTAGTAATATTCCGCAGACAAACGGAACGCCACCCTTTCATGGGCGACGATCAAGTCCACAAGTACCATCGAAGACTTAGAACTAAAAGCAAAGTCGCGGAGTAAACCATCGACCTAGCGGCCCCACTTTCCTTACTTATTCGCTCTGGCGGTTGCTCCATGGTGGCTTTTCTTCTATTTTCGATTCCACGACTGCACAATCCGTTCGGAATGACAAAAAGAGAGTTTTTCCGCAGCCTGTTCGTTCGTGCCGTAAACGTTGACGAAATAGGCGATTCTAGCCGCTACGCTGCCCTCCGGCCCCCCGCGGGCTTCGGCTGTATTGTTCTCTTTCCGTGAAACCATCTTCCTTTGCCCACATCTAACGGGAAGCGGTTAGAATCTTTTCCCATGGACCAGGCCAAACAACTTATTCCCTTTTCGCTCTTCGGCGACGCGGATCCCGTTCCTCCGACATTTTTCGTGCAGCAGCCGGAGCAGGCTCAGACTCTTTCCCTGCTTTACGAGGTCAGCCACGAGATCACTTCCATTCTCGATCGCGCCGAACTGCTCCGCCGAATCGCCGAACGCGTGAAAAAGCTGGTCAATTACCACGTCTTCACCGTCATGCTCTGGAACGAGTCCATCCAGCGACTGGAAAGCGTCTTTTCCATGCGCTACGAGGACGCGATTCCCGCGCGATTGAACACCCCCCTTTGCCAGGGGATCACCGGCGCCGCTGCCGCGGAGCGCCGAACCATCCGCGTCAATGACGTGCGAGAAGATCCCCGCTACCTGCAATGCGGCTCCGACGTTGGAGTGCGCTCCGAACTCGTCGTACCCTTGCTGCGTCAAGACCGCCTCGTGGGAGTCCTCGATCTGGAAAGTACCGAGCTAAGCGCCTTCACCGCCGAGCACGAGCGCCTCCTCAACATTCTTGGCTCCTATGTCGCGGTAGCCCTCGAAAACTCCCGCCTGTTCGAAGAAGCACGCGACAACCAGTCGCGCCTGCTCAACGACCTGGAGACCGCTCGCGAAATCCAGCGCCAACTCTTGCCCACCGGCGCGCGCGAAGTTCCCGGCCTGGACCTGGCGACGGCGTATGTCCCTGCGCGGGAACTGGGCGGCGACTTCTATGATTTTCTGCCCTATGGCGTGGGCCGTCTGGCCATTGCTATCGGCGATGTCTCCGGCAAGGGTACAGCGGCGGCGCTCTATGGCTCACTCGCGATTGGCATTCTTCGTGAATTGGTGAACGACAAGCAGGCCACCCCTTCTGAAGTGTTGGGGTTCATGAACTCGCGTCTGCTGGCCGCGCGCCTCGATGCCCGCTTCATTGCTATGCACTTCGCCGTTTACGACGCCGCCCTCAGGGAATTGAGTATTTCCAACGCTGGTGGCCCGCTACCTCTGCTGGTTCGCAATGGCGAAGTGACCGAGGTGCAGGTTAGCGGCGTGCCCCTCGGCTTGCTTCCCGAAGTTGAATACGACGAAGTCACTCTGGCTTTGTTTCCCGGCGATGTCGTCGTCTTCGCCTCCGACGGAATTCACGAATCTACGAACGCAGAACAGGAAGAGTTTGGCACGGGCCGTCTCAAGGAGCTCTTATCGGAAGTCGCGCCGTTCGACCCGGGCTACACCATCGCACAGCGCATCGTGAAAGCAACCGACGAGTACGCTGGCGTTGGCCGTCCTCCTCACGACGACCGCACGCTTCTCATCCTCCGCGTGGTCGACGATTCCACGACGGACTTCTCCAAATTGCCGATCATTTACTGAGAATAGGGAGGCGTGCCAACCTCCGGCGCGTGCCGGTCGTAATCCGTTACTTCTTTGCCGTCTCGCCGGCTTGTGCTTGGGCCGTTTGCAATCCTGGCTGCACTTCTCCGTGCAACAAGGGTAACCACTTCTCGCGCACAGCCGCAAATTCCGTCCAATTCTTTTTTGCCACCGGCTCAGACGGTGGCAGCCCGAGTCTCTCGAAATTCCTGAATTGCCCTTTTTGAGCGATTCGGAAATCCAGATGCGCCCCGGTTGCCAGCCCGGTGCTTCCCACCATGCCGATAGTTTGGCCAATCTCCACGTGCTCCCCCGCATGCACCAATATGCGCGACAGGTGCAGATAGTAGGTCTCGTACCCGTTCGAGTGCGCAATGTGCACCATGTTGCCATCTCCCCCTTTACGCCCCGCAAACAAAACTCGTCCGCTGCCAATCGTCTGCACTGGCGTGCCTACTGGAGCGCCATAGTCTGTTCCAAGGTGCGCCCGGTATGTCTTCAGGATGGGATGGAGTCGCGACTTGCTGAAGTGTGACGTGACCGGCGCGCCGAATTTCAGTGGCGACCGCAGGAACGCCTTCTGCAACGACTTGCCGTCCGCGCTGTAATACGCGCTTTGCCCTCTCTCGTCGTGAAACAGCAGCGCCTCATATTTCTTTCCGCCATTTAGATATTCTGCGGCCAGAATCCTGCCGTACCCCGCGGTTTCACCCGTCAAATAGGTCTTCTTCTCGAGCACCAGATGGAAGGTATCGCCTCTGCGCGGGTCCGTGTAGAAATCCAGGTCATAACCGAAAATCTGCGCTAGTCGCATGGCCACTTCCGCGCTCTCGCCGGTCTCTTCCACCGCGTTAAACAGAGAATCCTCCAGCCGCCCGTTTACCACCGTCACCACGGAATGAATCGGGATTTCCTGCACTTCGGCTGAGAAGCCCTGTTGTTGCGGCACCAAGTGCAACATTCGTCCGGCGTCGATCTTGTAATTGATCTCGCGCAGACCGCCCTCGACCGAGCGGTTTACCGTGATCGTGTTTCCCGCGCGCAGTTGCCGCAGATTGAACGCGTGTTGCGCCGCCACGGTCGCATCAGTCACCTGTTCCGGAGACAGCCCCAGCTTCTGCAGCGCGCCCGCAAAATTCTCTCCCGCGGGCATTCTCTTCACGGTCGGCAAGATCACGTTCTGGCGAATGAGCTCCGCTTCCATCTTGGCCAGTTCTATTTGTCGTTGAAATTCCTGCGCCGTATTCGAACGCCGCTGACTGCTGTAGCCAATCACAACGGCGCCTGCCACGAGCGTCACTCCCACCCCAAACGCAAAAAGACGATTCACACTTCCCCCAGGATCCCTTGATTGTCGTTTCCTGCGCTGCTCAGCGCGATTGTTGCAACGATTTTGGTTTAGCCAGAATAGCGCACGCTCTGGTTGTGTCTCAAATTTTCGTCAGCGTCAATGCTCGCCGCAACGCGTGCGCTCAATTGGCCAAGGGGTGATTCCACACGTACTCAGCAATAGTCTTGGGGCAAATCACGCATTCCTGCAGTAACCCCGCTGCTAACTCTTTTGTCTGCAATGTTTAGGAGACGCCATTTCGGGCATCGCGTCGTGCCTCGGCGCTCTTGGGGAGTTTTCATCATCACGTTTGAAGTTCATCCAGAATTCACGTTCGCGAATTGCGCGACCACCCTTCCTTTTTCGACTTGTGCGAAGTGCCACCACAGTTTCAAGACAAGAGCGAAGACCAGCTTTCCTTGTCTCTTTGCCAGCACTGCTTCGATGTCATGCAGCGCCACCGTGAATTCGTCGTCCGCGTCCACGTCCGCACGCGCCGGCAGCGTCGCCCCACTCTCTAGCCTGCAGCGATTACCTTGCGGCACCTGTAGTTCATCCCTTCTAGCCTGTCTTTCGCAATAACGGGGGCTTTTCCAAAAATCCCGTACGGGATTTCAACTAACTACTTTGCTGTCAACGGAGCTTGCCGGAAAAGGCGTGTGGTGCCGACCTACCCTCTTTTCA